>Ga0163180_10002556_pt1 | contig 10147 bp, 13 predicted proteins | sample AtlANTMetagenome_2_FD_109647 | JGI IMG/M metagenome (GOLD analysis project Ga0163180, IMG submission 109647) | Marine eukaryotic phytoplankton communities from the Atlantic Ocean - Atlantic ANT 4 Metagenome | ecosystem: Environmental > Aquatic > Marine > Oceanic | place: North Atlantic Ocean...
TATGAAATCCTAAACTTCTCAGACTTTATGATGGACGAGGAAGTAGCAGCAAATGCTGTTGGCGGAGGCGGAGTAGATGGTATCGGTGTAGGACCAAAGGGAGAACCTGGTGTCCAACCTTTAAACAGATGGCCATTTCCAGGTATAGGCATGCCTAGTATGTTTAGGCGTAAAGCAGTCATAAGGAGAAAAAAGAGACATGCCGGTAAGTAAAACATCAGCCAGCGGTAGAGAGATTGCTACTGTTAAGACGGACGTTGCAGCTCTAGGGCACATGTTAGCCAAAGTAGAAGCAGCCATTAGTAAAATTTCCGAGACGCATACAGAAATGGGCAAGATATTAGCAGTCCATGAAGAACGGCTCGACACTCAAGAGAAAGAGAGAATGCAAAGAAGAAAAGAATCTGATGAAGCAGTTAAGGAACTACATTCCCGAATCTCCACCGGCTCACGTGAAACACAGGCACATATCAAACAATCTGAAGACAGGATACACAATGCAATCACAGAGTTGCGTAAAGAGATTAACAAAGAACAGGACCATATTGAGGAGAGAATCCGTAAACTAGAACAATGGAGATGGATTCTAATTGGTATCCTAGTAGCAGTATCAGCGGTATTCCCAAACATATCAAAAATTGTAGGAATGTTAGGTTCCTAACCAAACGGTAAAATTAATACTTGATATTTACTTAACATGGTCGTATAATTATGACTATGTTACATATTGACCTTAAATATATTAATATGATCTCGCACAGGCTAGATCGTTTTAAACGTAAGGATGATTACTTGTTTAATTTCCGTTGCCCTATCTGTGGCGACAGTCATACACATAAAAACAAAGCCCGAGGATATATTTACAAGAAAAAGAACGACATGTTCTACAAGTGTCATAACTGTGGTGCAGGCCATACTTTTGGTGGTCTACTAAAGATAGTAGATAGTCTACTGTATCCACAATATATTATGGAAAGATATAGTGAAGGTGTAGCAGGACCTCGGGCTAATAAAACTCCTGAATTTAACTTTGAACCTCCTAAATTTAAAACAGGAAATGAAAAGTTAATTGACCAACTTATGGATAGAGTTGATAAGTTGGCTGAACAGGCAGAACTATCTGATTCTAATCATATTGCAGTAGACTATTGCAAGAAGAGAGGAATACCTAAGGAGAAATGGAATAGACTATATCACATAGACAATATTCGAGAGATACATCAGTTAGCTCCTAAATACAAAGATAGAATTAAGTCTGAGGAGCCCAGGTTGGCCATCCCATTCTTTGATAAGGATGGGAGGCTAACCGCTATTTCATTAAGGGACTATGGAAACAATCCTTTAAAATACATATTGGTAAAAGTAAATGAAGATGCACCTACAATTTATGGCCTAGATGTTATAAATTATAATACAACTTTAAATGTTGTTGAAGGACCGTTAGACAGTTTATTTTTAGACAATGCTATTGCTTGTGCAGGAACAAGTTTTAGTAAGATAAAGACTCTAAACTTGCCAGAGGATAGAGTGATAATTGTAGATAACCAACCTAAAAATGTGGAAGTCTGTAAAATATTACACAACCTAATTAAGGAAGAAGAGAAGGTTGTAATATGGCCAGACGATATAATTGAGAAGGACATTAACGATATGATACTATCAGGACTCGCCGTTCAGGATATTATAAGTAATAATGTCTTTCATAAACTTGAGGCTGAACTTAGGTTCACAAATTGGAGAAAGTGTTAATGAAAGTCGAATTGATAGGCTTAACCAAGCCGTCAGCATCCACAGGATGTAATACAGCAGATGAACTTGTTGCATATACCGCTAGAGTAAGTAACCCAGGTAATCAAAACAACAACGAAACTGCCCCTAAATTATTAAAATATTTAATTAAGAATGAACATTGGAGCCCTTTTGAGATGGTTTCTGTTCAGATGTCTATAACTACAACTAGAGACATATCTAGACAAATTATAAGGCATCGTAGTTTTAGTTTTCAGGAATACAGCCAAAGGTATGCTGAGGCACCTGAACAAATTTACACAAGAGAGGCTAGATTGCAAGATCCTGATAACAGACAAAATTCTATAGAAACTCAGGATACAAATCAAGCTCTTCGGTGGAAGAAACTACAAGAAGAAGTTGGCATGTCAGCCAGGAAAGCATACAACTTAGCCCTAAAAGATGGGATAGCAAAGGAACAGGCAAGAGCCTTAATGCCTGAAGGACTTACTGAAACGACTATAATTGTTTCAGGTAGTCTAAGAAGCTGGATTCATTATTGCCAATTAAGAATGGCTAATGGAACACAAAAGGAACACGCAGACATAGCTAAGATGTGTTGGGAGATTATAACAGGACACTTCCCATCTATAGCAAAAGCAATGGAATAAAAATGCCAAGAACAGATTACAAAGGAATACAGATAGACTACGACAGGGACGAATTATTTGACTCCCTTGGTTTACAAAGATTAAAAGAAAGTTACATGAAAGAGGAAGAAGGTAGTCCACAAGAAAGATTTGCCTTTGTATCTAAAACATTTGGAACTGATATGGAACATGCACAAAGGCTATATGAATATAGCAGTAAGCATTGGTTGTCCTATTCTACTCCTATATTATCATATGGTAGAAGTAAAAAAGGAATGCCTATATCATGTTTCTTAAACTATATTAATGATACGGCGGAGGGTTTAGTTGAAAACCTTAGTGAAACAAACTGGCTTAGCATGCTTGGTGGTGGTGTCGGTATTGGCTTTGGTATCAGGTCATCTGATGATAAGTCTACTGGTGTTATGCCTCACCTTAAGACTTATGATTCATCCTGTCTCGCATATAGACAGGGTCGCACTAGAAGGGGCTCTTATGCTACTTATCTTGACATCTCTCATCCAGATGTCCTCATGTTTTTAGAAATGAGGAAACCAACAGGCGATCCTAATATGAGATGCCTGAACTTACATCACGGCATAAACATAACAGATAATTTTATGCAGATTATAGAACGTTGCATGCAAGACCCAGATGCTGATGATGGATGGAATTTAGTAGACCCTAACTCAGGATTAATTAGGGAAACCGTCTCGGCAAAAGAACTGTGGCAAAAGATATTAGAATTAAGAATGGAAACAGGCGAACCTTATATACATTACATAGATACAAGTAATAGAGAGCTAAATGATTTCCAGAAAGAAAAAGGATTAAAAATAAACCAAAGTAATCTTTGTTCAGAGATTATTTTACCTACTAATGAGGATAGAACTGCTGTATGTTGTTTATCCTCTGTGAACTTAGAACATTATGACGCCTGGAGTAGGAACGGACAATTTTTAAGAGACGTAGCGGAAATGTTAGACAATGTTCTAACTTTCTTTATTGACAATGCTCCTGAACAAGTAAGTAGAGCTAAGTTTTCTGCCAGGCAGGAAAGGAGTATTGGAGTAGGAGCCTTAGGTTTCCATGCCTATCTACAAAAGAACAATTTTGCATGGGAAAGTTCTGAGGCTAAAGGTGCCAACATAAGATTATTTAGGCACATTAGAGGTAAATTAGATGAGGCAAACAAACAACTCGCAGAAGAAAGAGGCGAGGCGCCAGACGCTAAGGGACGAGGGCTTCGTTTTAGCCATGTCATGGCTGTTGCTCCCAACGCTTCCAGTAGTATTATTATGGGCAACACTTCGCCATCTATTGAGCCGTTTAGAGCTAACGCCTATAGGCAAGATACTTTGTCAGGAGCGTATTTAAATAAAAACAAATACCTGGACAAAATAATAAAAGATTATTGTGAGAAACATCCTAGAACAAACTATGATGAGGTTTGGTCTAGTATTATAAGTAATGATGGTTCTGTTCAATATTTAACAAAATTAAGCGACAAAGATAAAGCTGTATTTAAAACATCTATGGAGATAGATCAAAGATGGATTGTTGAGCATGCTGCTGATAGACAGGAGTATATAGACCAAGCACAAAGTTTAAATTTATTCTTTAGACCTGATGTAGGTATTCCCTACTTACATGCTGTTCACTTTTTAGCATGGAAAACAGGTATAAAGACATTATATTATTGCCGTTCTGAAAAGTTAGGCAAGGCAGATAAAGTAAGTAAACGAATTGAAAGAGAAATTATACAAGAGTTAGACATGAAAGAGATCGCTGATGGCGAATGTTTAGCTTGTGAAGGATAGAATTATGGATAATAGTGATATTGCTAAGTTTCTTATTTCTTTGAGTCGGGATTTAGTTCCTCACGATAAGAAAATAGGTGTAGTAGTATCAGGTGGCTTTGACAGTTCAGTCTTATATTGGCTAATTAAAGAAGTATGTAATCATCGAGGACAGGAATGTATTCCTTTTACTGTTCCTAAAGTAGATGGTGCTTTAACATACGCTAACAGAATGTTGGAATGGCATAGTCAAAGGACTAGAACAAAAAGGTTGCATCCTATTGTAATTAATCAAGAGGGTGTAGATTGGAACCGAAACGATTACCAAGGAGAGGAAGTTGCACAACAACTTCTAAATGGAATAAAGGAAATAATAGATAACAATATGGCAGACGTAGTATTCACAGGTGTAAATGATTATCCACCTCACTATAAGACGTTATGTTCTTATCATACTCCTGCTCCTAGGAATAAAGTTAGTGAAAGTGATTATGTTCACAACGGACAACCAATACAAGATATAATCAAACAACCTTTCGCAGACTATACTAAAGACTTTTTAGTAAGATTAGCGTGGGAGGCAGGTATTTTAGATGACGTGGCAGAGTTTTCTCATAGCTGCGTGGAACAAATTAGAGGCAGATGTGGAGAATGTTTTTGGTGTAAAGAACGCCAATGGGCATTCCAGGAGGCTGGTCTATCAGACATAGGAAAAGAATAGTGGCAACAAAGAAAAAATTAACAGACGAAAGGGATTATTTTAAACCGTTTAATTACCCTTGGGCGTATGATGCATGGTTAAAACATGAGCAATCTCATTGGTTGCATACAGAAGTCCCAATGGCAGAAGATGTAAAGGATTGGAAAGATAAATTATCAGATCCAGAGAAAGCATTCCTTACTAACATATTTAGATTCTTTGTGCAGGGAGATATAGATGTAGCAGGAGGTTATGTAAATAACTATCTGCCTTATTTCCCACAACCAGAAGTTCGTATGATGTTATCGGGGTTTGCAGCTAGGGAGGCACTCCATGTCGCTGCCTATGCACATTTAATAGAAACCTTAGGTATGCCAGAGTCTACATATTCAGAGTTTTTAGAGTATCAGACTATGGTAGAGAAACATGAATACTTCATGGACTTGTCATCTAAAAATGGCACAGCAGAATCTGTTGCAGTAAATATTGCAGCGTTCTCAGCATTTACAGAAGGCATGCAGTTATTTAGTTCTTTTATTATGCTACTAAACTTCCCACGTCACGGTAAGATGAAAGGCATGGGACAAATTATTACTTGGTCTATTGTAGATGAAACAATGCACGCAGAGTCTATGATTAAACTATTTAAGACTTATGTAAGAGAAAATAGAAACCTTTGGAACGATAAAATTAAAAAAGAAATATATGACATAGCAGAAAAGATGGTAGAACTAGAAGAAATGTTCATTGATACATGTTTTGCTATGGGCGAAATGGAAAACTTAAAACCAGAACAAGTTAAACAATACATCAGATATATTGCTGATAGAAGGCTTATAAGTATGGGAATGAAAGGTATTTTTAAAGTAAAAAGAAATCCTTTATTGTGGGTAGAAGAGATGATTAATGCTCCTACACATACTAACTTCTTTGAGAACAGAGCTACAGATTATGCTCGTGGTGCTCTTAAAGGTAATTGGGGTGATGTATGGGGTGCTGCACAGAATGGCGGATAGATTTTATTTAGAATGTGAGAAATGTGATGGTGTTGCAACAATTGAACACGATCAAGATCATCACTTTTATCAGATTAAATTCTGTCCTTTTTGTGGGGCAGAGTATGAACAAGAAGATGAATTTAAAATGAGTGATCCTTATGAAGAAGAATATGAAGCTAGCCTTGAATGACATAGGCGGTGAAGTAGTAAAAGACAACGAAACTTATTTACTAAAAGATAACAAAACATTAAACAATCTAGTATTAAGTAGCACACTACTAAATCCATTTAAACAAACAACAGGACATAACCACTCTGGACAGGAGGAAGTATATTTCTTTGTGAGTGGTAGTGGCAAAATGTTATTAGATGATGAAACATTTGAAGTAGAAGAAGGAGATGTAGTTCTCATACCTGATGGTGCTTTTCATAGAGTAATAAATGACACAGCAGAACCATTCTATTTTGTATGTGTATTTGACGGCAAGAGGAGTCATTAATGGAAGAACAACTAGAACTTGACTTTACATCTGAATGTCCAGAAGAAGCTAGAGAGTTAGGAATTAGATGGGCACCTAGAAATGCTACACCTGAAGAAACAAAAGAATGGATAGAAACAGAAAATAAATGGTGGGGAGATAGAGCTTTATTGTTCGTTGCTTACGCATCTATAACACAGGTAGTCATGTTAGGGCTAATGTTGTTGTCTTTCTGGGGTATAAATAACCTAGTATATGGCTAAACGTAAGAAAACAAAAGAGAAAAAGAAGCATAGGGTATATTGCACATATTTTCCTGATGGAAGATATTATATCGGTTACTCATGCAAGACAGATAAACAATTTGAAAAGTATTTTGGTAGCTCAACTATTGTAAAAGAATCAATAGATAATTTAAAGAAAGAGATTATAGCAGAATACGATACAAGAGCACCTGCAAAGATGCAGGAGTTTTTATTACAATGGCAACAACGACATGACGAATGCTGTATTAATGATATGTTGCATGTAAGAATACGTTCTAGTTTTTTAAAAGACTTTGAGCCTATTGAATGGACACCTATTGTAGGTATCGTTCACATGTGGGAGGAACCAAATGGAACATAGAAGCTTAACATTTATAGTAGGATTACTATTCTCAGCATTAGCAGTATCAGCAGTAGCTGCTTACTTCTCAATAGTAGGACTTATGGCAATATTTAATGGCTTGCCAATGTCTATTTTAGCTATGGGGATTGTTTTGGAAATAGCAAAACTTATTACTGCCTCTTGGATTTATCAGTATTGGTCCAGAGTCAAGTTTATGATGAAAACCTATATGGTATTAGCAGTAATTATTCTATCCTTAATTACATCTGTAGGTATATTTGGTTTCCTATCTAAAGCACACATAGAACAATCAGGACTAGCAGGAGATGCTGGTGCACAAGTAGAGAGAATAGAACAATTAATAGACAGAGAACGTGGTAAGATAGAAGTATCAGAAGAAAGAATAGAGAGAATAGAGGCAGGCGGAACATTAGATATAACAGAATCTATACGACAACAGGAAGAGATACGAGATACTGCATGGGAACGAGTCCAAGGCGATATAACATACGCCGAGAATCAAATAGAGTCTATTAGGGCTAATTTGAATACAGATATAGATCAAAAGGAGCAAGAACTAGCAGAATTAGACGCTATTGTGCAGTCTTATACAAGCCAAGGAACTACAGGCAATCTACTTAACAGAACAGATAATGTAGAAAAGGGTATAGAAGTAAGGGAGAGCCAAAAGGTAGAACGTGAGGCAATAGCAGATGAGATAGATGAACTAAGATCTTATGCAGAAACACAGATAGCAAGTTATCGTAATCAAATAGCAGAATATAGAACTAATACACAAACAACAATAGACAATGCCAACGCTGAGATAAATCGTCTAAGGGACAATGAGACGTCTTCACAGGACAATAAGGACGAACAAATAGACAATATACAAGTAAAAATAGATGAGGCATATACACAAATAGAATTATATAATGTAGAACTATTTGATAAACGATCTATTGTCAGAGAACTAGAACAAGAAGTGGGTCCTATTAAATATATTGCACAATTAATATACGGAGACTCGTCAATGGCGAGCATAGATTCTGCAGTCCAAATATTAATTCTGCTACTTATATTTGTATTTGACCCACTTGCCATTGTTTTAGTTATAGCAGCTAATCTAAGTTTTAAAGAAAGATCAGGACAACTGATTACTCCTGTTAAATTAGATGATGATGTTGTAGACTTTAAACAAGAGCTACCAGAGGAACCTGTTCTCACTAGGGAGACTACCATAGGAGATAGAATAGGCATGGACGACGATATACATATAGAACTTACAACAGATTCTCCACAGGAAGAAGTTATAGGTCAGGATTGGGTGTCAGATAAGTATGGCGAAGAGTCAGCAATGGACCCAAAGAAAGAAAAAGATTTACAATGGTTAATAGATAAAAAATTAAGAGGTAAATAATGCCAAATAAAGATGAACTAATACAAGAAATACAATACGAACCACAACGTAATGATGATGTATGGCAAACTGCTGTAACAGAACACACTAGATTAGGATATTCTATGTTTAGAATACATAAGGCTGATGGTTCCGTTAGAGAGATTGTATGCACACTAAAAGAGGACTTGATTCCTACTACACAAGGCAAAACCGATGGTAAGAAAGGTCTCCTAACAGTATATGATGTGGAGAACAAAGGCTGGAGAACAGTTAAATTTGATAGAGTTATCAAATGGAAAATGGTAGAGTCTAAATTTGAATACAGACAAGACACCTGAGTTAAGCCTACATGAGGTTAATAACTATAATGTGCGTATTCCAGGCACACCACCTACCTATGAAGAACTTATAGACGAGAACGGTCCTAAGTTTCACAACAGAAAAGCAAGATTAAAAGATCATATAGTTAATTTAAAAGAGCAATGGATAGGTTATCCACATGCTCTTTACTATATGTCTGTCAAAATAGCATGTATTAGAAGACACATGGGGAACCAAGACCCTGCTATAAAAGGTATAAATCATCCTGAGATTCATACAGATATAAAAGATTTTTATTGGTTGTTAGCTAATTGTGGTAATATAATAGTAGAGAATGTATATCATGAACACTTAAAATTAAGATGGGTCAACTCTTTATTAGACACAATTATTGATACACATGATAATCCTATGATAAGAATGCAAGCACTGAACCTTGTATGTTTTACAAAGTGCATACCACAATGGCTCAATGCGCCTGGAATGCAAACCTTCTTTACAAACGATACATTTCATAATCTCTTTATAAGAATAAAAAAGAACTTGAACGACTCATGGGATGGCAACTATGACCCTACATATATTATGCTACGTCTATTAGATATAATTGAAAATCATATAATAAATGAGGCAGAATATGAAATATTGATCGTTGATGACAATCAATGGTTCCTACCTTTAAGCCTTTATCCACGTTCTGGTCCTTTAGACTCTTGACCTTAGGTGTTGCAGGTCTTATAATTAGTAATATGAAACTAATGGAGAAAGACCTATCATGGCACAAAAAAAGAAACGTAGTCAGTATTTTCTTACTGAACCAAACTGGGCTGAGTTTAGCCTAGCACAAACAGACGAGGAGAAAGCAGCGGCTTGGAAAAAGGCGCAGTATTTTATTCACGCTGAGATTCCAAGTAAAGAATGTTATAAGACATTCCGTAATTGGGTAAATAAATTTTCCAAGTGGGATAAGAAGATGAAGAAGAAGGTGTTAGAAGCACCTGACTATGCCTTCCTATCCATATCAGAATACACTTGGTTCCATTCTAAAACAGGCTGGATGTTAGATAAACAAGAAGAATATATCTATAACAAGGAACAATACTTCTTAGATACAGCAGCTAAAAAGAATGCTGAGAAAGCACAACAGGCAGAGCAACGTAAGACAAAAGTCACGCCTATTAGACGTGAACTAGATGTTATGATTAATGCTGTTGATTCTGTAATTGATCAGTTTATGGATGGACAAAAGGTTGCAAGTCCTGAACAACTTACAAGCAACTGCAAGTTGAATAAAGAGGAGTCAGCAGCTGTATATAATGAATACGCTAATAGTTTAGATGAGTTCAAGGAAGTGCAACGTGTTCGTAAACTTAGAAATAGATCTGATTGGGACGAACAACTTGTGGAAGGTTATAACTTTGTTAATAAACCTAACATGGACAAACTTGTTCTATGGTTAGA
>Ga0163180_10002557_pt1 | contig 10146 bp, 9 predicted proteins | sample AtlANTMetagenome_2_FD_109647 | JGI IMG/M metagenome (GOLD analysis project Ga0163180, IMG submission 109647) | Marine eukaryotic phytoplankton communities from the Atlantic Ocean - Atlantic ANT 4 Metagenome | ecosystem: Environmental > Aquatic > Marine > Oceanic | place: North Atlantic Ocean...
AAGTAACGCAATGCTAACATATATTTTAAAATATCCCGTTGGGCAGTTAAATATGGTTCTAAACCATCTGAACGCTTACGTTCATAAAAAAATACTTTCGCATCTATATCATTAGTAAACTCACCTAATCCATAATATCTATACACTTCACCACCACTTTTAGTAATAAAACCAAGTGGATTCTTTATTGTGTTTTCTTTCATTATTTCAAAATTTATAAACATAATTAAATGATTTAGTAAACACCTCATAGATATACTTCTATCTGAATTATATTGCTCTATAGTATCTGAATTTATTTGTTCTTCTATATTTTGAAAATGAGTAAGTTTTCCATTTAATGTTACTGGTGGATTTAAATATTTTAACATTTCACATAAAATATTAGCACTTACAAAACTATAAAATGGATCATCACGTGTAGATTCTGGTGAAAATATATCTTTTACACTTTTTAAAAAGTCTGAAATTGAAAAATTTGGTAAAACTTTTAAAATGTCATAACAAGTATACAAAAAATCAGATATATTTCTATATTTTGTATTATGTGTTTTTTCATAATGTATAGACATATTTCTCATAAAGTAATGTGTTGCTATAAAACCAGGTATTGTTAATAGATTTTCATGTTTAAATTTTTTATTCATTAGATCAATTCTTGCGGATTGTACAAGTTCAATAAATATATAACCAGTTGTTTTTGAACCTGATTTAATAATACAACGATAACCTGGAAATATATTTATTACTTGATCGATCGCTCTACTTACATTAGTATTTCGATATGACTTAATTTTGTTTATTATTATCTCACGTAAATAAGTTGGCGCATCATCTATAATAACTAATAATGAATGGACATCAGTATTTGCTCGTTGAATATCTAATGTTTGTATGAAAGATGTATTAACTGATGATGCTCCTGATAATGTTAACTCAGTTAATATAGCTTCATTAAAACCATCACCATAAATAAAAGTTGTAAATACTCGATATGCCGAATTCAATTTATGCGTATCATCTATAAAATCCTTTATCTCTTCTAATTGCTCTAATGTCTTATTATTCATATATTATAAAAATATAAATTAAAAAATATGAATTCTGTATTTTATATATTTAATGTAATATGTGGTTTAGATACATCGGTCTACCATGTATGCTTTACTTAATTCGTCCCAACTATGCTTATATATCAAAGCATATGAGCTCACAGTCGGATTATTTTAGATATAAAAGTATACATCGCCGTAATTTTAAAAAATATAAAAATTACATTAACTGTGTAGAAGATCATCATATTATACCAAAACAATGGAAAAATCATCAACTAATAAAATCAATAAACTTTGATATAAATAGTAGTAATAATTTATACATTATGCCCAATAATAATGCTAAAAATATTTTTAATATACATCCCAAGACATTAATACACGAAGGAGGTCATATGAAATATAATAAATATGTTAAAAAACAATTGGATTATATTCAGGATAAAAACAAAGATTCTCAAAACTATGAATTTTGGCTGTTACTAAACCATTTAAAGTCAAATATGCAATTCAATGAAGACAATATTCCATGGAAATAATATAAATATTTTCGCTTATTATTAATTAGTAATGGATAAATATGAATTTCTAGATCACCTTGGAGAAGGTAAATTTGGGAATGTTTTCAAAGCACAACATAAAATCACACAATCTTATGTTGCTGTTAAACAAAATACATGTTCTTTCAATGTATTACGACGCGAAGCCACTATTTTACAATATTTATGTCAAAAAAATGTAAAGTATATACCACGCGTATTATATTATGGTAAAATAGAAGATATTTTTTATTTAGTGATACCATTTTATAGTTACAATTTATGTGACTATTTTGAGAAAAAACGCCCTCCTCGTGAACACACAAAACACTTAATACAAAAATGTATTTCAATACTGAAACATATTCATTATAATGATATAGTACATTGTGATATAAAACCCCAAAATTTTATGATTCATAATGGTGATATTATACTTATTGATTTTGGTTTAGCAAATTATGTTTCTCTTATTGAAAAAAATAATGAACATGTAATTGGATCACCTAGATACATGAGCTATTTTATTCATTGTGGTAATACATATATATATCGCGATGATCTTATTTCTGTAACATACATGTATTTACTTTTTTGTAAAGATGTACTACCATGGGATAATTTAAAAACAGATAACTGTGATTATCCACCAGCACATATTTTACATATCAATAATATTTCAAAGAAAAACTTAAAAACCTTAGAGAATGTTAAAAAATGTGATCATACGTTAAGCGAATTGTTTGTATATTTATATAATTTAGATGGATTCCCAGATTATGATAAAATCAATGATTTGTTACAATAATTTTGTAATGATAAAATATATGAAGAATATAGTTCAAAATATTATATATTCTCTTCTAATCGTATTGTTGTTATACGTATTTATTGTACATATGAAAATAATAGAAGGAATTACAACCGAAAATTCAGGAGTAACAAATACTAATATTATGGATAAATTGTATACAATAGAAGATGATATCAAAGATATAAAGAGCAGAGTGAATGCCTAAACTTTAGTATCACATAATTTGGTTGTCGAATTATATACACAATCAATATTGTTATTACAATCATCTTCTGTGAAACTACTAATACAAGCAAATTCTTTGTATGTAGACTGTATTCTTTTTTCAAGTTGTACAATATCGAAATACACATCCGGTGATTCTAAACCTTCGCGATATACTGTAAAAATATTATAGAAAAAAATACATATACATACTATTAACAAGCCGATGATAAATAATTGTTTCATATATAATGTAATAATATATTATATAAATCGATATAAAAAGAATAGCTAATATACTGTATACTACCAATATGTCTGTAGAAAGATTGACCGGTCGTGTTAAGTGGTTTAATAGCAAGAATGGATATGGATTTATCTCTGTATGTGATGATAGTGAACGTGATATTTTCGCACACTATTCGTGTATTCGTGGATATTCATCTGTAAGAGACGAGAACTTTGTTTACAAGTTTTTGGTTCAAGGTGAATATGTTGAGTTCGACTTGGTAAAGACCGAGGATGAGAAGCATGAGTACAAGGCAGATGATATTTCTGGAATTAAGAGCGGCCCGTTGATGTGTGACACCCAGGCTGAGAATTCTAGAGCCCGTAAAAATTATAAAAAGTAAGAAAAATAAATTAATTATATAATTTTATGATGCTTTCATAGCTCAGTTGGTTAGAGCATTCGGCTGTTAACCGAAAGGTCATAGGTTCGACTCCTATTGAGAGCGCAGTTTTATGTATAAGAAATACTTATATATAAAATTATTCACTTCTTTTTGGTTTTATTTCTTTTGATTTTCTTCTTATTTCTTTTTGTTTCACGAAATTTTGATTTTCTTCTTATTTTGGTTCGATTTACTTTTCCATAATATTTTGAGCGTTTTATAGGCATTGTAAGTGAGTTTTTACTCTTAAAACCGCCTCGGTAATCAGAAATATTGAGAGGTGTGTCAGATCTATTCCCAAAATCAACTCTATCTCTACTTCTACTTCTATCTTCTCTCCTTTGAATATTTCTATCTCTACTTCTACCTCTATCTCCATCTGTTAAGCCTATCCTCCTCCACAAATCCGAAAATTCCCAAGAAGGTATATTAAAATTAACACTACCAGATGGCTGACTTGATGGCGATGATGGCGATGATGGCGATGACGATGATAACAATTTTTTTTTGTCAGGTGTGGTTCTAACACTTGATGAAGGGGTGGTATATGGAGAGAATGGTGCTATATGTATACCGACCAATATATTCGCGGCTTCAGTTTGATCTTTTAAATCTAATACATTATATGCAGCTTCGAAAGTTTGTGCAATTTCTATTGTGGTTTTAGCAGCATGTAATTTTAATGGGATTTCTAAAACGTAACTAATAAATTGATGTAATACTTTGAAATCATATGAGAAACTATCAATTACAACATTATAAGTAAATCTAGAAAATATATTTGTATATTTATCTTGTAGACCAAGATATTTATCTTGTCCAAAATAAAGAGTCCCCAATTTATCATTTAATTCATCGATTGCTTCAAAACTTCCATTTTCTGAAAATGGATCATACCATATCAAATATAGAAATATATTCAGTAATGTAAAATTATGTACATTAATAAGCATCATTGCTAATTCTCCTACCATACCTGTCTTAAATACGAATTTCTTATCTTGAACCTCTATTAAAAATTTCATATATAAATTTCCCCACCATAAAAAATAACTATTTCCTTGTCTTATTTCAATATATTCTCCTCTTTTATCAATATAATCCTGATATATATTCACGAACTTGACATATTCGAATAAAACCAAATGTTTTTTAAATTGTGATTCATCAATTTGTGAAGCAACTCTTTTAGGTCTTTTACCTTTATCAGAATTATTTAAAAATTTTGTCATTTTATCCTTAAATTCGAAATCTTCCGTCAATTGTAATATTTGGTTTAGTACTTCACCAGTTGTATGATCGTATATATTTTGATCTCTTTGTTTATTGTTCTTCCCATTAGCTTCTATTATTTCCATTGCCCTTTCTTGTATTTTTATCAATAAATTTTCTCTACTGATTGTATTACCTTCCCAATCAGTACCAGTACCTTGTAATTCCCATAATTTTGGATTAACACCCATTGCTTGATTTGCTAAAAAAACTAATTTTGTTAAGTCTATATTTTCATCTTTATTAAATTGTTCTGTTATATTATTAAGTATTGGATTTATATAATACTCTTTTATATTTTTATATTGTGTGTCTATAAAGTTGTCACAATTAGCATATTTTTCAGTCATATTGGTTTGCCACGTCGTATTACCACAATGTGACTTTGACTGATGTAATTCTAACTCATTTGATTTACATATCTTTCTCAAAACATGTTTTATACTGGTTGAATCTACAACATAATTTTCACCATTCCATTTTAAAAATGATATTGAACTTTTTATCTGATTACAACAAGCATGTGACCTAGCATATTCTAGTAAATATAAAAGCATTTCGTTCTCTGTAATTGAACCGAAGTTGACACGTTTTAAAAACTGAGTTTTATTCATGTTTATTATGCTTAGTAGTCCTAAAGCTAGACCTATTGGTAAAATATGTTCCAATTCTTCTTGTTGATCCTTTTCCTTTTCTATAGGCAATCCACATAAATAACATAAACCACTTTCCCATTTTTCTTTAAAAAAATTCGCTTGGTTTACTAATGTTTGATTTTTATCTTGTTCTATATTGTTCACTACCCAATCAGCAAGCTCTTTTGCATTATAACCCTGTACTTGCGGTGAAACTTGTTCTGTAAACGAACGATATTTTCCGTTTTTTATAGCATAGAGCATTTCATCACCAAACAATGTAGATATAAGGTCGGAAGATTTAATTGGGATTGGATTTTGAAATGGTCCTGTAAAATTGTCTCCCAAAATTGTTGCCATTTGTTATATAATAAAATATATTATAATATATTTTATTATAATAAATACCTTAATTAAGTGTATCTAATATATCCATACAACGGAAATTTACTCGTGATGACATACTCACTATATTACCAGAGTTTTTTAAATTCGAAACATTTTCTACTCGCAATTTAATTTCTTGAAAATTCTCACATAAACATATATTTACATTCTTACATAAAATAAACAGCTGCTCCACAAACTCTTCCATTTCATTTCTTCGATTTTCCAATACTTTATTTGTATCCATAACATCTAATAAAAACATAATTAATTCTACTAAATCATCTCTTTTAAGCAATCCATGTTTAAACAAATTAACAAAAAACATCAATGATGATCTCAAATTATCATTATTTTTAGTATAAGTACAATATTCATCATAATCTACATTTGGATCTTTGTAAACTATATTTGTCACCTTAGTTTTATAATTTGTCAACATTATTGGTATATGTACACTAAAACATTCATATTTTGTACACAACTCTTTAAATAACTTAGCATATAATTCAGAAAAAACCTTATTACTACATGCCACATTATAAATAGTATTAACAATTTTCTCTTTATCTATACATTTTTCTACATTAATCATTATATTATTCGATTGTGAATCATAATTATTCGTCGATAATTTATTCAAACTATTTCTTACTTCATTATATATTTTATCTTCTTCACTTACATTTTGTATAAATGATGTTTTTTGAAACGTTTTAACATTATTCCAATGCTTAGGTTTTTTTTCGAAAAACTGTTGTTCTTTCTTTTCAGAATTCAAATTTAATACAGTTTCCAATGAAATAATACTATCCAATACACTTTGGTTTAATTCAAAATTATCAACGCATATATTTTCGTAATCATTTATTGTATAATACATTGATATTACTATATAATTCTTTTTATATTTTTTCAATATCTTTTATTGTAGTTAATTAAACCTATATAAAAGAAATAGAATACATAGTATAGATGGAAAACCAAACGCAAGTAGAGAATTGGGAGGATTTAAATTTAAATAATTCACTAATAAGAGGTATATTTGCATATGGCTTCGAAAAACCAACGCCGATACAATGTCAATCAATATTACCTATTATAAATAAATATGATGTTATAGCACAAGCACAGTCAGGAACTGGAAAAACCGGATCATTTACCATTGGATCTCTACAACGAATTGATTTTTTAAAAAAAACAACGCAAGTATTATTATTGGTACCTACACACGAACTTGTAAAACAAGTATGTGAAGTATTTACAAATATAGGAAATACCATAGAAGAATTAAAAATAAAAACATTATTAGGAGGTACTTCTATTCAAGAAGATATAGAATATTTTAAAAAAAATACACCACAAATTGTAATTGGTACCAGTGGTAGAACATGTGATATGATACAAAGAAAAATACTAAAAGTTGACAACGTTGAACTATTTATATTAGATGAGGCAGACGTCATGTTATCACGCGGATTTAAAGAAAATATACAAAATATTGTAACTAATTTATCCAAATCTACACAAATAGTATTATTCAGTGCTACTATGCCAGAAGAAGTATTAGATTTAACCAATAAATTCATGAATGATCCTGTAAAAATTATTTTAGAAGCTGAAAAGTTGTCATTAGAATGTATTCAACAATATTATATTGCTATACAAAATGATAAAGACAAATTTGATACACTGAAAGATTTGTTTTCTGTATTACAAGTAAATCAATCAATTATTTATGTAAATACCATTGAGAGAGTTGATCAATTATATGAAGCAATGGTTAAAGATGGTTTTCCAGTAATATATATTCATAGTAATATGGACAAAAGTGAACGAGCCAGTGCTATGAAAAAATTTCGAAATGGTGAATTTCGTGTACTGATTTCATCAAATATTACTGCCAGAGGAATTGACATTCAACAAGTCAGTACTGTTATTAATTTCGATATAACACGTGATGTACATACATATTTACATGCGATTGGTAGATCAGGCAGATATGGTAGAAAGGGTTTAGCAATTAATTTTGTCACTAAACGGGACGTTATGATGATGAAAAAGATCGAAAACCATTATAATATCAATATAAAAGAATTACCGTTGAATGTACAAGAGTTAATTTAAAATCAATAATGTAAAATATAATGCGTAATTACATACATTATATTTTATATAATAATATATGATGTTTGATGCTTATTTAAATAATATTTACGATCTTTTTGAAGAAGAAACACATATTAGTGTACCGTTATATGATGAATTTAAACTACCAATTGATTATTTAAATGAAGATATATATACTTTAAATAATAATGTTATCGCAGATTTGGAAATCGACACTACATTAGATACCAGCGGCAATCACAACTCTACTAATACTATGTATGATTATTTATGTAATCCTCATAACCAATTTATGAAACACAATATATTGAAAAATAAAAAATATACAACCAATGTCGAATTTCTAAAAAATAATCAGACCATCATCGAAAATATGAAACATTTTGACAATTCTTTGTGCGATATATGTTGTAATCACTTTTTAGATGTTTGGGAAGAAACCAAAGAAAATAATTTCTTTCTGGAAAAATACTGTTACATGGATTGGAAATTATTCAAACAAATGAACAATTCCTCTTTTTTTCTTCAAATTCTCAGCTTTGTCAATTTATCATCACCTGTATTTAGTTTAATATTACCATTATTATTTCTCATTTTACCTTTCATAATAATTAAATTACAAGGTATTCCCATCACTATATCGAAATATATGGAAACTTTAAAACAAGTTTCACAACATCATTTCATTGGAAAAATATTCAATTTGCGTAATATGAATTTCAATTCATTAATGTATTTCCTGGTAAGTATGTTTTTATATGGTATGCAAATATATCAAAATGTAAACTTATGTATGCGTTTTTATAATAATATAAATATCATTAATACTCATTTATATAATATGAAACACTATGTGAATAATGTTATTAATACAATGGATACATTTACAAAAATAAATGGTGAATCATATACTCATTATTCTTTTACACGTTTTACAAGTACAATTGATTCACATTGTTATGTACTTAAAGAATTACAAAAAAATTTACAATGTATTAGCCCATTTAGCCCCAGTGTTTTAAAATTAGGAGAAGTAGGATACTTATTAAAAATGTTTTATATTTTACATAATGACAAACATATTGAAAAAAGTATCCAATATTCTGCTGGTTTTATGGGTTATATACATAATATGAGATCAATTAAATCATATATTGATACTGGCGACATTCAATTTGCTACGTTTACAAAAAATAAGACAAAAATAAAAAATCAATATTATCCACCATATATTAATAATACACATGTAAAAAATGATTGTTTTGTCAATAAAATGATCATCACTGGCCCAAATGCGTCAGGTAAAACAACTCAACTCAAAACATCTGCTCTTAATATTATTTTTACTCAACAATATGGTGCCGGGTTTTATGAATCATGTGATCTTAACCCATATGATTATATTCATTCATATTTAAATATACCAGATACTTCCGGTCGCGATAGTCTATTTCAAGCAGAATCACGTCGTTGTAAAGAAATTATTGATACAATTGATCTCAATAAAGATAAAAGACATTTTACAATCTTTGATGAACTTTTTTCAGGAACAAATCCTGCAGAAGCAACCAAATCTGCTTACGCATTCTTAAAATATATTTCAGAATTCGATAATGTTGATTTCATTTTAACCACTCATTATACTACGATTTGTAAAAAATTAGGAAAGAGCAAAAAAGTACAAAATTACAAAATGGATGTATCTTTTGATGAACAAAACAAAATAACATATACATATAAAATGAAAAAGGGCATATCTAAAGTTCAAGGCGCATTGTTAATTTTAGAAGATATGAATTATCCAAATGAAATACTGGATTCTATCAAAAATTACGCATAATGTGGTATACTATTATACCATATAACTATATATATGGTACAATCAAAATTATGTGATGTTGTATATGATGAAACTACTGAAATACATGATGATGATGATGACATTGAATGTAATACGTATACAATGACGTTTCCTCATATTGACAATGTACAAAGAAATTTCGTATTTGGTAATAAAAAACACGATTTTGAACATAAAAATGTCATATACTTCCCGATATATTTAGTTATTGATGATGAAGTTAAAGACAGAATTGGCGTTTTCGAGAATTATTTAGATGAATTACCTTCTATTTATGACGATGAAAATGAAATAAATCCAGCACGTGTAAAACCATTATTATATGATTTTGTAAATAAAGCATATTTAGAATCATTTTCAAAATTAAAAGAACCTTTAATCGCAAATGAAAATGATAAAAATGATGAAACTGATAATAGTGATGTTGAATATGATAACAATAGTGACGACGATAGCGAAAATTGCGATATACCTGTCCAAATTGGTGAAGAAATCTCTGAAAAAGAGTTTGATATAGAAAATTTAGATGAGGTTGATGATTTATTTGAAATAAAAACACATGGAAATATGAAACC
>Ga0163180_10002559_pt1 | contig 10141 bp, 8 predicted proteins | sample AtlANTMetagenome_2_FD_109647 | JGI IMG/M metagenome (GOLD analysis project Ga0163180, IMG submission 109647) | Marine eukaryotic phytoplankton communities from the Atlantic Ocean - Atlantic ANT 4 Metagenome | ecosystem: Environmental > Aquatic > Marine > Oceanic | place: North Atlantic Ocean...
CCTCTCTTCTTTCTCGAGAAGACTTCGAAAAAAAGAAGAAAAAAATTTTTTTTGAGACCGACGACGACGACGACGACGACGACGACGACGACGACTCAAAAAATTCTCGCTTTTTTTGTTGAGCTGTCTCTAAAATAAAGGGGGTGGGTTGGGGCCTGCGCCTTGCCTTTTTTGTCTTTCTTTTTGGTTCTTTTTCACCCAAAATCGTCCGACTCTTTTGTTTCTCTCTTTTTTTCTCTCCGGAATTCGCGAGAAAACGAGCACACGCGACTCGCGCGACAAAAATGTTCTCCGCATCCACGTCTCTAAGAAGCACGCGCGTCGCGAACGTAGCCTCTCCGGCGCGCGCGTCGAACGGCAAGGTGGGTCGTCGTCGAACAAAGCCTTCGCGTTCTCTTTTTTTTTTTCGCTTTTTTTTTTCTCCCCGTAAAGTTTACGGCTGTGCGGGGTGGGACAAAGACGACGCGACACCCAATCAATCGCCTTTTGGTGCTCGCGTCGCGCGCGAACAGAGCCGTTTCTCGAGCGCTGGATGGACACATCTATACTCTCGTCACAGAAATGGGAACGAGTAGATTTTGTTCGTCGCAAAGTGGACGCGAGAACGTCTCTGTTTCTTCGCGAGTGAGCGCGCGTTCCGCTCGAGCGGACGGCAAAACGTCCTCTTTGGGACTCGGAGTAAAAACCTCAACTTTTCTCTCGCACGTGTGTACATTTCGCTTATCCATTCTCTGTTCTCTGAAATTTAGATTGCAAAGTCCACGGTTTGCATGGCTGAAAACCAAGACTTAGGTAAAAAAGTGAAACGAGCGAAAGGCGAGAAGGCGGTGCAACCAGAATTTTTCCAAGAGGCTAAGGTTATTTGCAACGGACAAGAGGTGATGACCGTCGGCGGTACGCAAGCAGAATACGTCGTGGATATTTGGTCTGGAAACCACCCGTTTTTCCAAGGGAAGACAGGAGCGATCATGACGGATGTCGGTCAAGTCACTAGATTTGGCGACAAATATGGCGACTTGGGTGACTTGTCGTTCGTTGAAACCATGGATGGCAAGAGCGAAACGGGTAAAGCGAAGACCGTCACGAGAGGAAAGGCGCAAAAGAAGTAAACAATTTTGTATATAGAGTTTGGCTACGCGCATTTCACGAAAAGCGTATAGTTCAACTCAACAACAATATACACACATATATATATAGTAGGAAATTTCTTTTAGCTCATTCCCCTCCTTTGACGGTGGAACATTAGACTTAATACATATTTGTAATTTAGAAGAAAGGGAACTTAAGATTATGTGAATAATGGTCTGAATATTATATATCTGGCTATAGTATTATACTGTAGTACGTACGTAGAATTTTTTTACTTCGGAGGCTTGTACATGGTCTCGTTCCAATCCTTCGTCTCGAGAACACCAGCGGCTCTTCCGTGCGCACCCGTAGCCCACTCGTCTGAAGTCGGTTCGTCATGCGTCAAGGGCTTTCCGTGCTCTTTCTTCTCGTGTTTGGCAGCCGGAGCAGACTTTTCTTTTTTATCTGAGAGAAGCGATACAACAGATGAGTTTCTCTTCTTCAACAAAACAAAATAACAAGAACGACGAACGTACAAACGAACAAATTTTACGCACCGTCTTCCTTAACAGACAATTTCTTCATGTCGTCCGCAACTTGGTGACCCGTCGTGTCCGGTTTCATCATCGGAAACAACAAAACTTCCTTGATGGTGTTGTGGTCAGCGAGCATCATAGTCAATCGATCGATGCCCAATCCCCAGCCACCTGTCGGTGGCAAACCGTACTCCAAACTCGTCACAAACATTTCATCAATAAGCATCGCTTCATCGTCACCGGACGATTTGGCTTTCGCTTGCTCCGCAAACCGGTCTCTTTGATCGACCGGGTCGTTCAACTCTGTGTACGCGTTGCATAACTCTCTCTTGTTCACGAAGAGTTCGAAGCGTTCAGTCATTCCCGGGAGAGATCTGTGGTATTTCGCCAACGGCGACATGATTTGCGGGTGATCGCAAATGAAGCCTGGATTCACCAATTGTTCTTCCAAATAATCGCCGACGAGTTTATCGAGCATACGCGCCGTGGTGTGCGGCAATGGCAAGTCCGTAATGTTCAAATCTTTCAAAGTTTTCTTCAAGAAGTCTTCGCACTCTTGAGAGCCAAAGCCTTCCTCTGGGAACTTGATGTTCAAAGCTTCCTCCAAACCGGAAACCATAGAAATGCGTCTAAACGGTGGCGTGAAGTCAATCGTTACCGGTTCCTCGTCCGGTCCGTTCGCATGGTATTGAATGACGTACGATCCTGTCAACTCCTTAACCATACCACTAATGATTTCTTCAGTCATCTTCATCAAATCTTCGTAATCAGCGTACGCTTGGTAAAATTCGCACGTCGTGAATTCCGGGTTGTGCGTCATATCAATGCCTTCGTTTCTGAACTGACGACCGATTTCATACACGCGCTCCATACCACCGACGACTAATTCCTTCAAATACAATTCCGGCGCGATGCGCATGAACAATGTCATGTTCAAATCGTTGTGGTGCGTAATAAATGGCTTCGCCGTGGCGCCACCGGCAATCATGTTCATCATTGGCGTTTCCACTTCGACAAAATCTCTGTCGTCCAAGTACTTTCTCACATAGCGAATGATATTCGAGCGCATGATGAACGTATCGCGAACGTTATTGTTCATAATCAAATCCAAAAAGCGCATGCGGTATCTCGTCTCTTGATCCTTCAACCCAGAACCTTCCGTTCTTGGAAGCATGTGCAAGCACGGCGTTAAAATTTGCGTTAACGACGGAAACAACGACAACTGCCCTTTTCTCGTCCTCCCTGGTTTCCCTCTCACCCCGACAATATCGCCTCTTCTCGTTCTCTCGTGCGTCGCTTTGAAGTCATCCAAACTCTCTGCCGCTCGTGCCTCTGCAGTCACTTGCACCTTCAACCCTTCGGCACACAAATCGTAAAAGATCAACGAGTTCCCGCTAGCTCTCTTATTCATAATTCTTCCAGCCAAACTGACTTCTTCGTCCAACTGTTCGCCATCCTTCGTGACGGATTCGTATTTCGCGATAAAGTCTTTCAACTGCATCGAGACGTGAAACTTATGCGGGTATGGATGCCCGCCTGCTTGCTTCTGCGCGATGACTTGCTTGATTCTGTTCTCCGTGTATTGCGTCGGGTCTAAATCAGCCTCGGAATCTTCCGCTGATTTCTTCTTCGTCGGTTGATTCGCTTCTCTTTCCGCCTGTTTTGTATAAGAAGTAGTCGATAGAGAGAAAAAATGATGGTTTCAGTCGTTCGTTTCAGGCACCGCGAAGTAAACAAAACAACAGAGAAGATTTAAAAAGAAAAAAACAGGGCTTCAACCATACGAAACTACGAATCGTACCCTGGCAGCAGCTTTGGCGGCTTTTTCTTCCTCTGCCTTTTGTCTCTTGAGCATTTTTTTGTACTCGCTGTAACGTCCATAACGACAGTGTTTGTGATGGTGTTTGTGAGGTAAGAGAGGGAGAGAAAGTGCGCGTGAGTATTGTTGATTATTCGTAAATAAATACCGCAAAGCGATGATGGAAAAAGAAGCGATGTTTGCTCGTAAACAACAAAAGCACGTAAACAAACGTACCTCTTGGAGAGCTTCTGCCCGGGGAACTCCGGGTACTCCTTGAGTTCAGGCGCTGGTGCAGCTGCGTCGGCCATTATGCGTGTTATGTATGAGAGTGTTCGTTTTCTGCGGAACACACCTCTTTTTCTTTTTTCTTTGTTGTGAGGAGTGGGAGAGAGAAATACGAGTAGAAAAACAAGGAAAAGCCCGCGCGAAGGAGAAGCTTAATGCAAGTAAGATATTTGGATGCTATTTTCTCTGCATAGTTACATGATAACAATAGGCTGGTTAAAAATGAATTATTTTAACGCATGGGTTCGAATATTTCCTTGTCCGGTATGTTCAGCTCCGTTTCGTCCTCTTTGTCTTCTTCTTGTTCTTCTTCTTCTTCTTCATACTCCTTGAAATCCGGTTGCCCCGTACTCGTCAACATTCTGTGCCACATTCTTCCTTTAGGGTCGACCAATCGCTCTTTCTCGATAATCATTGGGATGGGAAGGAAAACGCAGTGCGTGTTGACGTAACCAATGCTGATTCCGGTAAAACCAGCGAATGCGCCGTGGACAGCGTTTTGACCCAAGACATTACACATGATGGCATCGTGTGCGTTGGCGACGCATCCACGAACCATGTACGTTGGATCGATATATTTCACATCACATTTTGTTGATTTCTTGATTTCTTTGCACAACCAAGGTCCAATATCACCAAGAAGCGGGTTTCCGCCGGCATCCGTGCCTGAGACTTTCACAAATTCTTGCCCGGCGCCTTCGGCAATGACGAGGATGCAGTGGCCTTGCTCGTCTAAAAGATCCTTCACGTGCTCAATGACGCCATTTTCTCCGTGAACGTCAAAGTCTACCTCTGGGATTAAACAAATGTCCACATCACCGGAAGCTAACGTGGCGTACATTGAAATAAATCCGGATTGTCTGCCCATGAGTTTCACGACTCCAACTCCTCTCAATGCCGATTGAGCTTCAATTGTAGCTGCTTGAATTGCTTTTTGTGCTTCTTCAACCGCGGTATCGAAGCCGAACGTTTTATCCAAAAGCAAAATATCGTTATCAATCGTTTTTGGGACACCAACAACGGAGACTAAACTTCCTCTCCTCGCGCATTCGGCGGAGATGGCGTTTGCTCCAGCATGCGACCCGTTCCCGCCAATTACAAACAACATATTTATCCCTTGTCTTAAAATGCTATCGACAATCTTATCGACGTCACCACCACCCCGAGCTGTCCCTAAGATACTCCCTCCTTGCTTGTGCGCTTTTTTAACCACTTTCTTCGATAACTCCATATTTTCGAAACCATCCTCCCAAAACCCGCTGAACCCGTATCGAATGCCTGAAATCTTTGAGACCCCATAGCCTTCCTCTAAAGTCCCCACGATCGATCGAATGACATCGTTAATCCCTGGACACAACCCACCACAAGTAACAATGGCAGCGTGCACTTCTTCTGGGGCAAAATACACCTTCTCTCTCGGCCCGGCGCGAATGACCCACTGAGGCGTAAACCTACAAATCGCCGACGACTTCATGTACGAAGGTTGCGTGCTTTCATCCGCTTCTGTCGGCGCTTCGCACGTCGAGTCTGGCGACAACGACGTCGCGAACGCCAACGAGTGCAAAACAACTCGATCTCCTGGATCCACGAAAAATCTCACGTTTGATTTCTTATCGGTGCTAAAATACCTCCTAGTTGTATTATTTCTCGGCAAACACGTCTTGGAATGCGGAGCGCAAAAGGACGTTTGCAACGGTTCCAACGGTTTGTCGCCTTTATATATGTTCATCAAGTGAGGGATCGGAACATCGTTTGGTCCTCCGACTTCCCAATCGTACTTTTCTTGGGCGTAGTACGCGTCCTCGTCCTCGTCCTCGTCGTCGACTCCCTCCTCCTCCTCCTCCTCCTTCGCGGCTGCCGCCACCGCGCGAAACGTTCTTCCCGACGAAAACGACGACGATCCTCGTCGGCGTCGATTCCGATATCGATCGTTGTTCGTCCCGCAACCCTTCGAAATCGACACGCGCGAAAAAGTCGCCGCGCTTTTTGTCGTCGTCGTCGTCGTCGTCGTCGTCGTCGTCGTCCTTGCCGCGATCATTGATCTCTCTCTCTCTCTTTCTCTCTCTCCGTGCGGTCTCGCGAAAGCGCTTTTTTTGAAGATCTCCTCCACAAAGTGATTGAATTGATGATGATTGTGTGTTCCAATTTTTTGGATTTTTTTCGAAAAAGTTCCTTTTATTTTTGGTGTCGAAGAAGAATCGAAAAATCGAATAATGTCGAAGAGAAAAAAGAACGCACAAAAAAAAGAACTCCAAAAAAAAAAGAAAAAAAACAAACGAAAAAAAAAAGATATCGGAACTTTTTTTAGGAGAAGTAAGAAACGGACGCGCTTTCCTTTTGTGTCGTCGTCGTCCCCGCATTTATTATTCACGCGCAGAACGAGGAGGAGGAGGACGACGACGACGGAGGAAGGGCTGGCGCTCTCGTTCGCGTTCGTTTCCGTTTTTTTTTGTCTCTCTCTCTCTCTTTGCTTTCTCTCTCGAGTCGACGATGACGACGACGACGTGTCCGAAGACGACACCGAATTTTGGACGATGGCGGCGAGACGGCATCGACGCGAAGACGACGAAGAAGATGCAACGGGGGGGAGAAAAAGGTCCACCGCGCGCAGTTGGCGTCGAAGGAGAAAGAAGAAGAAGATGGAGAAGAGGAGAGACGAGAGCGGCATCGTCTTCGTCTTCGTCGTCTTCGTCGTCTTCGTCGTCGTCAGAACACGAGAAGAAGAAGAAGGAGGAGACCAACGACCCGTACGTCACGAGAGAAGAGTTAGAACGAATAGCAAAAAGAAAAGGTTTGCGGTTAACCACGACAAGGGTCGGTCCGTTTTTCAAGATAACCGCGAGGAAAATCGATGCGATGGGTCGTTTTGAAGGCGAAGAAGGGGTACGCGAGGACGACGACATGTCCGTGATAGCCACGCACGACGGTTTTATCGCCCCGTTTCCATTTAACATCTTACATTTGGACACCATGCGGGTGTATAACTCTCGAATAAACTCGCAGTGTACCGAGGAAGAGAGGAAAATGCTGAAATCGACCTTTGGCGTGAGCATTCTGCTTGGGTGCGAAAGCTTGCGGTTAGGAAGAGACGCCGGGTGCACGAAAGCCGAGTTGTTGTCCATCGACGACGGGAACGAATACGCGCCAAAGTTGGTGAAATATTACGAACGAATCGGGTTTAAAATCATACGAAAAGTCGGGGATGGGTTAAATACGGATTTACCCGATATGCTCGTTTGGGGAGGGAAAGGCACGAGGATGAACGGCGACGTGAACGAGCTTCTGGAAAAATGGTCCAACGTTTTAAGGAAAGCGACCGATAAGAACACATAGCGAGTAAAGCAGAGATACTAGATAGAAACAGAGATAAATAGAACCAGAGAGAGAGAGAGAGAGAGAGAGAAAGAGAGAGAAAGAGAGAGGAAGAGAGAGAGAGAGAGGAACTACGTGGTCTTTCGATAGATAACGCGTTGTTGTAAAGAATTGCAATCCTTTGTGTACTACTACGTGAGTGCCCACTTTCTCTTTTTTTATTTCTTCGTGTGGCCTTGGACTATGTACATTTCTTTCAGAAGAATTGCTGCAAATAATCGCACGACTCAAAAGTGGGAGAAAGAATGCGTTCGCGCGTCGCGGACACCGGTGGCGTTCGCCTCGCCGAGGACCTCGAGTCCGGCCGCCTGAGTGCAAAGAAAAGGGTAGACTACGAGAAGAACCCTCCACTGAAAGGGAAACCGGTGACGAAAAGAAGAGACAAAATCACGTTCGTCGTGTTACTCGTCTTGTGCGTCATCAGTTATTCGAAACAGCCACCGTTGTCGGCTGGAATCGTGAAACCGAACGAAAGTTACCTGAAACAATTTAAAAGGGACGCAGATGGAAGGATTTCGAATTTATCCGACGTCCGAGCGTTTCGAGAGAAAGAGGTGCAAAAGGAGAAGAAGATGTCCCCGAAGGAAGTAAGAGTGAAATATTTAGGCGAAGAAACCGACGTGAAGTCGCCAGGGTCATCCACGAGGCACACGAGTACGAGAAACTCGGGAAAGTCTCACCATCACCCTCAGGAACAACACCACGCGCACTCGTTTGTGCCGGTCAAACCGCACGTCGGCCCCTGGACGAAGGAGGCGCATTTGAAGGCGTTCGAGGATTTCATGGTGCCGAGTCGTGTGGAAGTTTTAGTGCAATCAAATAAGGGAGGTAATGGAGAGGAGGATGAAGACGATGAGAGCGAGGAGGAGAACGAGAGCGAGGAAGACAAAGAGGAAGGAGAAGACGGAGTAATAGTAAAAGCGGCGGAAATGGAAGAAGAGCACCACGAAGAAGAAGAAGAAGAGCACGCGAATGGAGAAGAAAAGCGCGTCGCCGCACACGCGTTCTGCGCGCCAACGGAGAAGTCTAAAGCAGCCGCGGAAGATATTAAAGCCGAAAAGTTGGCGTTCAAAGACATAACAGATTTGAAAGATCTTATGGACGGGATACAAGTGCCGAAAAACGGACTTTGGAAAGCTGCGAGAGCGCCGCAACTCATGGTGCACACGCTTCCTTTTGCGGAGAAGGCATTTGGGAAAGATTTGGCAGAAAATTTAGAAGCGGACGGGTGTATACCGGAGATGGACTTCACGAGACGTGGTAAAACGTGCGCTGTCGTCGGTAATGGCGGGGTGAACATGCGAGATCAAAACCAAGGCTACGGGATTGATGGTGCAGACATTGTCATTCGATTTAACGACGGGCCGACGAGTGGATTTGAGAAATACGTCGGACGGAAGACGACATTTCGATTAATCAACAACCAGTGGTCGAGACACGTGGCAGATAAAGGACCAAAGGGGCCATGGGCAGAAAGCGAAGCGTTGTTACTGTTCGGAAGTGGAGCGAAACGTTCGTTTCGAAACGTCTGTAAAAGGTCGACGTCGCCAATTTTGTTCATGGATCCAACATTGAGTCTTCGTGCTCGAGAATTGTATCGCAGAGTGTACGCACGATTGTCCGATGCGAATCTCGTCAACGCAGAAGGGCGAAACGCCCCACCAAGTGGTATCGAAGGATTGCTTTTAGCGTTTGCGGTGTGCGATAGCGTGAGAGTATACGGATTTCATACGGATATTCCGCATCACGCGGTGCATACGGTGCCTTACCATTACCACGATAAAGTCACCGGCGCGGACAACGCGCACTCGTTCAATTACCAAGGCATGTTCTTAGAGACTTTGGAGAAAATGGACGTTGGAATGACAATATGTTCGAGATATAAGCACCAAGATTCCCCGAGAGAGTGTACGAGTTAGATTTAGGAGATAGACTTCAAATTATAATAATACAAATACTAGTATATGGGTAGATTCAAAGTTCGACTACATTATTTAGCTTTTGCCGCTGCTCGTTCTCTCGCCTTCTGATACTTCTTCCCTTGCCCACCCTTGGATTGTTTAACATGCTTGGGTTTTTTCTTTTCTTTCTTCCATAAATCGTCGCCGTTTCGGTAAAGGTCTTCTTTTCTTTGCTGTTTCTTTCCGGAAGACGAAGGATGTGCTAAATATTTATTCTTGTCCTTCTCGCCTTCTTTAATTCTTACTTTTCCGGCTTGATTTGGATTTTCTTCCCATCCGAGCTCGAATTCAAACTCCTCCTCAGAAATTTTGCCCTTCTTCCACTTTTTCAGCGCTCTGTAATCGTCGTCTAATTCGTCTAATTCCTCGCGCGTTTCTATTTGACGACGTTTGTGCGCGGTGAGCTTCTTTTCTGGTTTCTTCTCTTTTTTCTTTTCGGTACCACAATTCTCCTTTTTCTTTCGAGCATCTTCTTCTTCTTCTTCTCCTCGACCTTCTTTCTGCGCGCGCTCTTTTTCGAGTTGCATTTTTCGTTGCTTCTCTCTCTGATGGTCCAAATATGGAATATCGTCAATATCGATATCGGTGCACTCTTCGAATCCTTCGAGCGTATTCTTCGCCGCCTTGCGGATTTCCTTCATCTTCGGTAATCGCAAAAGTCCCATGGCATTTGCTAGTTTTGCCAGGTGTAGCTCTTTCAAGCGAAAAATATATCGACAGTGATGTTCTTTGTACCCTCGAACGTACGATACAAAAGCTCTCACGCCTTTTTCCATCGCTTCACGATCGCGTTTAGAGAGCGCTCGAAGTATTTCGTAAACTTTTCTTGCACCATTAGCATCTTCTTCTATGACGATATCCAAATCATCCTCGTCTTCGTCATCATCATCGCCGTTATCGCCATCTGCTAATCTACAATTACCATCCCTACGTAAATAAACGCCTCTGATTTTCAAAAACGCGACGTATGAACTTTCCTCTTTCGTCAATAACGCCAACGCGCTACCTTTTGCACCCATTCGGGCAGTTCTTCCAACTCTGTGCGTAAATGCAGAAGGATCTTGTGGCATATCATACTGAACGATCCAATCGACGCCCGGGATATCTAAACCTCTCGC
>Ga0163180_10002560_pt1 | contig 10141 bp, 9 predicted proteins | sample AtlANTMetagenome_2_FD_109647 | JGI IMG/M metagenome (GOLD analysis project Ga0163180, IMG submission 109647) | Marine eukaryotic phytoplankton communities from the Atlantic Ocean - Atlantic ANT 4 Metagenome | ecosystem: Environmental > Aquatic > Marine > Oceanic | place: North Atlantic Ocean...
GTGCAATTATTTCCGACCCTCCAAAAGAACCAGCTGTTTTAAATATCAATGTCCCAAATAAACCATTGGATGAATTAAAAGGGTGGCGTTACACAGAAGTAGCAAAAAATTCAACTCGTTCAATGAAAGGAGCTAAATTGGCACCGAAGCCTGGGCACGAAAACTCATACAGAGTTGAAATGTCTTGGGGTGACCCTGTAACTCAACCAATCGAAACTGATGTCGGCGCTGTTATGAATGATTATGCAAGTTTGACTTGGATTAATTCGTTTGAGGCAGCTTCGCTCGATGACACAAAAACGTTTGACCAATCTCTAGATATTCTCTTCGATTAGAAAGGGCATTTCCCCACAATGAAAGTTTTAAGAACACCCGACAAACAATTTCAGGATCTAATCGACTGGCCTTACGAACCGCACTTTACAGAAGTACCAGATGGAGATGGCGGCACCTTACGAGTACACCATGTTGAATCAGGCCCTTCGGATGCTCCTACAATTCTTTTACTGCACGGTGAACCAACTTGGGGTTTTCTTTACAGAAACATAATGTCCGGTCTAGCTGATGCTGGAATCAGATCATTGGTTCCAGACCAAGTCGGTTTCGGAAAATCAGATAAACCTTCGACCCAAGTTGATTACACATACGAAAGGCACGTTACGTGGATGCAAAATTGGTTAGATGCAAATGCTCCTGAAGAGATTTTCTTTTTTGGTCAAGATTGGGGTGGACTGATTGGTCTACGCCTAGTAGCTGCAAACCCAAAGAAATTTTTAGGTCTGGTTTTGTCAAACACGGGGTTACCTGACGGTAATGCTTCACCCACAGAAGCTTTTATGGCCTGGCAAAAATTTTCACAAACTGCAGAAAATTTTCCAATAGGAAACATCATTAACGGAGGATGTCTAACAGACTTACCCCCAGAAGTTATTGATGCATACAATGCCCCTTTCCCTGATGATTCTTTTAAAGAAGGAGCAAGAATCTGGCCCTCTCTTGTTCCAACCTCTCCAGAAGACCCTTCCTCACCTTTTAATCAAAAAGCGTGGGAAGTGCTAAAAAACTTCGACAAACCAGTGATTTGTGCTTTCAGCGATCAAGATCCTGTTACCCGTGGAGGTGAAAAAGCTTTTACATCAAGTGTCCCAGGCGCTACTGACCAGCCTCACACAACAGTTAAAAATGCAGGTCATTTCGTTCAAGAAGACCAACCCGATCAAGTTGTCAGAATCCTAATTGACCTGATAGCCAGATCGACTTCTAAATAGTAACTAAACCCCCATTTGGTGAGATCCATTGACCCGTAACAAAAGAACTATCATCGCACGCTAGGTACAGAATCGCCGCAGCGATCTCATCTGCTTGTCCTATCCGGCCAAGAGGACTCATCATTATTAAGGGAGCTAAAAGTGTCTCATCCAAATCCTCAGTCATGGGCGTTTCAACCACCCCAGGTGCTACAGCATTAATACGAATTCCTAATGATCCCAGTTCGCGCGCTGAAGCTCTGGTGAAACCTAAAATCGCTCCTTTTGCTGACGCATAATGCGCCGGTCCCCATCCGGCTAAACCAGCGATACTAGAAAGATTGACTATAGAACCACCTGAATTCATTAACGGCAGAGCGGCTTGTGTACAAATAAAAGTTCCACCCATATTGACCGCAAGCATTCTCATAAAAGACTCGTAAGTAATGCTGCCTAAACCCTCAGGGCTACCAGATACACCAGCATTATTCACTAAAACATCAAGCCTTTCGCATCTCGTTTCGACTTCCGAAAAAACATCTTCCATTTCCTGCTCTTTAGAAACATCACCACCTAATGCAAAATGCCCCGGACCTGGAAGACTCGAAGAAACCTCCTCAGCGGAGGCTTTATTAAAGTCTTGAACCACGACCAGCGCCCCTTCATCAGCAAACTTTTTTGCGGTAGCTTTACCGATACCAGAACCTGCTCCGGTTATTAATGCAACCTTTTTTTCTAATTTGCCCATTTAAACCCCCACTTACCGGCTATACCTAGTTGATACACTTTCAACTGCATCGGTTTCAACTGGTGCTTTCTACCATAGATGCTTATAAGAGGTTTTGCAGATGAACATTGTTGTAATACACCAAAGCCGTTCCGGCAATACAAAAAAAGCTGCAGAACTCATAGGTGGAGCAATCGTTTCATCAGGAAACGAAGTAAGCGTAAGATCAACTGAAAATCTGGACTTTAAAGAGTTAGCGAATGCTGATCTTATTTTTGTAGGAACATGGGTGGATGGTTTAATTCTTTTCGGACATCGTCCCGGTGATATAGGGAAGCTGGACCTCATTCCTCCCTTATGGGGGAAAAATGTGGTTGCTTTTATGACTCATGCGGTAAATCCAGGAAAGGCAACCTCAAAATTTTCTAGTTACTTGGAATCTAAAGGCGCAAAAGTTATTTCTTCCCGTTCAATCAATAAACGAGAACTTGATTCAAAAATTCGACCTTTTGTAAAAGAAGCACTGGCTGAAATTGGTTAAGACTTAGTTTTGCTAGCATTTAATGTCTTTGACGAGGTGAAACTGTCGGTTACAAAAACTATTAGTGCCGACCAAATAATTATGAATCCAACTAATTGCATCATGTCGAACGGTTCGTCATAAGCCAATACTCCAAGAAGAAACTGAGCTGTTGGAGCCAAAAACTGCAATAACCCAATAACACTCAACGGAACCTCTTTGACTGCATTTGCAAACAGTAAAAGTGGAGCTGCAGTAAAAAGACCGCTGGTAATTAAAAGTAGTATTTCGGTGGAATTTGTTTCGTTTAGATTTTGACTTCCATCAAAAGAACAAATCAACAGGTAAGTAAGTGCTGGTAAAAGCATCACAAGCATCTCAGATGTAAGGCCGTTTATTGGGGTCTGTTCTGTTAGTTTTTTTGAAAGGCCATAAAAACCGAAAGTGCCTGCAAGCACTAAAGAGACCCATGGCAGTGAACCAACTGAAACTGTTAGCCATACAACACCAATTGCTGCCAGAGATATTGCTAACCATTGTCTTCGACGGAGCGACTCTCCTAAGAAAACCACTCCTAAGAAAACACTTACTAGAGGATTAATGAAATAACCCAAACTTCCTTCAACCACTCGATCTGCATTCATAGCCCAGACCCAAATGAGCCAATTTGTGCCCAGCAGTAGAGCTGACATTATTCCGATTATTTGTGAGCGCTTGCTTGAGTTTTGTTCCCTGAAAATTGGCCATGAACGTCTCAGCATTTGCAGTACTGCCATGACAACGAACGTCCAAAACATTCGATGAGCCAGCGAGTACATTGCTGGAATTTCTGATAAGCCTTTCCAAAAAATTGGGGAAACTCCCCAAACCGTGTAGGCGCTTACAGCCTGTATTAGACCTTTGTTCATCTACCCAATTCCCGTTAACTCTCTAGTTGGGCGACTTACAACCATCGCTAATGTTCCAATTACTATTGCAATTCCCACTAGCTGAACTAAACCGGGTTTTTCCTCTAACAACCACCATGCGTAAAGAGGAACAATTGCAACAGCTAAAAGATTTATAAGTCCCATTAAAACAAGCGAAACATGACCGTGAGCAAAATTTTGCAGGAGATGCCCAGTTCCTGGGATTAAGGAAATTATCAGAACAGGGAACCATTCTTTACCAGTAGGTGGCGATAGTCCTTCGCCGAAAGAAAAAGCAGCAATGGAGACCGGAATTAAGGCAAAAATAGTTAACCACAACTGGTAAGGAACAGAATCAATTTCTGTTCGTGCTTTTTTACTGACCACAAAGTACAAACAGAACATCAGCATTCCAAAAAAAGCTAGAACATCACCTGAAAGGCTAGTAACTCCTACTTCTCTACCTGTTTGGATTGTCAAAGCAGTACCCGCAAGACTTAAAAATGACCAATAGTAAATCGAACGAGAAGGTTTTTCGTTGAAAAACCGGGTAGCTATAAATAAAAAAATTATTGGTTGAAGAGAACCAATAACCATCGCGTTCAAAACGCTAGTTTCACGCACAGAAGAGAAAAATAAAATCAGTTGAATTCCAAAAACCAGTCCTCCGATAAGAGAGAAACGAACCTCTTTAAAAGAAAGTTTCCTTTTCGTAAAAATATAAAGGTTGAGATAAAAAAAACTTGCTACTAAAAGTCTCCAGAAGATAAGTCTGAAAATTTCCATTTCAGAAAGTTTTATTACGCTGGGAGCAAGCGCCATCAGAGTTATAGCAACGACTGAGCTCACTCTCCCCAGCAAAACTTTGTTTGAAATAAAATTAAGTTTCATGAAATAGAGATCTGATTTTCGTTTTTTCGAGTTGTTAGGCAGATGCCTTAGCGGCGTCTTGTGCGGCTTGAAGCTCCAACGTTAACCGTTGTGTCCAATTGCTTAATGAGCTGCGTTTTGAGTTTTTATCTGGAGCAGGTATTGGAGAACCGACACAAATTCTAACCTTATATGGTTTGGGTAGTTTGCTGCCTGATCCCATAGCTTTTTCAGTACCAGAAATACCTATGGGCACAACGGGAACTCCACTTTTTGCAGCCAGATATGCAGTTCCATCGAAAAGTTCGCCTATTTGATCGCCTTCCTGACGTGTTCCCTCGGGAAAAACAAGCAGTGTTGCGCCATTGTCTAGAAGAGTTTTTGCAATTTTTACTGATTCTCTATCGGCGCTTCCTCTTCTTATAGGGAATGCACCTAAAGCTGAAAGGTACCAAGCAAATGGACGAAACTTAAAAAGACCCTCTTTTGCCAACGCTCTCATCCTTCTCTTATGAAGTGGTGCTAACAAAATTGAATCAAGATTAGATCGGTGAACTGGTGCCATAATTAAAGCATCTTTGCCGGAAAGATTCTCCTTTCCGGAAACTTCAACACGTAGATAAGACCAAAGAAACACACGTAGAAGAAACCGCGTAACTGCGTATACAACCGAAGCTGCTTTACTCGCCGCTGTTTTCTGTGAACGAAGCTGCAGTTCTTCATTCATGATCATTTCTCTACCTCGAACTAATAGCTATAAATAAAAATTGGTTAATTAATTTCAAAATTCTAAAATCTAAATTCTTACTCACTCGCATTCTAATTGCTAGCACCGGAGTGATCATCGCTTTAATTCTCCTAGTATGTAATGAAAGGTAAATCGATATAAACATGAAAAGAAAACTAGTCTTAATAACCTTTGCTCTTATTGGAATTGCTGTTTTTGCTGGGTGGTGGTTTCTTCTCCGAGACGACGCTCCCCCGCCCCCAGATCTTGAATCAGCTATACAAATTGCGTCTGCTGCCCAAGCGGCTACCACTACAACCAACGCAGTAACCGTGCCGTCAACAACTCTTACAGCAACTTCAACAACTGAAGTTCCGACTACTATTGCTCCAACTTCAACAACCATGGAACTGGATCCAAATGAAGAATCTGATATTACCGGAACATGGTCTGTTGATAAGACGATTGGATCTTTCGGAATTGATGAATCGACAAGTTCTTTCGTGGGTTTTCGCATACAAGAAGTACTAGGGAGAGGCATTGGAGAAGTTACAGCTGTAGGAAGAACCCCACTGGTAGATGGAACTATTAACTTCGTTGAAGGATCTCTTACAAAAGCAGAAATAATAGCTGATTTAACGGAACTGAAGACTGACAGATCTATGAGAGATTCAAAGGTTCAAAGCGCTCTTAATACCAGTACTCATCCAAATGCAGTATTTGTTCTCGATGAAACAATTTCTATAAATAACTCAAAGATGATTGACTCAACTGTTCCTGGTTCTCTAACAGTTAACGGATTAACTAACCAGATCGAAGTAGAGTTACAGGGCCAATTAGTGGGACAAATAATGACTGTGGTGGGGAAATTTGAAGTGGCCCTAAGCGACTATGAAGTAGAAGCTCCATCCGCTCCGGTTGTGGTATCTGTAGAAGATACGGCAATCGTTGAATTTCAACTATTTTTCATTAAAGCCACTTCGGCAGATTCAACTGCAGCGGTTGTTACAACTACAACCATAGATCCTTTGAAGATAGAGAACGTAAAACAATTAAATGAATACATAGCTGAAGCCACGAGCTTTGATCAATCAGACAGCGATTGGTTACTACCTGGAAATCTTGACCCTTCCGCTGGAGGCGCTCCAGGTTTCACAAGATACGTATTTCGCCAAACTTCAGCAGGAGTTGTACCAACACTGGTTGAGGGTCCAATAGGTCCACAATTCAGATGTCAAGACGAAGATCTTCCGTGTTCTTACCTTGAATTAAAAGAACTTCTTGAATCGAACTCTCTTATACCTGAAGAGATGGGCCTCTCACGGGAGGAATTGACCAAATTAGTGTCAGAACTAGATCTACTTAGTCAATTTCTGGAAGAACACCGAGATGTAAATAAAGCTTGTGAAAAAGGTTATTTATCAGATCGAATCCAAACCGCAAATATGGGTTCACATTTTATAAGAGCTGATGCCTTTGCTGATGGATTTAATCCAGGAGAACCTGAAATAATTCTTTATGCACGTGCGGATGGAATTCTTCCTAGTGGTGCTCTCGGTCAGTGTCGGGATGGTGTCTGGGATGGGGAACCAATGGTTTTGGTTGGGAGCGCTTTCATACTCCCCCCGACTCAAAAAGACAATAGTCACCCAGAGGGCTTCACCGGTAATCTCGACAACTGGCATGTTCATCTAAATCTTTGCAGAGGAAATTCTACCGGAACCGATGCTTTCGTACCTAAAGAAGAATGTGAAAAATTGGGTGGCAAATTTCATGAAACTATAGGTTGGATGATGCACGCTTGGGTAAACCCAGAACATGACAATGAGCTAGGAGTTTTCTCCATGTGGAATCCAACCATTGCTCCTTTCGGAGATACCGGTTCTGTGGAAGATAGATTTTTGGTACAAGGTGAAAATTTTCCTGAAGGAGCAAAGCAATCTTTGGTAACAAATTTTGCCTTTGAAGACGAAATCGAAGTTGAGGCAGGACAAAGTGTCTACTTCAATAACAGCGATTCAGTGCCTCACACAATCAGCGCCGGCACTCCAGACGCACCCGAACTAGAAGAGTTTGACTCTGGGGTTCTGAATCCTGGCGATAATTTTCAAATTGATACTTCGCAACCTGGAAGTTACCCACTTTTCTGTGCTCTACATCCTGATATGACAGCTCTTTTAATCGTCAACTAATTTTTTAAGAACAAAGATTTCTTAAAGTCAGCCCCCAAGTTTTCCTGTCTTCATCTCATTTATCGCCTCAGGATCACCGCTTAACTCAACTTCACTGTGGTCACGCCTACCAAAAAGAAATAATGCAATCTCACCAGGTGAACCCTTTAAAATCACTGGTTTACCTCTACCGCCCAAGTGAATCGTCTCTCCAACAGTATTTGAAATTGTTAGATCAACACCTTTGAGACCTCTAACTAAAAGCTTGGAAAATCGTTCCTGTTTCGCCCACAAAACATTTTCAAGATCATTGATATCAGTCCGAGGAGAAAATCCCGCTACCCCCCTTCGGACGTCCTCATGATGAACGAAAAACTCGAAAAGATTTATAGCCTCATCAAACCTCTTTAAATAGAAAGGGGGTCCTGAACGTACTTTGTCGACTAATTCTTCAAATGACTTTTTTTCAGCTAATTTTTTAGTTGCTTTAGCAAGCTTTTTCGCTAAATACCCAGGTGCTACTAGACCAATTGCTTTTAAGGAATTTTCACGAAGTACTAAGTGGGCGGCCAAGTCTGCTGAACTCCAACCTTCGCATAGTGTGGGTTGGTCGGGTCCAACCGATTCGAATAAATCGCAAAGTTCTTGCCGTTCAATCTGCGCGTAGTTTTTATTCATAAGGCGACACCACAGTATCTGGAACCCATGCACCATGAAATCCATCAGGAACTCTTTGTGGAAGATGAATTCGAGCTATGGGTTTTTCTTCTATATTGTTAGCTTCTAATATCACGAGTTCTGCTGGTGAACCCCCGCGGTCATTCACACAAACCAAAATCCAACCGTCTTCTTCATTTGTTGACCCTTCGCGTGGTACAAAAATTGGTTCTCCTCCAAATCGACCTTCGCCATGATCATGAAAAATCACTTCTCCGGTTTCCATATCAGTTCTATATGTGGGCCCGAGATCAAAACCGAGAGCAGTATAGGCATACCGATGTCTTCGGCCTACAACTCTTGGATCATGCGCTGGGAACTCATGTGGCAAGTCGCTGACAATTTCTTCGCTTACATTACGAGTTTCCGGATTAACAGTCCATCTTGCAAGTTGAGAAGGACTGTCACCTGCTGGACCTTTAAGATCTTTTTGAAAAATACGCTCATATCTGCAAAGGTCAATGATGATTTTTTTGTCGTCTTGATTTTCGTGAACTTCAAAAGCATTAACCGGGTGAAAGACATAACACAAAGGCGCCTCGCACCAAATGATGTCAGATGCTTGTCCCTCGCGAGGCAATAACCCAATCCTTGACTGACGATCATTTTGCCATGCCAATGGGAAAGGGTCACCTGCTATAGCTAGGTCTAAATCAACACAGACCGGCAAATCGTAGATGATCACATATTTTTCAGTGAGTGACATGTCATGAACCATTGGCATACCCTCAATTGGTATGTCAGTGACCTTTTTTACCCGATTATCTTCTCCTACTACCACATGCTGCAAGCGGTCGAGAATATCTGGATACGCATAACAGACAGCATGTAACTCTTTTTTGATGGGATCGAACTTTGTGTGGGCACTAAATGCCCCGGGCAGTGTCCCATCAAAATTATCGTAACCAACGGTTTCTAGATCGTATGTCATTGCTACAGGTGTAGTCCCCGCTTCTACTAGTGCGAAAGTAGTGCCACCGTGTCCAATAACTGAAGTGTTAGGTGAAAACCCAGAGTTCCCAAAACTGCTCCCTAATGGAGGTTCTTCCTGAAGTTTTTCGGCTAAATCCCTACCTCTGACCCATCGATTTCGATACCACTCAGCCTTTCCTCCTCGAAGTCGAACACCGTGAATCATCCCGTCACCTAAAAACCAGTGATAAGCCTCTGAGTCCACAGATCCAAAAGGGTTGGGGCCATTACGTAGCCATCTTCCTTCGAGTTCTTTGGGAATTTCGCCTGTAACTTCTAAATCAAACGCTGTTACTTCTTCTTCAACCGGTGCTTTGCTGTCTTCCAGATAAATACTCATTGATTCTCCCTCTTAACATTGCTAGTTCTATGAACCAACAAGTCTTTCTTTCAGCTCGCGTTTTAAGAACTTACCATTTGCATTTCTAGGTAGAGCTTCATCTACAAACCAGATGTGTTCTGGAACTTTAAAAGAAGCTATCAAAGAACTCACGTGATCTTTAAGCTCTTGATTAGAACATATAGTTCCAGGAAGCAAATAAATTGCAACCCCAACAGTTTCCCCTAGCCTTTCATCAGGAACTGCAAAAACTGCAGCTTCGGCTATTGAAGGGTGCTTATAAATAGCTGCTTCAACTTCAGCTGAGTAAACATTCTCTCCACCTCTGAGAACCATGTCTTTAGCTCTATCTACAAGAAAGAGAAAACCATCTTCATCAAAATAGGCAATGTCTCCGGTGTGGAACCAACCTTCGGTGAGAATCTCTTGATTCGCTTCTGGCCTATTCAAATAACCTCGAAAGACATTTCCTCCTTTCACCCAAAGCTCACCTTTTTCTCCGACAGGTAGATCTTTTCCGTTTTCACCGACTATTCGCGATTCCATCACAGGGCAAGGTGAGCCTGCTGATTCGGGCTTGGCGAGGAAGAAATGAGCGGCGTTTACTGTTATAACACCATTCACTTCGGTCAATCCGTAACCAGTGCTTGGTCTACCTTCAAGTCTTTCTTCGATTTTCTGAACTAAATCAGGTTGAACTGCCGCTCCCCCACCTCCAAGGCTGTCAAGGCTACTTGTGTCTCTTTTTGAGAAATCCGGACTATTTACAAGCTCACGCGCCATAGTTGGCACACCTGTGAATGTTGTAGGTCTTTCTTTTTCGATTATCTCTAAGGCTTTTTCGGGATTCCATTTATGCATGAGAATGAGTTTCCCGCCTACCGCTGTTACTGGATGCATGCAGCAGTTACATCCTGTTACATGAAAAAGAGGGACTGCTAA
>Ga0163180_10002561_pt1 | contig 10137 bp, 8 predicted proteins | sample AtlANTMetagenome_2_FD_109647 | JGI IMG/M metagenome (GOLD analysis project Ga0163180, IMG submission 109647) | Marine eukaryotic phytoplankton communities from the Atlantic Ocean - Atlantic ANT 4 Metagenome | ecosystem: Environmental > Aquatic > Marine > Oceanic | place: North Atlantic Ocean...
CTCCAGTTCACCACCCTCTACATCGACCTTCACAAGTCCAAACCGCCGTCTCTCAAGTTCTTCCGGTAGAGCGTCCGCTCCCAGGATCGGAACCTTGATCTGCCTCTTGTATTCGTCTTCTCCTCGAAACCCTGCCACAATACTTCCTTCTCCACCGGTAATGTTATTGAGCCGAAGATCCATTGCCCCCGTAGAGTTCGAAATCCCAAACGGAAACACCATACAGGGTTCAAGATCATTCGCCTCGATCAATTTCATCACGTAAAAAACACAGAACGGATTGGGTTCAAATCCTATGTAATCCCAATCCGGACGGGTCGATTTCGCCGCAAGCAAGGTCTGCCCGAGGTTTACTCCCACATCAAGAAACGCGCCTTCGCAGCCAAGCTCTATTTCCCGCAGCGTCTTCAGCATCCACGGCTCGTAATCGTGCCGCATAGCCCCCCCGAGCCCTCCTACAATCGGGATCCTGAAAGCCTTCCCATTGATTTTCTTCTTCAGCGTGAAGTTGAAACGACTTCCCACGGCTTTTTTTAGTTTTCGAATCATGAAATGATTTTTCCGATTGAGATCTAACCTTCCCTGCCTGCGCTCCTGCGAAGGGTCGTCAAGGCAGACCTTGCCCTTGCCTGCCAGGTATGCCGCTCCTGCGCTCTAACGACACTTTCCCGCTTTGCAGCTATTTCCTCGGGGTGACTGGCCAGCCTCTGGAGCAGCAGGACCAGCTCTTCGGCATCTTTAACCACCCACCCGAGATTCTCCTTTTCAATTAGCTCGGCTGCCACGGTCAGGCCCCCCGAGACGATCTGGGGAATGCCAAACGAAACCGCTTCAAAAACCTTTACCGGCATGGCGAACGACAGGTAATCGCACTCCCCCAGGGCAGTCAGCGCTATATCCGCTTCCGCATACAGAGGGTCCAGGAGCTTTCCGTGCCCTTCCATCGGCTTGATTCTAGGCTTATTTGCAAACCCATAAAGATCCGCATAATTACGGAGGGCTCTTGGCCGGGTCACCAAGGTCAGTTCCGCACACCCGGATGCATCTATGCCAGAGATATAGGGTCGCAAGTCGTAGATCGGAGGAGCGATATTGCCAACATAGATCATTCTAAGGACCCCGGGCCCTCGTTCCCGCCCCCCTCTCCCGACCGGTTCACGTATTTCACCCCCCGGAGGCAGGGAGGATATAAGGGCTCCCGGAAAATCGACTGGCAGATATTCCGCCATGTTTTCATGAGGAAGAAAGAGAACGTCGAGAAACCTGCGATAGAACTGAAGCTCCTGCCGTGCAAAAAAAGGTGTCAGGAAGTTACGAACGAGCGCGCGCAGCTTGAACGCTTTTTCCCGGGCGAGTATCCAATGGATATCACGATAAAACACCCCGGTCGGGATGCCCCTGTCATGGATCCTCTTGAGAAACTTATAGTCAGAATTGAGCCGCAGGGGATTTTTTCGAAGCCATGTCAGGGCAGGCGGGACAATCACGGATTCTCCATAAAGCACCGCTCCGTCGACTTCGCAACAAGAAGCCAATCGCTGTTCTAGGTGACTAGCCATCCGGATTCTATCGTCCCCGTCCCCTGCAACTTCCACGACTTCCTCACCAAGCTCCCTGAAGGCCTCGCACATCCGCATAGGGCGAAGCGAAGAGGCTACGGCGGGGTCGGGGTCAAGAGGCCGCGGGTGATGAAAAATAACCATGGGAAATCAATTAAATACAGCCTGCCTTCCAAGCAGAGTTCATGGATCCAGCCCTCCGGGGACGACTCTTCTGATTCGTGGAGCCTGTTTCGTCTTGCCTGGGTTCAATCTCTTGAATCAGCAGTTCAGGATCTGGCGATATAGTTCTCTCGCCTCCTCGCTTTCGAGCTGACTGTTATGCCACAGCACAGTGAAGTCACCCCCGTAGCGGCGGCATTCCTCCTTAAGTTCCCGGGCAATCTCTTCTCTCGAACGGCAGGCTTGATCATCGATATCGCGATGCTGCAGAAGCGCCTTGTCCATCAGAACCAGAGGGCGCTCACGCACCTTCAGACGGCAGCGATTTACAACGTCATACCAAGGATACTCAAAACATACACCAGCCCGGAAACCGGGCCGATCTGCGAATCCAAGAGTGGAATCATGGACAAGCCCCGCAGCATCATAGCCTCTAGCCGTCTGCGGCGAACACCAGCGCAGGTAATGCTGGCGACCCCCGATCTCACTCTGCTCAATTCCGAGCTTCTCCATCTGGGCCCGCAGCTTCCGGGCCGCGCTGACAATTAACCCCGGGCGTTGGTAGGTTTCGTAGCCTGGATGCAGGCCGAGTTGGTGTCCGGCAGAACCGATGCGCTTCCATTGGTCAGCAACATGCGGGTGCTCTATCGGCATTGGAGGGTCGAAGCGCTCATGGGTGCGTTCTGCTATGTAATAGAACGTGCTTTGCCATCCTGATGCCTCCGACTGATCTGCCAGCCAGGTAATGGTATCCCAGGGGTCGTCTTCCCATTTAATCCACCACCGATAGCCCAGTCTGGCACCGAGCTGACGTGCCCCCAGGCCAGACCGGCCTGTCTTCATCTTGTGCAGTGCCCCCCGCAAGGTCCTTCCCCACGGAGCCCAGCATTTGGAGGGCAGGTCCACATCATGACTGGGCAACACCCGGAACGAACGTTCTTTTCTGCTGATGCCCGGCCAAACCGACCGCATAAGCTCCCAGAGCAGTTCGATATATTCATTCCCAATCGCCCGGTGAAGCAAGCCCTCCCGGCCGAGCACAGTGGCTGAACCCGGCACCCGGCCATGTTCATCACGCTCCTCAATAACCGGTTCCTCATAGCGGGAAATCAGAAAAAACAGGGAGCCAATGAAATCAATTTCATCCTCCGTGCCATAAAGCTTCGGCAAGCCCTCGCTCCGGGGCAGGGGGTTTTCCGGAAGGGTCTCCTTCCCCAGCCAGTTCTCTTTAGCCAGAGCGAAGAAGGTATCAGGCAGGGTGAGCGATCCCTTTTCTCCCTCAACCATGAACTGCTGATCATTTCTCCCGGCAACCTGACAGCTCAAATCCCAGCCGAATACCTCTTCAACCAGCCACCCGACAACATAACGCCGCTCCTCATGGCAATAATCGGGGTGATGGTAAATGACTCTCATTCGAATCCGTGAAAGGAATAAGAATAGCAGGCCATGAGCTCTTTAATATGCGGGCCGACCACAGCCAGTTGCTCATCATTCCAATCCTGCCACTCCGGGAAGTCGCCGCTTTCCTGACGGTTAAGCATTTTATCCAGCACCTTCTCCAGTTTCTGCCTTGGGGGAATCGCAACGTCCAGCTGCCCATAGAAGTCTCGCACGGCTTCTTCATCCCCCCTGAAGAGATCCTCACTGCGAATAACAATCCGCTCCTGAGGCGACAGGGTATTCAGAAAGGAGGAAATCCATCGATTTGTCTCTGCCCAGAGCCAGGCGTTCTTTTCCAGAATCGACCACCTCTCCCAGGATTCTGATACCCCCGTCCCCGCGCGGGGTGTAATACGCCAACGGTCATGATTATGGCCCGCATACCAGCCCCTGCGCATCCCGCTTCGAATTACTGCCCCGGGGTGACGAATAATATGAATGAATCGGCTTCCTGGAAACATCTCACGAAACTGATGGGCAAGAAATGTCACCTGCGGACTGGTTTCGAGATAAGCTCTCCCAGGAGGCGCGTGTATGGTGGCTCGACACGTGGCGAGAGCTTCCCGCAGGATTTTCCCCGATTCTTCATGCTCTTGCTGCCCGTAGGCCAGCCGCCCCAGCCCATAAAGCAGAGGCTCCGGTTCATGCTGCGCGTTAACCTGTCCCTGCAGCCCCGCCAGCGCAGCCAGGGTCTTTGTCCCCACCCGCCCGGTGGACAAGCACCACACGAATCGTCCGGGCTCCTCCCCCAGTGAGGTTAGCGCCCCGCTCTTCTCTCCCTTCAGGCCCGCCAGCAGATCTGCCGGAGACGAATGCCAAAGACGTTTTATGGCCCGCTTGATCTTCATTCGCTAATTCTGCTCGACCGGCACTGGTCACACCCGCCACCCGAACACACATCCTCCACTGGTAACCGCCACTCGATAGCCCAGCTTCTTCAGGGATGGCTCAATAACCTTCCAGCGTGGTTCCCCGCCCTTCAGATACCATCCAGGGGCAATCACCCGCTCCGGCAGATTTTCCGGAGCCAACCCCTGTAACCCTTCCACCGCCTCTACTTCCGCTCCGTTGACGGTGAGGGACACCAACTGGGGTGCCATCCCAAGATCAGCGATCAAGGCAGGAAGAGAGGTCGTCTCCACCTCCACCTGATCCCCTTCAACAACCTCCGAATCAATCGCATTCCCCTGCCTCCCTGTTACGTTGAAACGGACCTTCTCTCCCGCTGTATGCCAAATCGCATTATATCGGACATCCATGACCTCGGAGAACCCGTTACGTAAGATGTGCTCACGAATGACCTCCACGTTCAGTGCCTTCGCCTCAACACAAACTACCCGCCCCTCAGGCCCCACCTCTCCAGCCATCCACAGGGCCCCGTGCCCCAAATAAGATCCAACATCAATAACCCTCCAGCCCGGCTGGGGCCGGAAGACCCGCTCAAGCTCTCCACGGGTTGCTTCATCCAGTTTTTCATCCTCCGCCGCCAGGTTCGTATGTTGCGGATGAAAAAAACGACGCTTTCCCACCGCGCCTGGCATTCTCTGCCATGCCCCCGCCATATGTGGATATAAAAAGCGAGCTCCAGCGTCCAAGAGGACTCTGGCATGGCCACGTGAAAGCCCCCGCTCCTCGGCAAGCCAGCTGAACATCAAAGCCTCACGCAGACCGGCCTCTTCGCCTAAAAGGCGAACAGACCGCCCCAGCCGGATTCCGTAGAACTTCTGCCCGGAGAAGATGGCTTCTTCGTCAAGGCTGAGGCCCAACCCCCCGAGAAGATCTACCATGACCGGCGCCCTACACCGGATCCAAATGTGCCTCAGTCTCGAGGGCAAACACTTTAGCAACTGTAGACTAAGCTTAGAACGAAATGACATGTTTCTAGGAAAGATTGAAGACGAGGGCTCCGCTCTGCACCCCAGGGCATAGCGCCGACAGCAGGCGACCATCGCAGCCCCTTTCACGATACCTCATCACCAGTTCCGAATTAATCCCAACACGGAGATTGTCTTTAATCGAAACCTTCTGCCGCACCAGTGGTTCTTCATGTGAAATCAGCTCGCCCCGCTCACAGCAGCAATTAGCCCGGAGCCCAACATAGTTAAGTCCAAAGACCCAGTTCTTCCATGTGATGGTGAAGAACGATTCCGTTGATCGAGTATCCCAGCCTCGTCAATCTCCTTACTTCTTCGGGATCGTATCGTTCAACAGCACAGATCGGCTGACTCCGGGCCAGTTTGATGCGCTCCTGGAACATTAGCTCATCCCTGATTTGGCGAGGAAGATACTTTCTAGCACGATGCCCTATTCTTCTTAAGATCCCTTTTCTTTTTTCAGCCAGCCTTATGCTGCCAACACCAGGACTTACTCCCCTCACTAGATCCTCAAACACACCCAGGCCCCACAAACGCCTCCTCCGCATCGAAAGCGGAACATCCTGCCAAACCCCGACAAACTCGCGGTCCCACAAAGGCAACCACCAATCCGCTCCAAAAAACTCGTAGCACCGGACATTGTTAACGATATATTTGCACTGCCTTTCCTTCCACTCCCATCTTTCATATTCATCCGCGAAACCGGACGCATCCATCTGCTCCTCACATTGAAGCTGACTGACGATGTAATCATGCCACCAGTCAACATCTCGCGGAGAGGCCGCCTCCACTGGCGAGCAGTTATAGTGATGCGCAAAGATCTGTTCGGCAAGGGCCGCCCGGGTAAAACTATCTTTGACGAACGCAATCCCGGGAATATGCCCGCCCGCAATAAAGTCTCCCGTGTGTCCCGGTGCAAACACACAGTCGTCTTCTGCCACCCCATCTGCTCTGAGTTTTCTGACTGCCAGCCAATCCGCATACCCGGGCGCAGAGGTTAATTGCGAACCATAGCGCTGATAAGCCATGCGTTCATCTCCAAACCATGACTTATGCCATTCATCCCGGCTATATGCCACATACACCCAAGCAAATCCAAGCTCCTCCGCTACTTGCTGGCTGATTTGAACATCAAGGTGTCGCGGTTGCCCGAAACAATACGCCTGCACGTTGTCGTATCCCGCTTCCCGAAGACCAACGGCAATAAGACGCGAATCGACTCCTCCGCTGAGCGGAAGCATGATCTGGCGTCCGTCAGCATATTCCAACATGCGGTGGATCGAGGCCCGAAATGCGCCCCGAAGGCGCCCCGCAAGAACGGACGCATCACACTTTTCAGGTTCCGTGTGACGAAGCTGGAAGTGGCTCTGGACCTTGGCCGAAGGAGCGCCCTTCTTCCAGACGAGAAACTCACCCCCATTGAGCTGCCTCACCCCCTCCGCCAGCGTCCGTGCGCCCGTCACATATAGCGTAAGTCGCAATTCTTCCAAGCCTTGCCGGTCAAGTTCTTCAGACTCGACCCCCGCACGGACTTGCTGAGCTGTATCGCTGACAATTAAATGCCCGTCGCAAATCCCGTAGAAGAGAGGCCGACTTCGCACATGATCAACTGCAGCAATCTCAAGGTTCTCCGTTTCGAACGCCAGGGCAAAGAACCCCCGGATCCCCTCCAGAACCTCCTTGAGGCAGTCCTGCTCCAGAGCCTCGGCAATAACCCCATAAATCTTTTCAATGGAAAGGGCCCCTGAATCCGCATAAGCACGTCCCCACATCCACAGGGTGCCGTCGCTTCCCGCAAAAGTATTCCAGTGGGCCTTGTCGCAACTGTTCAGGACGAACATGGTTCTTTCCTCCGAATCTTTTGAATCACATCCCTCACCTTCTCGCCCAACTCCGGACTAATCCGGCAAACCAGACCGACATAAGACGCTCCACACAGGACAAGGAGTGGCAGGAAGGTGTAAGCATTGAGCCATCCCCCAATAGAGCACCCGGCAAGTGGAGTCAGACTTGCCAATGCAAGGAGAATTCCAATGGAGATCCGCTTTAACAATCTTCCGGCAGGGACTCCCGATTTCTTCATCAGGAATTTGATGTAATAGCCCCACACAAGCACCCCGGATCCACTGAAGAGAATTAGCGCAACAACGGGATCACCGAGCCACGCACCGACCATAAGGGAGCCCGCGCGAGTCAGCAACAGCAGCGCATTAACCAGCAAACCAATTCCCTGCACCTCCAGAATGATATTGAGATTAGATAGCGGGGTTCCCAGAAAAACACAGAAGAGCCATGGGCTCAGGATCTGGACGTAGAACCCTGCTTCTCGCCACTGCCCACCAAAGACTATTTCAAAGAGAGCCGGACCGGTAATGCAGAGAAACAAAAATGGGAACCCTACCAGAAGGGTCAGATAGTAGAACGTCTTGTCGGCCAGAACCCCAAGCGTCCCATCACGCTTGGAATCTACCGCCCGTCGGAAGAAAACCTGGTTCACCGCCCCACCAACAACCTGACTGGGTCGCGCCACCACACGATAGCCCAGAGCGTAAAGACCGGCGATCGATGGTGAAAACAGAATCGCCAGCATCAATGGTGGCAAATTGACCGACGCCGTATTCATGAGGCCTGACCAACTGTTGAAAATCGGAAGCTTCCGATACTGGACGGCCAGAGACCACATCCGTCTCCAGGTGACCCTGCGACCAATCCCAGCGCACAAGGAAGGAGCCGCCAGAGACGCCGATAAGAGCGCTCCCACACCGCTTGATGTGATTTGCATCAGAATCAGTGCTCCTCCTGTCGTAAATCCAGCCACTCCGGCCGCAATGGAGCCAAGCGCAGAGGTCAAGCGCTGCCCCACCATGGTCACTGATTGCCTCGTGAACCGATTGAGCCGGGCGTTCCACTTGTTGAAAATCTGGATCAGCCCGATCAAAAGAGTAACCACGGGAATCCATACCAGAAAAGGAGCAACCTTCCGCAAGCGGGCATCCTCTTCGAGCAACGGTCCGAAGGCCAGGACCAGTCCAAAAAGGATCAATGAGACCACTACTGCACAGACCCCGCTCAGGCAGGCAATGTTGACAGCATCCGACTCCTTTTCAGGAAGAACGATCGCGAATTCATAGCGCAGGCAGACAACCGAGGCACAAATGGTGACGACCGCGATGAAGAATGCCGCAAGCCCAAAGGCCTCAGGAGCAAACATCCGCGATAGAATGGGCATGGAGCCAATCGCGATCGCCTGAGTCAGCCCGGCACCGCCCAGCAACCGGGCAATATCTCCCAGCATGGTTGTCTGGTTATTGCTTATGGCCATCTCCAATATTTTCCGCGCCAATCAAAAGATTGGACGACAGGGCCCAGACCCCTCCCGGGGGGCGATCCAGACTACCGCATTCCGCAGCCTCTCAGGGGTGATTGGCAGGCTCAACCGCCGTCGATTGCGCTATGGTTGCGCGACTGGCTCGACAAACTCTCCTCGTCGCCATTTCTCTCCCGGAATAGATTTCCCCTCGTAGGATTTCCCATCCTGCGCGAAAACCAAGTGAAGCTTATTTTTCCAGTCGGGACTACTGAGAATAACGGTCCCATCGTTCGTCACTCGCCACCGCAGACTACGCTTGTCATCCTTCGTGTCGGGGAATCGGAACTTTCCCTTGTCCATGAACTCCAGCAGGAACCTCGTCCCCGGGTGCTCCTCACGCTCATACGTATAACGGCGTCCCGGCAGGAACTCCTTCCAGTTCCTGCCCTCCCCTCTCTCGGCTTCCTTCTCCGCCATGGAGGCCTGGACTTCAGGCAACTTCCTTACCCGCTCTTCTTCCGCTTCAAACAAGAGGGCATCCTTGATCCTGCCAACTCGTGTTAGCCGACGTTTTTCGACATCGAGGGCCTTCAGATAAATCTTAACGGTCTCATTCAGTTTCCGGTTACTGCTTACCCGGATGTTGGACATCCCACGATCCCATTGGTTTCGTAGATTCTTGATACGGTGGTCCGCCCCGGCAGGAAGCCCTTCTGCCTCCTCCCCATCTTCAAGAGCCTCAATTTCAGCCATTACCTGAACTACCCCTTTCAGATTCTCAGCGCGCCCCAGTTCCGCCTTCAACTTCTTGAGCGCATCAATGTAGTTCAGGCGGAGCTTCCGGGCAGCCGTGCCCTGATCATCGAGTTGCTGGTTCACTCGTCTCTCAAAAGAGACCCGGTAATTGGAAATCGTCTCGGTTGTCTCCGCATGCAGAAACGAAAGGCTACCCAGAATAACCCCCACGCAGGTGATGAAGCGGATTACAATTTTCATAACCAAGAACTCCTAGGATTTAATATTCCACCTCATTAACACAAAGATCAAGTAAATGCACTAGGAGCTCTTCTCTTCTCTGTCAAGAAGCCTCATCCTCTGCTTCTCGGTAGGAGCCAGGCAGCTGCCTTTCTGCAACAAACGGTGGCGATGACGGGCTGTCATGTCATAGCACCAATCCCGCATGATTCGTGGCACGCAAAGGACAAGGCCCGCAGGGATACTGTAGAATGGCAGTCTTCTCGCGACACGAAGAGCTGCCGTGCTCCGCTCATGGAGTTGCTCATGTTCCAGAAGATACATCGTGTCGAGTTCGGGCTCATCCACTCCGTGGTCACTTAACAATTTCCGTCCTGCCTCCGACTGGATCGAAGCAAAGTGGAAGAGCTCCCTGCAATCCCTCTTCAGGACAAACTGAACCACCGCCGAGCAGAAGCTACATTCCCCGTCATAGAGAATAACCATCATCCTTATCTCCCTTAAGCGGCACCCAGGAATTCTCCGATGGCCGCTATTACATGGTCCTGCATCTCACGGGTGAGTTCCGGATAAATGGGTATGCTCAACACTTCCGCGGCCAGGGAATGAGCTGCTTCATTGCCCTTCCGGCTGCCCTCCGGGAGACTGGCAAAGCATTCCTGCTGATCCATCGTAAGAGGATAATAAATCTCACATCCTATTCCGTGGTCCAGCAGATGGTCCCTGAGGGCATCGCGACGGCCCTTCCCCCGAACTCGCAGGGTGAACTGGTTCCAGATATGCTGGTTATGCTCGTAGCAGACAGGCAGCACCA
>Ga0163180_10002564_pt1 | contig 10135 bp, 11 predicted proteins | sample AtlANTMetagenome_2_FD_109647 | JGI IMG/M metagenome (GOLD analysis project Ga0163180, IMG submission 109647) | Marine eukaryotic phytoplankton communities from the Atlantic Ocean - Atlantic ANT 4 Metagenome | ecosystem: Environmental > Aquatic > Marine > Oceanic | place: North Atlantic Ocean...
CCCACAGGGCGTCTCCGAGTTGGTCCTTCCCGTCCGGCTCTACGGTGAGGAGCCCGTGCTATCTGGCAGCGGAGCCTGCGTAGACAGAGCGGGCCATCTGCTCCGCATCCGTCCAACAGATGAGGTCGTCATCATCGAGGTAGCCCCCGAATGAGCCCCAGGTCCTGGTTTTCTGAGAGCCATCCGACCGTCCACCTTCAAGACGGCGGGGAGCCACGATGTACGCCCAGAGCCAGCCGTCGTGCGCACTTCCTGGCTGTACTCTCGGTGTTCCTGCTGACAGGAACACCGAGCGCACAGGCAATGCCTCCGCTGATGCCCGCAACCGATGTGGCACAGATCGGACTGGTCGGCTGGTGGAGGCAAGGAGAGCTACTCGTGGGCATCCCCCACTCCCCAGAACGACCGGGAATGCGCCCACTGATCAGCCCCACATCCACACCGCTTCCTGGTGATCTCTCCAGCTGGGAGCCGATCGGACACGAGTGCATGGAGCAGCCCCGCGCAGTGGCACTGGTCAACGATCAGCCCGTCGAAGGTGTCGTCCTTGGGGATTCCACCCAGCCGGTCATCGCACTGGTTCATGCCGGGCGGACCATCTCCCAGAACACACTCGGCCGGCCAGCGACGGTCTGCGAGATCCGAATCGTGCAGGCGGATCAACTCCCAGGACTGGAGCTGGTGGTCGCATGGCGCACAGCAGATCCAACACCGGTGTCCGGAATCACCGTGTTCCGAATTCCCGAGGCCCTTCAGGGCGAGAACAAGAGCGCCCCCGAAGAAGACTGAGTCTACTCGGCTGTGCCCGTGGGCTCGATGAGCACAGCGGGTGCAACCCAGCCGAGATCGCGCCCTGAGCGGACACGCACAAGGTTCTTGCCCACGAAAACCACCTCAACCTTGGTGCCCTCTTTTACGGTCGCCGAAACTTCATCTGAGTTGCGGTACCGGAGAAGCGCGGTCTCGGCAGAAAGGACACGGAAGTCGCCAACGCTCTGAGCAAAGGCGAGTGAAGCAGAAAGAAGCAAGGTCAACATTGCTGCGGCCTAACGGGCGGACTCCAGCAGGTCCACATCTGGGAGGATATGGGGCACTTATGACTGAATCCCTCGTGGCAGTCGGACGTTTCGGAGCCTTCGCGGTCCGTGTACTCCGCGGCATGTTCTCCCGACCTGTCTTCATGGACCAGGTCTTGGAGCAGGTGTGGACCACCACGACTCGCTGCCTTGCACCCGTGGTTGCGGTGACATTCCCCTTTGGCATGGTGATGGCACTGCAGGGCCTGGAGATCTTCACGCTCTTTGGGGCAGAGCGAATGCTCGCCTCTCTGATCAGCATCGCGACCCTAAGAGAGCTCTCGCCAGTGCTCGCCAGCGTGCTGGTGGCCGCCCAAGGCGGATCGAGCTGCGCAGCCAGTCTTGGCGCAATGCGCATCAAGGAGGAGCTGGATGCCACCGAGGTGATGGCGGTGGACTCCGTGAAGTACCATGTCGCGCCCAGGGTCCTGGCTCTCACCTTCGCCTGCCCCATCCTCAATGTAGCCGGCTGCATCGCCGGCCTCGCTGGCGGCTACTTCACCGCCGTGATGATCAAGGGCGAGAGCGGCGGCATCTTCATGGCTGAGCTGTGGGCCTTCACCCAGCCCATGGACATCTGGGGCGGGATCATCAAGACCACTTGCTTTGGGGCAGCCATCGGCATGATCGCCTGCTACCACGGCTTCCGGGCCTCCGGCGGTGCGGCCGGGGTCGGTCGCGCAGTCAACGACACCGTGGTCCACTCCGTGGTGGCCTTCATCACGATGAACTACTTCCTCACCAGCGCGCTGTTTGGCTCTGTGGGGACACAGTGACGGAGACACTCGCTGGGATTGGACGGTATGGCTTGTTCCTCAAGGCATTCGTTCGCGCGTTGCTCACCCATGGACTTCCGAAGGGCCACACCATCAAGGAGGCCTACAAGATCGGAATCCAGAGCCTGCCCATTCTCGTGGTCATCAGCGCCTTTGTCGGCACCAACCTCGCCCTGCAGGGCTACGCCGCATTCAAGCCGCTGGGCGGTCAGCGCATGGTCGGCATGTTCGTGTCCATGGCTGGCGTTCGCGAGCTGGCCCCGATTATCGCAGCGGCCATGATTGCGGCCAAGGCCGGCACCGAGATTGCATCGCACATCGGCGTGATGAGAATCCGGGAGCAAATCGATGCCCTTGAGGTCATGGCCGTCAACCCCCTCGCCCACCTGATCGCACCGCGCCTGCTGGGAATCTTGATGGTTCTTCCCGCGCTCACCATGGTCGCAATCTTCGTCATGCTGGCAGCAGCCGGCATGGTCTGCGTGTTCCAACTTGGCATCCATGCCGAGGTCTTCATCCAATTCGCGACCGAGGCCATCGAACCTATAGACTTCTTCTATGGTGCGGTGAAGGCCTTCGCGTTTGGCTTGATCATCTGCACGATCGCCTGCTTCTACGGGTTCAACTGCGGGCAGGGACCAGAGGGAGTCGGACAGGCGACCAACCGGGCCGTCGTACTCGGAAGCGTTATCTGCATCGTCCTGAATTACTTCATCTCTGAGCTGCTCTATGGAGGCTTGCTGTGATCGAGCTGAAGAACGTCTGCAAGGCCTTCGGGGACAATGTGATCCTCCGGGATATCTCCCTACGGATCCCAACAGGCAAGACCACAGCCATCGTCGGTCCCTCAGGCACCGGAAAGAGCGTCATGCTCAAGCACATTGTCGGACTGATCCGCCCGGACTCTGGCCAGGTGCTCTGCTTTGGCACGGACATGGCCAAAGCCAACGAGAAGGAGCTCTTTGCCGTTCGACGCCGCTTTGGGATGCTCTTTCAGGATGGCGCCCTCTTCGACTCGATGTCCGTCGGGGACAACATCGCATTCCCACTGCTGCACCACGCCAAGGACCTCTCAGCCAAAGAGCGGCGCGCTCGGGTGGACGAGAAGCTGGAGCTGGTCGGCCTGCCAGGCATCTATGACCGGCAGACTGGGTCGCTGAGTGGCGGACAACGAAAGCGGGTTGGACTCGCCAGAGCCATTGTCATGGAGCCCGAGGTCGTGCTCTTTGATGAGCCGAACTCTGGCCTGGACCCCCTGACCTCTGATGCCATCGATGAGTTGATCTGTCAGATGAAGGATGCGCTTGGGATCACCTTCATCGTGATCACCCACGACATCGTGGGCACCATCAACGTCGCAGACCATATCGCCATGCTATTCGGTGGCGATTTGGTGGCCTTCGCCCCCACCGAGGAGTTCGTGCGCTCCAAACAACCCATGGTTCGCAACTTTCTCAGAAGGAACCTGATTCTTCCCGAGAGCCCCGATGAGGTGGCTCGCCTCCCCGGTGTGGAATAGGCGTCGTTGATGGCAGGCTCTCGCAAACATGAGATTGGCGTCGGTATCCTGGTTGTAGTGGCCAGCGGTCTGCTGGCGTACATGTCGATGCAGGTTGGTGCGCTGCGCAATCTCGGCGAGCAGCTGGAGCTGACTGTGGAGCTCTCCGATGCCGCTGGATTGAGCGATGGCGCCGCTGTGCGAATCGCCGGCGTGCAAGTCGGCCAGGTCACAGGCATGGGCGTGGAACACGACAAGGCGGTACTCACAGTCTCCGTCAATCAGTCCGCAAAGGTTCGAGAAGATGCCTCGGTTCAGGTGCGAGCCCGCTCGATCCTGGGTGAGAAGTACCTTGAGATCACGCCCCAGTCCGAGGATGCTCGGCTCCTCTCCAGCGGTGAGCAGCTACTCGTCCAACGCTCTCAGACAGAGATCGACGAGCTGGTAAACACCTTGGGCCCATTGGTGGAGGCGGTCGATGCAGAAGCCTTGGGTGCCTCAATGGACAAGCTGACCGAGGCCCTTGAGGACGATCCCGATCGGCTCGCTCGAATGTTCCGTGACCTGGACACGATGCTTCAGAATGGCGCCGCGGCAAGCCAAGACCTGCCGGTTGCAGTGGACGAGACCCGCTCGACGCTCACTCAGATTCGACTGGCAGCCAAGGAGACCCGCCCGATCATTGCACGCTCTGAGAAGGTGCTCGGACGCCTGGATACCGCAACAGAGTCACTCCCCGAGATCTCTGAAGATGTGAAGTTGTTGGTCAAGGACACACGGCTCCTGGTCAGCGACAGTCGGGCGACGCTGGAGCGGATCGAGCGCATGACAACCGACATGGAGACAGTCCTGAAGAACTTCTCCGAGATCGACAAGTGGGAGCTCCGCCGACTGCTGCGAGAGGAAGGCATCCTGCTTCGCGTGCGAAAGTCACAGGTTGAGGAGCAGGAGTAGCCCTATTCCTCAGGTGCCGCAGAAGCGCCTGGATGAAGCGTGAAAGTAATGCTCGGATCCTCTTCGGAGGGTGCTGCAGCTCCGGGCCCAGCCAGCGGACGCAGGCTCAAGCTGGTGTGCACATCCAAGGAGTAGTTCGTCAGGATGTGCCGCAAGTCCTTGTGCAGCTCGAGTGCCTCCAGGTAGCCCCGGACCTCGCGCGCGAGGAGTCGAACAATCTCGGTCTTGGCCTTGTCCCCAGTGTCCAGCACTGCGCCAACCAACTCCCTTGGATCAATCCGACGCTCATCGTCCTCCCCCTCGCGGAGGATGCGCCTGGCAAACCCCCGAAGACTCGGACGCGGACCTTCTCGGTTCTCTTCGTCACTCATGAACCTTCTCCCGCGCCCGAAGATGACTTCTTGGAGGGCACGATCAAGCTGATGACATTTCCTGCGTTGGTGACCACCACCGCCTGCCGGCCCTCCACAGCGATGCCCGCTGTGATGCCAGAGATGGTGTGTCCGGGCTGGTAGCTCCACAGCTGCCCGCCATCGGCGTCATCCACCATGTACAGCGTGCCTTCCGAGGAGGCCACGAGCAGGCCGGCCGGGATCTTGACCGGCTTGCCCAGGGTTCCACCCTTGGGGCAGGTCCAGGTCCAGGCCACACTGCCCGTAATGGCGTCCACCTTTCGCAGCTTTCCGTCGACGCCACCGTGGTAGACCGAGCGCCCATCGACAAGCGGAGCCTGCACTCCACCCGCATCCACACGCCACCGAACGTTCTGGCTCTCGACATCCATCGAGACCAGCGGCTGACTGAATCCAGCCACGATGGCATCCCCATCCCGCACGGCTGCCGAGCCGATGAGGTCAGGGTAGCGCCCCTCTCCCACCTTGCGCTGCCAGGATCGTACGCCCTTGAACCGCTCCAAGGCAACGATGCTCCCGTCGTGGGCACCGATCAGCACATGGTCCCCATGAAGCGTAGGAGCGGGTGCTCCATATAGCTCCAGCTGGCTGCGCCGCGTGATGTCAGGCTCTTGGACGTGGCGCCACTGCAGCTCACCAGTCTTGGCATCCAATGCATAGGACACCCCGCCGACATTGGAGACAAAAACCTGCCCTGCATCCACCAGCGCAGACGCCAGGATGGGCGCACCGCCGTAGTGCTGCCACACGACCTCTCCGGTAGCCAGCGAGTAGCACCAGGTGTAGCCAGTGGAGTCTGTGAAGTACAGCTGCTCATCGACGATGACCGGAGCCGCCTGAACTGGCCCCGATGCGGCAAAGGAGCCCTGCAGTGTTCCATCACGACGACTGAGCACGTACAGCGCATCGCTGCCTGCTGCGCCCAGGTAAATGGACCCACCGTCGATCAATGGAGCACCAAGCTCAGTGTGGGTAGCTGCCGGAAATGGGAGCCCAGGAAGCGCCCGGGCCCAATGATGAGCCGGAGCCGAGTGCATCTCCCCCGCAGCCTGAAAGTCAGCCTGTGGGGTCGCGGTTCCGATACCCAGGATGGTCGCCCAGGCCGCCAGCTTGCTCACTTCTCAGCTCCGACACGAGCCATTCCACCCGCTGCTCGATCCTTCATGACCGAGTCCGGGTGCTTTTCTGCGAATTCCTTGTAGATCGCGATGCTCTCTGTCGTTCGCCCCGCGTCCTCGTACAGCTCAGCGAGGTTCATCAGCGCCTGCTCCCCAAGGATTCCGGCATTGGCATCTGCAATGGCCCGCAGCACCGTCGCGGCACCATCCACATCTCCAGTGGTTGCCAGAGAGGCCGCATATGCACTGCTCGCAGACCAACCCACCACGCCCACAGCACCGATATTATGCGCTGAAGCGTAGGCTGCAGCGGCCTTGTCGGCGTTGTTGCCTCGCTCCCAAGCTGCAGCGGCCCGCATCCACGCCATCGTAGCTCCGGGGCCCTTGGCGGCAGCGGCAATGGCCTCGTAGCGACGGGCACCTTCCTGCACCTGCGCCAGGACAGTCTCGTCCTCTTCACCCGCCTGGAAGCCCGCAGCGACCAGTGGGTTCTCCTTGGGCATCTTTCGATCAATCTTGGCAATCTGCGCCTGCACGCTCTTCTGGTCTTCTTCGACTCCCCCCTCCCAGAGACCAAAGCCGAGAACCGCCAAAAGCACCGTACCGATGATCGCCAGACCTGTTTTCCAGTGACCCAAGAAAAAATTCTTGGCCACCATCTCGAACTTGAAGAGTGCGTCCTCCTCATGGTCCGGAAAGGGCTGGGCGGGACCTCCATCGGGGAGTCCATCTTGCTCGAGCGCCTGCTCGGCGCCCTCTTCCAACGACTCGCCTTCCCGGGCGGCCGCTCGTCTCTGCTTTCGGTTGGCCACAATGACCTCCTTGGAACGATTCGCGCACGCGCCTGCCACCGCAGACGCTCTCACAACCGCGGGCTCATATCCTGTTCACGCGCACGAGGCTGGAAGCGATGGGCCACTTCGGGCTATGAATTGAAAACGTGAGCCAACACTTCCCCCAATTCTTGCTTGCTATGAGCCTCATCGGATGCGGTGATTGGCCTCGCCACGCGAATCTCCCTTCGGAGAACAGCAACGCAATCCCGACCGAGGGAAACCCGGCTGAGGCGATCGAAATCGACTGGACGGAGCTGGGGGAAGAATACGAGCCCAACGATGCCCCAGGCGAGCCGGTCTCATTGGCGATCGGGGATGGCGTCTCAATGAACGGGACCCTCTCTGGGATCGGCTGGGACCCATCCGCACCCAAGACGCCCCCCTCCGATTGCGGCGAGTCCGTCGCATTCCCTCCCTCGCTATCGGGCAACTACCTGGGCGATGTGGACTGGCTTGCCATAGTCACCGATGAGGCCGCCACCCTGTGCGCAACGGTCCATTTGGAGGATGACGACGTCTCCTTTGATCTCACCATGTACGTACTGGATGAGTGCGGCGAGCCTGTCGAGATCTTCATCGATGACGAACGGCCCATCGGTGTCGAGCGCACCGGAGGTCGCTGGTCAGGCTCGGTGGTGGTTCCCAAGAATTCCCGAGTCGGACTGGCACTGGGCAGCTACTGGCCCGATGACCTGCAGGCAGAAATCCCGTGGGATCTCTCCGTCTCTCTCGTACCGCCCCTCACCGACATCCTCCTGTGCCCGGATATTCGATGATCGCTGGCCTTGTGATCTGGATGGGACTTGCCACATCTACCGCAGATGCTGCGGAGTACCGTGAGGTCCACCTCTCCAATGGGCGAGTCATCAAGGCGGAAGTACGCGCGTTCACACCCCAGGGTGTGACGCTGGGCATTCCGCAGGGAACCATGAACTTCCCCGCAGACCAGCTGGAGAGCATGGAGCCGCTCGTCGAGGCAGAGTATCGGTCTCAGGAGCCGTGGAAGATCGCCATCATGAACTTCACATCCTCCGATCCCCAGCTGGAGTCGGATGCTCGAACAGCACACATGCTCGCCCGAAAGGCTCTGAGCTCCATCCCCGCCACCATCTCCGGCACGCCACTGGACATCCCTGGGAGCTTCCGAGATGCCGACCGACGCGCACTCGCCGCCTGCAAGGCAGACCTGCTCTGCCTGATTCGTGAGGGAGAAGAGATTGGGATCGACGTGGTCATCCGAGGGGAGATGCGCCTGAACGATGGGGAGAAGGAGCTTCGACTCTCCGCACTCTGGGTGGAGCACCCAACGGCCCGAACAAAGCGATCCATTCCGGTGGTTCATCCACTGATCCAGCATCGCTCCGAGATCTATGAGAGTCAGCACACACTCCTCTCGCTGACGGCTCCTACACACTCTCTGGCCAAGGCTACCGTACCCGCACCCGCACCCGCACCCGCACCCGCACCTCAGCAGGCAGCACCAGCGGCCCCCATCCCCGTCCCCGCGCTAAGCGCAGCGCCTGCACCGGAGGTCCGAAAGCCACCAAAGCCCAAGCCAAGCCGCGCCCCACGCACACCACCGTCCGCCGCAGCCGTGCGCGCAATGGCATGGGCCCCAGTGCCCGGACTGCCTCACTTGGCCCGAGGGGACCACGGTGCCTTTGCGCGCTCACTGGGTGTAGCCAGCGCTGGAACGGCCATCGGCATCGGCTTGGCGGGTCAGGCCACATACACCCGCGGCCAATTCGTGACCGTCAGCGTGTTGAGCACCTACGCCATCACTACCCTGGCCAACCACTTGTTCTGGCCAGACAAGACCGCGCCTCAGCCACCACCCAAGTAGACATTGATCGACTCACCCGGTTCCTTGGGATCGATCTTGCGTACCTTGCTGTAGGAGCTGCCGGATGCTGGCACCACCATGAAGCGGTGCGCGCCTGCCGAGCACTTGACCGATCGGGGCAGCGAACCCAGTGGGCGGCCATCCATCAAGACCTTGGCCCCAATCGGACCTGAGAGGTTGCACTTGGCGTACATCTGAGATGTTGTCAGCCGAATCGGCAGAGATACCTGCCCAGAGCGCACATTAACGGTCTTGCTCACAGTGGAGTGGTCTGCCAGAGAGACCTGCACCTTGTGTGAGCCATAGTCGACCTCCGTGCTGGTCGGAGTCCGCCCCACACGCTTTCCATCGACGGTTACGGTCGCGCCCGAAGGCTCCGATGTGATGGTCAGTCGGCCACGAGAGACCTCCGTACTGCCCCAAGGGGAGCTGCCATCCGCTGTTGCATCCGCGCTGCTGTTGTCCTCTGGAACTCCCGCCCATGCACTCGCAGGATCAACTTCCGGCTGCTGCGCCTCTCGTGCACGGCGTTCGCGCTCCGCCTCTCGCTCGCGCTCGCGTGCAAGCCTGCGCTCCCGCTCGCGTGGGGTTTCTTCTTCCACAACTGCAGGCGGCTCGATGGGCGGTGGCTCATCCGCAACCACCTCTTCGGCGACTGGCTCTGTATCCGCGTTGGGGTCTTCGACGGCCATCGGGTCCTCGACAGCCATCGGATCGGCCTCAGGAGCACCATCCAGCGGATCCGCTTCTGCCGCCACGGGCTCTTCCACAGGAGCCGGGGGCGGCTCCGCAGGCACCTGAGTCTTGGCGACTGGAGGGGGGCTGGCGGGCCGACGTGCGATCTGTGTGTCTTCGGTTGAGCCCAGCATAAAGACGGCGCCCAGTCCAATGACGACCACGATCGCCGCAACACCCACCCAAAGCATCCCGCTTCGGCCACCACTGTCCGAGACCTGCTCCGCACCTGCAGCAAAGAACGGCTTGTCTTCAAAGCCAATGGGTTCAGGTGCAGGAACACGCCCCACCTCGGCAAAACCCGGGTCCTCAATCAAGGGATCAGACGGCCCAGAGGCATCGCCGAAGAAAGCAGAGGCATCCGGCGCATCCAACCCAGTGGTCGACGATTCACTCGCCGCGGGCATCGGGCCAGTGCTCATATCGGAGAGATCCTCCGCCGCACCCGGAGCTTCTGCCGCCTCAGGAGCGTCCTCTACCGCGGTCAACTCATCCGGACTGGGCGCATCCTCTGGCAGCGCAGCAGCTGCTGCCCACGGTGCCTCGGTCGGCGTGGTGATCTCCGACTCCGCAGGCGGCTCGTCCGCCTCCACCTCTACAGGCGCCGTGACTTCCGCGTCTGCAGGCGGCTCATCCGCCTCGGCCTCCACTTCTACTGGAGCCGGTGCATCCAGACTCGACACCGGCACCTCTATTGGAGAGGGCGGCTCCGCATCGGACGGCAAGTCTGCTACCGATGGTGGCTCCACGTCGGGGACATCTTCCGGTGCGCGGCCTTCCTCGGCAGCGGCACCCGAATCAAAGAATGCCTCTTCGGAGGTATTGAAGATCTCGGTCGGAACCTCTTCGGGCTCGACGGGGGAAGCGACGGCTTCAGGCACCACAA
>Ga0163180_10002565_pt1 | contig 10135 bp, 7 predicted proteins | sample AtlANTMetagenome_2_FD_109647 | JGI IMG/M metagenome (GOLD analysis project Ga0163180, IMG submission 109647) | Marine eukaryotic phytoplankton communities from the Atlantic Ocean - Atlantic ANT 4 Metagenome | ecosystem: Environmental > Aquatic > Marine > Oceanic | place: North Atlantic Ocean...
AAAACACTTTCCTAACTTATAGAAATAAAAGATACTACTAGTATGTATGTCCATAGGTCCAGAATATCGTTTCAAAACAAATATGGTATGGCCATACCAGGTGTCTACCTAACACTTGTTTTTCAATTTCATTTTTACCACATTTATTTTTAAGGCTGTTTTGTCGCAGACGACAGTCTTTTTGACACATTTTTGACATTTTTTCGTACCTATACGTACGACGTATGACAAAATCACCAGACGAAAAATAACGAATCTATCTGTTAAGGACTCAAACCATGAGTTTAAATTTTTACGTCTTTTGCTGATCCATCGTCTCTAAAAGGTGAAACAAGCGTGATAAATTTGAGGTAGAAATAATCAAATCCACTTGTAGGGACGTATATATTAAGCTCCTGCGTGCGGGTAGTCTGTTCATCATATTGCAATAATTGCATCCTTTAATTTTTTCGTTTTAAAGTTGGTTTTCTAAGAATGACAGAAATTGATTTCACTACCCAAGTTACGAAGACATTACAGATTAATCGGAAAGAACAGAATCAAAATGCAGAAACTCTCTCAAGATTGCTAGAATCGAGATTCCACGCATATGAAACTCTACAGAATATCAACCTAGATCTCTTGGATTCGATCGGAGCATCTACGAGCCAGTTAAAAGATACCTCTTCTGAAAGAAGTGCAGTTGCGCTTTCTTCCGTAGTTTTTGCTCGAAAGTTGAATCTAGCGAAAGATAAAGCCAAAAAAACAAAGCATTGCATTCAGGCAGCACTGAATCAACGAAAAATTTTACGAAGACTGAAAGTTAGCCTTATTGCTGGAGACTTCACTGAGGCAATACAGCAGTCGATGGAGTTTAGCGGCCAACGAGAAATTTCGATTCAAGGTTTCAATCCATCCCAAAATTCGTTTGAGAACGACTTATTGGTGATAAAGAACGATGTTGAATCTATATTAAATGAGAAAATAGAGCATATTTTGAAGGATGCAACTTTCAGCGAAGATAGCTTTTTCTTTAACTATGTTGAAATTGCCTCAAAGATTGGTGGCACTGAAAAAGTTGTTCAATACTTGTCTAAATATATACAGATTTACATCTGGAAGAATTATGAGAATATTGTTGCTGTGTTTGAAGGGCCTGAAGATATTTTTCGTAAATATTTCCTAAATTTGATCACGTGCCTATTTGATAACACTCTTGAAATACTAGATAAGAAATGCAAAAGCTTGACTCCAATTTTGGATGAGAATATGGTCTCTGAATATGTTCTTTTATGTCATGAGGAGTGCAGTAAAGTTCTTCAGAAGATTTTGATGATGTATTTGAAACGAAGAAAATTTGATCGTAGTGTAATTGAAGCAGAGATTGAAGAGAGATGTAGTGCTTTATCTGCTCAGGACATTGATATTTTTCTGGAAGAGTTGTCTGGATTATGTGCTCAGTATGAGCAGTACCGGAGAATATATTGTTCTAAAATCTCCGAAATATGCAACAATACGCAGATTCAGCTTAGTCTAGACAAGTTATTTGAGAATAAATTGAAAGACTTCGAGAAGATCTATGAAATTTATTCCTCACTCGAATTTCTTTATATAAAAAAAAGTATTTCCATCGCATTCAATATTGAGGAGCACGGGAACTGTCTTACAAGCTCAATCGTTGACGATATTCTATACATTTCGGAACGTAGCGTTAAAAGAGCGTTACAAACAGGTTCATGCGAATGTGTTAGCTCTGTTCTAGACTCAGTAAAGTCTGCTTTTATTTGCCAGGTGTTCCCTGAGCTCTCAGATAGAATAACAAGACAGGCAAGTTACATAAGACCAGGTAAACTCGTTGATGCAATCGAATTTCATCATGCATCTGATGGAGAAACGCCGACTAAATTAGAAGTTCATGCTTTCATGCGATCTTTGAATGATATAGATGCTATGAGTGAACTAATTATGAAGTTAGATGAATTGCTTACTTCAGCAGAAGTGTATGGTACATTGGCGGATAAAGAATACATATTAAATTGTACTAGAAACCTTAGGGAGTCATCTTTACAGTTTAAGCATCTTTGTACCAAAATGATTGACGTCGTTTCAAATGTTTTTGTTGATATATTTGGAAATTGTCTTCAGATATTAGGTACAACCTCATATGAGCTTACTCGTGATAGGTATGAAGATTGTCACAAGAATTGGACTGGACAAATCATTGTAGTTTTTCAAAAAATAACTCAGAATTTAGTTCCCATAATGTCAACATCAAATTCTAGCACACTTGTACATCAAATACTCCAAGATCTTGCAAGACGCATTGAGATGATTGTCATGACTCGATTGCGGTTCAACCATCTCGGAGGACTTCATTTTGAACGAGAAATTCGGAAACTAGTTGCAAACTTAACAAGTTTAATGCAATGCCAAATGCGGGATATTTTTTCACGTCTCAATCAAATTGGAATGGTGTTAAGCTTTGAGACATTTGATGAAATAATGGATTACTGGGGCGATCGTTCAGGATTGTTGACATGGCGTATCAATAGGTCTGAGGTCAAAAGGATTCTCTCCCTACGAGTAGATTTTAGGTTAGAATCAGTGGAAGCCTTACAATTATAAAATTACGAGCATGTATATTCTCATGACTTGTCTACTCGGTACAATAGGTACCAACTTGGTACCATGGTACTATATTTGATGTGCATTTATACGTAATTTTGAGTACCAGTGAACGTGAAAATTTCATTACCTAGCTCTATAATTTATTTCTATTCACGTTTGTGTTTGAATCGAGAGCCTTCTGCTTTTGTGACTCATTCGTTTTCAACATTTCCAGTGAGTTAAACACCTTACTGGACTTGACAAAAACAGAATTATTGCTTTTCTTAGTGGTACAATTATAAACTTGCTTTTCATTTGCACGTTCTGCAGGAATTTTCATTGTCTGAGCTCTTTCTGGATGAAAACCTTCAATTTGGGCCAACTTTGGCAAAGGAATTTTCTTATCCATTCTTTTCAACTCTGATTTGGACTTTTTCTTCGTTGGCATATCCAAATAAGATGCATCTTTTTTATGCTTCCGAATACCCAACGCCTTAAATATCTCTTCCGGTGTCTTCTTGCTTGTATGACTAGTTAAAGTTCTTTTCTCAGAAAGTATTTCTTCAAATCTCTTTTCAGTAGTCATAGACGAATCTGTCAGAGAAGTCAACTTATAAATAACTTGATCAAATAAATTACGGGTAGAACAATGTAGTTCGAAATTCTTCGAGTCAACTTTATTCAACATTTTTTCTATTTCGTTCGACTTTTGACTCATGTATGATTTTGCATACATTTCTCCTAGTCCTACCTTTGCTTTAGCATCGCTCAATTGAGTGCACATATTCATCGTGCCTATCTTAATACCATCAGTAGATTTTACATCATCCCACTTGTTCAATAATATTCGTTGCTGAATTAAATTTTCTATTGTGTGCGTTGCTTCAATACTGGTATTAGGACGTGGTTGTGAAACTTGATTAAACTCGAGATTGCTTTCCAATGCACTATTCAAAGGGCGCTGCCTTCCCGAGACTTCCCCGACAAAAGACCATGATTCTTTTGTAATCGCACTAGTTTCAAGCTTATCAATTTCTTCCGAAAGTTTTTCCTGCATGAACTGAAAGGGAGACGACAATAGTAGCGGAGTTTTCACCGATTTGTGATCCGTACTTTCATCTTTTGTTGATGTAATCTTACTACGAAGCTTCTTTTCAACCAGCTCTTTCTCTGCAGCCAAGATATTTCTATTCAATGGAACAACTTGCTCATTTTGGTTCAATGGTAGGACTTCTGCACTCAAAACATTCGGATCATGTAAGATTGGTGTGATTATACTATCGTTACTCATTCTTTGTTTCCAATTTATACTTTCGGTTCTTCCACAATTTTGTGTAGTTGAACTACTCAATTTTAAGCAAGGTTTAATAGGTTTAATAAGATTTAGTATACTTAAAATTTGTAGCTCTATTTGTTGCCATATTTGCTCTGTGTGTGTATTTTCCGTTGTTAGTTCTAGGAGCGGGAGTGTTGCCTTGTATTTTTCTGAAGCGTGTTTTGTCAATCTCAAAAACATGGCACTCGCTTTATTTCGTACCACGTTTGTGTTAGAAATTGGAAATTGTCGAGAGTTCTTAGCAGAGAACTCTTTGTAAAAAAAGTCCTCTTCAAGGTGGGTAGTTCTCATATCTCAGAATTGTGTAGATATGCTTATGCCACCATGTATATATGTAGTGCAAGGTTAATGTTTTGAATTGGATAGCTAAGTCGGCCAATTTACAGTTCAGTTTGTCGATAAGGGACTTTAAAAAGGAAACTACTAGTAAGCCAAAAAGGTGGATTGAAGAATTACGAAGAAATGGCCTAAAAATACCAATTTCTTTGCTTTTTTCTTATGGTTTCCCAAAAAATATGCACCATACCCTAATTTATTTTGGGTGTTTTAGAGGTTAGGGTTTCATGTATGGCTAAAGAAAAAGTTGATTTTGGTTTTTGGGTTCCCGAGAAATTTTGAATTGAATTTTAGATATACGAGTAGGGATGCCAATTTGGAGGAGGACAAATTGGTACATAAGTTAACTTTTACATAAAGCTATTCTTATATGCAATTTCAAATAATACAGAGAGAACATTACCCTTTCACAAATTTACGACATATTTTTTATATAACTTGTATTTATCTAAGCGCTAAGATCAATAATCAAAATTGAGAAGCTTCCACGCCACTTGCAGCATCAAAGTATCCAGACTTTTTTAGCAACTCAACAAATATTTCTCTTTCATGATGTTTCAAAATGTATGGAGAAAATAATGCTCCTGGAAATATACCAGTAGCAACATCATGTTTAAAGTGTATCATTGCATCATTGATGACTTTACCAACTTGCGCATACTGCTTGCAAAATTTTGGCGTAACTTTTGCATGATGGGGATGTTGCAGAAATCCGAGCAGATCATGATAAACTAGAATTTGACCATTAGTGTTAGAACCTGCTCCTATTCCAATCGTAGGAACATTGACGGAAGAAGTGATAGCCGCAGAAACACAGTCGGGCAAGCACTCTAGCACAATTGAAAAACAACCAGCATCTTGTAACTCAATGGCCTGTTCAACAAGCTTTACTGCGGCCCTCGCATTATTTGCTTGAGGTCTGAATCCGCCAAAGAGACTTACAGATTGAGGAGTTAAACCGATATGACCCATGACAGCAACACCGGCCTGATTTAACTTACGAACGGCCGAAACACGACAATAACCGCTACCTTCTAACTTAACAGCATGCATTCCTCCTTCTTTCAATATCCTGATAGCAGACTTTAATAAATTTTCGTCACTACTTTCATAACTTCCAAAGGGAATGTCTCCAACCAAGAAAGTATTCTTTGCACCACGCGCAACAGATCGACAGTGTACCAACATTTCCTCAAGTGTAATCGGTAATGTTGTATCGTGACCATGAATCACCATGGAAGCAGAATCACCAACGAGAAGAATATCTATGTCTGCTAGATCCACCTAAAACAAAGTAAGTTTATTGTTTCGAAGTACAGAAGTGAAAACTTACGTGTGTAGCGCTAGAATAATCATATGCAGTAACAGCTGTTAAGGCCCTACCTTGTTCATATTTTTCGCGGATTAACTTCAATGTGGTCTTTTCAGTTTGCTCCGCAGTTCCGTATAGATTTCTACACGCATATTTCGGTTTAAAAGAACAAAGAAAATGTGCGCGACCGAAAATAATATTCGTTGAACTCTTTAGGCGCGAATAAAAGTTGCTAGGTTTTGGCAACATTTCTATCCATTAAGCATTATTTCCCTTCCTCTTAAACAGGGCACAAAGTTCGATTTGAGCATAAGTAAAGCTGGCAACGAAAACTTGTTCTTCAGCCGTCGATACGTTGTTTTTTTGTCGATACTCGTATGTTCTGTTATTTAGCCGTACCAACCTGTACTCGTACGAAATAAAAAAATAATTACGAGTACACAAAAAGTCACTTTCACGTTTGTTTTTATGGGCATACGACTTTTTTTAATAGCAGACACAGGGGATGCGTGGATGCTATTTTGAGTAAATGTAAATGATTTTATTAGGACAGAAGGAGAACAATCAAGAGTTGTGCTTTATGACACACAGAGAATATCTGCCTTCACACTATCGTTACTTCTAGCCGGCAGATCCTGGAACACAGAGACGCGAATTATATATATTGACTTCAACAAGAAAGGAGAATTTTAACAGATAAAATAGTATGGAAAGACATCAATATAGCAAAAAGTTATAGGTATATTTATTACACTCACATCATGATAACTACGTGCTGTTATGCATTTCACCTATTAAATTCTTCGTCAAAGAATATATTGCTACATAGGCGATGCGGAAGAAAACAGAAAGGGAAGTTTTCACCATTTCTAAAAAAACACGTGCCTTTATCTTCCTCATCGTTAGATGCTACTGGGATTACGTCTGAACACGAATCTTATGCACATTTTTTGGCACGAGAATATTCTGATAATGCTGCAAATAGTGATGAACTAGCCGCGCGGACACTTAATAAAAAATTCCAAGTGCTCGGAAGAGATGATGAATTATTTAAGGTGGTTTTCTTGACGTTTCGGAAACTTGTTGAGAGTTCGAGCAAGATCCCAAATGCCCATATTGTAACTACTGTAATAACAATTGCCGGTAAACGAGGATATTTATATGAAGCCTCATTCGCTTTCAATTGGAGTCAAACTTCCGGGGATAATACATTAATAAGACCAACTGCATACACATATACAGCCTATATTCAAGCAATCGGCCAGAACATCCATGGTGATAATTGGCTTTTAGCTTTCGACACTTTTGATGAAATGATAAGTAAAGGACTGATTCCGAATGTCTTTACATATAGTGCACTCATTCGGGCAGGCGTACGTGGTGGGAAAAATGGCGCCAGAAGGGTAAGTTCTTTTTATACCTTATTTCACTTGCTCTCATTTTCTTTATATTAATATACTAACTTCGTTCTTTTTCTGCTTAAACTAGGCCTTATTGCTCATTCCAAAGATGAGAGAAAATAGCATTGAACCAGATCTACCCATTATGAGTGCTCTTGTGAGTGCATTTGGAGCCGCAAACAATATTGATGGAGTTCGTTCAGCTACACACTCTGCTCTAAAACTTGAGAACGTGGATGGTCGACTCTTTGTTGATATAATCTGTGCTTTTACAACCTGTGGAGCGTATCAGGAAGCTCTTGATATTTTTCACTCTTCAAAGTGTCCAAAAAACATCCAAACATGTACTGCTACAATGCAAGCATACATAGATTCTGGAAAAGTCAAAGATGCTGAGAGAATATACAATAAAATGAGAATCAATAAATCTGAAGGTGGCTACGGATTTCTACCGAACGCACGAGCTCACACAACCATGTTAAATGGATATGAAAAGTCTTTGATGTGGAGCAGTGCAGTAAATCTTTTGAGAAAGTTAGAACAAGTTAACATAGTAAATAACAAAGAAGATTTCGTACCAAATGAAATCCACTATAATGTAGTGTTGAGTGCATGTGGGAAATGTGGAGAATGGTCTATCGCTGAAAGTATATTCCATTCCATGCGTACTCGTGATGTACCCACGACAATTATCACGTTCAGTACACTAATTGCAGCTTACGGAAGAAGTGGTGAAACACTTCGTGCGCGCTGCTTGTATAATCTTATGCGAAATGAAGGTATTTTCCCCGATGACTATTCTTTCGTTGGTCTTATCCTTGGACATGCTGTAAAACGTGATCTAAGAGCTGCCCTTGATGTTAGAAATCTCATGGCTTCCGAAAATTTAACGGAGACTGTTCATACGTACAATGCCTTGATTTATGCTGCTGATGTTTGTGGAGAATATGAAAAAGTGGTCAGTTTATATGAGTCGATGCTCCGAGCCAATCTTGAACCAAATCGGACTACGCGAGAGCTTGTTGTGAATGTCGGTAAGAAAGGGGCAAAGTTCTATGAAGAAACACAATTAGCTGCGAATGTTGCTTCGGCAGCAGCTGGGCTCGTTGGAGTAGTTGGAATGGCACTTGGTCGTTGGTGAATATTTATGAAGACCTTTTTAGCTATATTTAATGTATTCTTTTTAGTAAGATTACTGTACGTACCTACCACTATGACGTTGAATTCTTTAATTCTTTAATCCTTTATTGCGCATATTGAACCCCTTTCCCCATGTTACACTTATCAGAGATTTTTGTGACGAGCATCGAACTACATGTATGCCATAGGCACCCACAAAGTGATAATTTTTCAATATTTTTCATATTTTTACGTCGTATATGCCATATGGCATATTGTCTATAGTCGTATATCCTCCGGCCAGCTGTTCAGTGCAAAAAAAAATTCTGGATCCATACCATCACTGTTTTAATTTCATTTTTATCATTTTTACCATGGGCAATGGGTATATTGTATGCCATATATGGTAAAAGTTAGGGGAGGAAAAAAGAAAAAGAAAAAACAATGGGATCCATGACTTGTAGTAACGTTACTGCATCTCTTTAGATTTGCATGAGTTTTATATATCACTTGATACCTTGCATACTTCCAAGATACGTACGACTCGTGTTGTTGATTATAATAATAGTGGTGTCTCTCAAGCTAGCGTGTCAGGAGGTGATAGGTCTTGAGCCTCACGAACACGAATGCGGTAGCCTCTCCCTCAGTTAACGAATATCATCATCCCCCCCCCCGAAACGTTGGAAAATGAGCGCGAATGCATATAACCCCCTTGATGAACATCATCAAAGCTCTTTAGAAGATAATTCAACGTCATATTCATCGGATGAAAATGAGCAAACCTGGATATCATGGTTCTGTACCCTAAAAGGAAATGAGTTTTTTTGCGAAGTTGATGAAGAATACATTCAAGACGATTTTAATTTAAGTGGTCTTAGCTCGATGATCCCTTACTATGACTATGCTCTAGATATGATATTAGACATCGAAAGTCCTAACGGAAGTAAGCTAACTGAACAGCAACATGAACTTGTAGAATCTGCAGCAGAACTTCTTTATGGCCTCATTCATGCTCGATACATATTGAGCAATCGTGGTATGATTTCAATGTTAGAAAAGTATAAACAAAATCATTTTGGAAGATGTCCTCGTGTTGCATGCAACAACCAGTCATGCCTTCCAGTTGGTACATCCGATGTTTTCCGCACAGCTACGTTAAAGATATTTTGTCCAAGCTGCCAGGTACTTAATATATATTCACTTTGTTTAAATTATTTCAAAAGTATATTGTAGGATTTATATTTTCCACGGAATAAATTTCAAGGAACTATCGATGGTGCATATTTCGGAACGACGTTTCCACATCTTTTTCTGTTGACGTACCAACATCTTCAACCAAATAGAACCAAACATAATTACGTACCACGAATATTTGGTTTTAAGGTGAGACTTTAGTTCTGAGTACCAAATGTTAAACAATATATCCGCAGATACACCATGACAACGATTGAAAAATTATGCAGTGCTTCTCAAGATATAAAATTAGAATTATTTACAGGTGCACTGAAAGAAGAACACTTTGTGTGAAACGAATATAAAATACAGAAATAGTAGGCCTTTAAGTTGTCAGATTTTTCATGAGCATTTTTCGTGAGCTGAGAGAGACGACACAATATACACATTAGAATTTTTTGTTAGTATGGTACCAGTGGTAAGTTGGGATTTATACAAAATTTTTTAGCTATATTCGGGTTGATCGTCTAGATATCCGTCGACGGTTCGTTCGATGATGCGTTCACTCTGTCTCGAAGATGGAGTTTGTTAATTTCTAGAGCGAAGCGGCTACGAAAACGAAACATGTCTTTGTCGTGAAAAGTATTCAATCGTATCGGGAAGTCTCTCAAAATACACAGAGCTTGAAACACGTTCGCTTTTTCTCAGTGCCGTTAATACCCTAATTTACTTTTCCGATTATTTTAAAGAAAGACCTTCGTCTTCATTTTATATCTGCAAAATCTTCATTTTGTATCTTGCAAAATTTTGATACTAATAATCCAGTTTTTGCCGTATAAGACGGTCTTAAGGTTCGAAGAGAAGAATATGTTT
>Ga0163180_10002566_pt1 | contig 10130 bp, 8 predicted proteins | sample AtlANTMetagenome_2_FD_109647 | JGI IMG/M metagenome (GOLD analysis project Ga0163180, IMG submission 109647) | Marine eukaryotic phytoplankton communities from the Atlantic Ocean - Atlantic ANT 4 Metagenome | ecosystem: Environmental > Aquatic > Marine > Oceanic | place: North Atlantic Ocean...
AAGAAGACGCGAGACGGTTTGCAAAGAAAGAGACTTTGGCGAGGCCAAGTCCCACATTTTTCCCTCTCCCGCAAATTTTTCTCTTTTTTTTGTTTGATGAAGGAGAAACAAAGGCAAAAAAATTCCATCATCAAAAGGCGTGTGCATGTCTATCCTCCTCTGTGTCATTATCCTCCTCCCTCTTGAACAAAAAAAGGGTGGTGTGTGTAATCTTTTTCGATTTCACGCGTTTCTCACTCGCCTCACTTTCATCGAAACTTTTAACCGACATCGTCGTGCTCTTCGCACTCGTCGCGCGCGCATCGTTCGTTCAAAGACACAGAGACACGACGCGATGATGAGTTTTGCGCGAGCCCCGCAACACGCGTCGGTGTTTTTCACCGGGACGAAGATGAATGCGTCGCGACGACATTCGAGTGAGACGTCATCCACATCGTCGTCGTCGTCGTCGTCATCCAACCGACGAGCGATGAGACATAACACCATCGTTCGCGCGGAAGGCGACGGCGACTCGAAACCGTCTGAAACACCAATCGCGCCGGCTGGTACGCCGGTCAGAAAGACGTCCATGCTGGTCATCGGTGCCACGGGGACTTTAGGTCGCCAAGTCGTTCGAAGAGCTTTGGACGAAGGCTACGACGTGCGGTGTTTGGTGAGACCGAGACAGAACCCGGCGGATTTTCTCAGAGATTGGGGAGCAACCACGGTTTCCGCGGATTTGACGAAACCGGAGACGTTGCCACCGGCGTTTGTGGGAATCCACACGATCGTAGACGCGTCCACGGCGAGACCGGAGGAGGACTCGTATGCCATCGATTGGGAAGCGAAGAAGAATACGATTCAAATCGCCGCCGCAATGGGTATTCAAAAGTACGTCTTTTATTCCATCGACAAGTGCGAAAAATACAGAGAAGTACCGTTGATGAATATGAAGTATGCGGTTGAGGAGTATTTGAAAGCGAGTGGGATGAACTTTTGCGTGTTGAGATTGTGCGGGTTCATGCAACCATTGATTGCCGGCTACGCCGTGCCGGTGTTGGAGGAGCAACCTTTGTGGGGTACCGATGACGACACGAAAACGGCTTACTTGGACACGCAAGATGTGGCACAAATGACCATGGCAGCGGTGAGAAGAGAAGAAGCGAATGGGAAGATATTGACGTTAGCAGGGCCAAAGGCGTACTCGGTGAACCAAGTCATTGAACTTTGCGAAAAATTGGGCGGAAACGAAGCTAAGGTCAGCAAAGTGCCGGTGCTTTTGTTGAAATTTACGAGAGCGTTGACGAGATTTTTCCAGTGGTCGACGGCGGCTTCGGATCGTTTGGCGTTCGCGGAAGTCTTGAGTTCGGGCGTGGAGTTTAACAGCGATAAGATGGCAGAGACATACAAAATTTTAGGCATGGACGAAAGTGAAACAACAACTTTGGAAGAATACATGGAGGAGTACTTCTCGAAAATTTTAAAGAAGTTGAAAGAGGTTGGTGGTGAGAGTAGACAGAGAGATTTTTATTTGTAAACCACCACATTACTATTGCCCCTTTCTCTATCGAGAGCGAGTGACGAGTCTTCGTCTAAAATAAAATCTAATAACGTTTCGCGAATTATTAATACACTGCTACGTACGCGCGTCTTCTAAGCTAAAGTTGCACTATGCGTTTGAGGGCTCTTCCCATGTCTTTTCTTTGGTCTTTTCATTGAACCAAAATTTTTGGTTCGTCTTCTTGCTTTCAATCTTGATCCAATCCGTGTCTCCATGACGCGTCGATGTGACTCCGTTAAACATCGGCGCTTCTTTTTGTTCCCGGGATTGTTTTAAATCAGAAGATACTTTTTCGGTGGCTACGCGAGAACTGACCACGTCGTCGTCATCCTTGCCGCCAACGTCGACTTCACTTGCTTTCTTTTTTCCTTTCTTCTTTTTCTTGCTTTTTCCCTTCGGTTCTTCTTTATCCTTTTTTAGTTGTTCTTCTTGGTTTACCACGTCTTTTTTTACTTCCTTCGCTTCTTCGCCTTCCTTTTCCACTTTATCTTCTTTGGCGACACACTTCGGTCTCTCCTCTGGTTGTTTGAGAACATCTTTCGGAAGATCTAAAGGCGGAGGTGCCGCCGCAGCTAAACTCATTCCTGCCAAACCGGCGTTCAACTCTCTGCCACTGCTGCAGTCCTCATCAAAAGCATCTGCCACTTCCGTCGGCTTCCTCCCACTCCTCAATGCCATCGCCACGTCGTACGCTCTCCATTCCGCGTACTCTGCTCTTTGCCTTAGATCCTCGTCAAAATCGCACCCTTGCTCTTTATACGGCTTGAAAATTTGACTTTCCAAGCAATACAAAAACGCTGCAGAAGCATCGAAGGCGTCCACGAGCTCTTTTGTAAACATCTTTCGTCGGTCTCGCTGGTCCGCGCGATCGTACACAGATAACGCGAACCGCTTAACTTTTGCGAAATCAATCGAAGGGTGCGATGTTATCTTGTTCGTTCGCTTTTGTTTCTGTATTGTTTTGGTAGATATTTTATGAACAGAGAGAAAGAGAGAGAGAGAGAGAAGCGTTAAAAGGCGAGCAAAAATAAGAAGGGAGTTCAGATGCTCTTCTTTACCACCGCCGAGGGAACGGAGGTCTTTTCGCATCGTCGACACGGTCGTCATACTCGTCATCGAAAAGTAGGAGCGCGCGCGCGCGAGAGAGAGAGAGAGAGAGAGAAGCCACGCGAACGCGAAAGAAAAGAAAAACAAACAAATCGCACGCACTTCCAGTTGTTCCAACAGTTTCCGGATCAAATCGTCCGGTCTCGGCGTGCTCTCCATCGCAACCTCTATCGCTCTCAGTTTGCAATAGTACGACGTCGTCGGTTCGTGTTTCGAGATTTCATCCGCGCGGCGGATAAACCGAGAGACGGCGCTCGCCGAAGACGACATCGACCGGAGGGGGTCGTCCCGCTTCAAATCTCCCTTGTCTCGTGTCACACAAAAAGTTCTCTCGTTGACGCGACAAATTTTTACTCAAGAATAATACTGGCACTTGTCTGACTACTGTGTGACTGTGGGAACTCTTTTTTTTTTCCAAGTTTCCTTTCTTCTTTTGCATTTTGCCATTTGCCTTTTGGTTTTAATTAATTAAAAGTCACTCATCGGGACAAAAATAAAACTCTCTTCTTCTTCTTCCTCCTCCTCCTCCTCCTCCTCTGCCTCCTCTGCCTCCTTTCCTTCCTTCGATGACGATGATGCGCCGGACGAGCAGCAGCGTCAACACCAACGTCGCGGGAGGAGGAGGAGGAGGAGGAGGAGGAGGAGGACACAGAAAGAAACGGACGAACGTCGTCTTGAGCATCGTCCTTCTTCTTCTGTGCACGACGCTGTTCGCGACGTTCTTCCACGGCCACAAGCGCGTCGGGGAAGCGTTCGACGAAAGCGTTCGAGAAAGGAACGATGTCGGAGCAACGAGGACGAGGAGGGAGACGTCGTCCGATGTCTCGGACGACAATAGCGATACGAGCGCGGCGAAAGAGAGTGTACTATCATCGTCAAAATCATCATTCAAGGAGAAAGATAATGTTATGGAACAACAGAGAGAAAATAGACATGCTTTAGATAAAGAAGCGGAGCGTGAGCAGAAACGACCATCGAGTCCACCAGCGCCTATCGTGGGAAGTAGCAGCAGTAGCAGTAGCAGTAGCAGTAGACGACGAAGCAGACGGGGTGGACAACAACAAGCAGAGTTTACTTTAGAACACGTCGGCCCGAAAGGTACGAGCGAAGTGCGCCCAAACGGTCGGTGTGTGTCCTCGGGAGGCAATGAAAAGGAAAGAAAAATTTGGCAGCGTTTGGAAACCGTGGACGATCCGTTGTTTATACGAGTGACTGGTGCGTATTACGATCCTAAGAGAACGAGAAATAAACCAAAAACGAGGAGTTTAATCATGCACAGATCAATGTTCGAGCCGGGCGTGAGGGTGGTGAGAATTGATAGAAATGGCGAGAGAGTGGAACCGGGAAGTCATAGCGGTGGAGAAGATAGCGAAGATGGAACTGACCATAACCCTTTACTTACGAATGAGAGAAGCGAAGCCGGTTTGCAAGATGAAAAGACAAGACCCGTGGAATCAGAGGATGAGGAGATTATTTTAGATTTTAGAGGCGATTTAATCGAACAACTCCCGAGAGAGGACGAAGATCACAACGAATTTAGTTTTGGGACGTGTGCGATTGTTGGGAACTCGGGCGCGATACTAGGAAAAAGGTATGGTACAGAAATCGATGAAAAAGATGCGGTTTGGAGGGTGAACTATGCGCCGATAGATGGATTTGAAAAAGACGTTGGATATAGGACGACGTTTGACTTGATCAATCAGCAGCACACGAAAAGGTTCGTTCGCGGCGACGGCGAATACAGCGAGGAAGATGAAGACGGCGAGAACAACGATGCATCTGATCAAGCGGAAGAGATCAATGAAGCGGACGAGTCAAAACCAAAAGTATTTTTGAAAAATGGTCGCGGAGCGAAGCACGCTTCCAAGAGAAACTCTACGCTCATGGTTTTTGAAGTGACATCAAATTACGCAAGAAAACACTTATACGCGAGACTCATGCGTCAAAGAACAAATAAAGGGTTAAAGATATGGTCTCCCGAACTAGTCGTACACGCGCAACGGTCGTGGGACATCTTATCGCGCTTGACTGCGCAAAAAATGGGCACGAGTAAAACCGGGAAAGCGATGTCTGGAGCATACGCTGTTCTTTTAGCCTCGCAAATTTGCGAGGAAGTGCATTTATACGGCTTTAGTCCGTATAAGAGACGAGATATTGGACAGGCAGTTCCATATCATTATTTTGATGAAATACCAGCAGTTTTAAAACATCACTCGTTCGATTTAGCTATCGAGGTGTTTAAGACGATTCGAGATTGGCCGTGTTCTGGGGTCCGATTAGAAATACATCCATAGGTAGTTTATATTTATTTTCATATATGCTCTCTGCTACATTCAATTGTGCCATTGACAACAATACAATTTGCTATGTTTAATATCTAATAAGTTTTATGTGCATATAGTAGTTTATTACTAAGCCTTGCATCCATGGACGTCGTGGAATTCGCAAACAACGCTTGAGCACTGAGTCAGTGAATCTTTCTGAGATGCTGCCGGCGTGTCCGATAAGTAGCACCCTTGGCAATTCTTTGTCTTCGGAATGCATCCAATTGGCTTACTCCCGTCTTCAGTAGATTCGCATTGACTATTGACTTGCCGATAGAGGCCTAAAGTGGTCTCATCTTCGGATGTCTCGCACGCTTTGGAGACGAGAATCTTCGGAGAGCTCAAGCTCGCCGGCGTTTCTGCCGTAGTCCTTGTCAATTCCGGAGTAGTACCAGTTTCAGCCGCAGGCTTTTCCATGGCAATATCAGTCGAATTATCAGCTACTGCTACTACATTACTTGCCTCCGCATTGGCTTTGCTCGCGTTTGACTTATCTTCATTCAAGCGTTTCTGTGCACTAGTGGTTGAAATTTCTTCCAGCGAAGGCATATCATCCGAATTTGCTCGCGTCTCTTCTTCTTCTACAACAGGAGCTTCCTCTTTGTTTTTGTCTTCCTTTTCCCCCTCGACTGCTCCATCCGACCCATTTTCTAAATGATCAATCGTTTCCAGTGCAGAGCTGACAACATCTTTAGTCTTGTCAACAATCTTAGCGACCGCCTCTACTTTCGGGACTATGGAACTTTTTGTTACCGGCTTATCTTCTTCGTCGTCTACTTTTTCTTCTTCTCCCTCAAAATCCTGAGGTGTTTCTGATGGACCAAGATCGTACATTTTACCAGAGGTGCTCATCTTACCAGACTTGAAGTTCTTCACAGCTTCGGCATAACGCTCTTTCGAACGTGCGTATCCAGAAGAGATGGAACCTTTCTCAAGTTCTTTCCCGGAATAATTAGACGAAGAATCGTCCTGTTGTTCCCGAAGCTCCTTTGATTCTTTTCTCTCTTCAACTCGATCTTTTTCTTCTTCCTCGTGCTCCTCATATATTTCACCCTCTTGTTCCTTTTCTTTGGTATCTTCCTCCTTTCCTACGTCGGAATTATCGGACGCTTCATTCGAGGTAGAAAAAGCAGTTTGTTGGTCCTGCTTCGCCTTTGACTTCAAAAACCCTCCAAACGCGCTCTTCGTTTCTATCTGTTCTTCGTCTTCATCTTTACCAATGTCAGCCTCTCTCAGAATATCCGGGTTTGTGTCTTCGTCTGCTTCGGCATCTTCTGAAGACTCAAGAGAAGAAGATTTGCTAGATGACGAAGCATCTTTAGTATTCTTCGTGGAAACCGAAGGAAGCGTGGACGACGATGCTGTTTGGTTCTTTCCACCCGGTAAGATGAAGTTCCCGTCGGAATCGATCGGTAACAAATCGCTTTCGTCTGGCAGCACTGGCTTCAAGTTTCCATTGGGTAAGTCGACCAGTAAATATGATTTTAAGTGTTGAGCAATATTTCCGAGAGACAAATCATCGCTCACGACTGGGTACACCTGGTATCCAACGAAACACACCGCTGCCGTCATAGTCAACGCGCTAAAAGCACCAATGGTCTTACACGTCTTTGGAAATCTCCCGGATGACGACTTCTTGCCCTCTTCTTCGTCCTTCTCCTTCTCTTGTTCGTTATTTTTGCTCAACAATGGTTGGCGCTCATTCCCTTCCTCGTTTGTACTCGTCAAAGACGTTTTCAAGTCCTTCTTCTTTTTCTCTTTGCGTTTTAGCTCTTGCCTTTCATCTTTGTTCTTCTTTTTCTTGGATGAAGATTTCGACGACAACGAACCAGAAGACGAGTTGTACGTGGAATTGTCATCGTCTAAGACTTCAGCCCACGCACTCTTTCGTCGTCGTCGTCCACGACGACGTCCGGATTCAATGTCATCTTCTCCATCCGTACCATCACTGCCATCGTCATCGTCATCGCTACCTCCCGCTTCATCGCTTTCATCATCATTATCGACGTCAATCACGATTTCGTCTTTTTTATCTTCTTCCTCTTCACCAACGGATTCAGCTTTTGTAGTTGAAGATTTGTTGGACTTTGAGGAAAACGATGCCGTCGAGACGGAATGTAAATCGTCATCGCCATCCTCCATGACCTCAACAATTCCGACTTCTCCTTCATCCTTCGTCTCTTCCCCGTCGGTATCGATTAAAACGGGCTCTTCTTTATTTTCATGTTCGAGAATCTTCACCTCTTCCCCAGACGCGTCTTCTTTTTCAATCTCAATCTTTCCTTCTTCATCAACGATCACTGGTTCTCTCTCCACCGTATGCGGTAACACATCGTCCATGGTCGATTGCGTCGCGATTGATTGTTTCGAACAGCATCCTTTTTTCTTCATTTTCTTTTCATCGCTTGAAGGAGTTCGCGCTCGTATCGTGGCCTTTGAATGCAAGCCGCGTCCATGACCGCCGCGTCTAGACGACGACGCCGTCGAGGACGACGATTCCCCTCGACTTCTCCGAGATGAATTCGAAGACGTTACCATCAACAAATTCTCGTTGGTTTCGTCGATGTTCTCGTCGGCTTGAGAAACGCCGACGATGCGTCTCATATCGCCGTTTTTACGTATCGCTTTTGGGGATAAAAAGACAAAATCGTCGCCTCTTTGGTAAATGACGAGATGAAACACACAATTTACGTAGTACAAAAAAAAGAGAGTGTTGAAGAAAACAAAGGTTGAAGAAAAAATATTTTAGGAAAAAAGACAAAAGGGAGAGACGAACTCGTGTTTGAAAGCAATTGTTTTTTAGCCCGCCTTTGAAACGAAATTTCTCTTATTTTTCTCTCTTTTTTCTCTCTTTTTTCTCCCTTGTCTCTGTCTCTCTGTCTCCCTCTCTGTCTCTCTCTCTCTCTTGCCTCCCTCTGTCTCTCTCTCTGTCTCCTCTCGACGCTGTTTCTTCTTTTACTCGCTCTCGATCCATCACACTTTCGTGTCTTCTTTCATCTCTGCTCTTTTTCTCTTTTCTCGACTGTTTGAGGAACAGCGTGGACAGTCGTGACGTGGTGGATCGTTGTATTCTTTCTTTGCTTTTACGATGAAACGCATCGCCGCTTTTTGGAATGCACGTTTTGCCAAAACTTTAAACCCGCCGAGAAGAAGAAAGAAAAAGAAGGAAAAAAAGAAAAGAAAGTTCTCCACGGAGAGGGGTGAAGTTTCGAGATGAATCAGCATTGATGAACCTCGAAAGCGACCGAAATGAACGCATCAAAGTTATTTCTTTCGGCGAGAATGATAAAAGAATCTTGTATCCATTATTCACACAAATATTTCTACTAAGATGTTGTTGATCAAAGACCTCGTTGACTTCAAAAAACAAAAGACGCATGCGAAAACGTGGGTCGAAGAAGACGTTTTTAGAGTTTATTTGACTTAAAACGTGATGGGACTAACAAAGTATGCGCCGAACCCTCACTCCTTGCTATTTGCGTGAAACTTTTCGCGCGTATACATCAATTTCATAACTCTCAAACAGACACGCGGAAAAGCGATATTTTTGCAACTCGTTCATATTGGTGCAATAAAAAGAATTTGTGAAAGTGGCGAGGAAGACGAGGTTTAAGGACTTCCCGAGTTCCAATTATCATTAAACACGAACAAGCAATCCCATATGTATTGATGCAATTCGAAATTACGATATATTTATTCCATTTATCTACTCTTCCTGCGCGGTTTTGGAACAGATTTTGATCGAAAAAATGAGTTTCCGTCCAAACAAAAATCTATTTGCCTTTTCGAAGCAAATTTTTTCTTTCAAAGAACTTGTTGACAAACGTGAAAAGCTCTTCACTTCTTTCCTTCCTTCTTCTTCTTTTAAGGGAGTCACGCGAAGAGTAAAAACCGATTTGAACGCTTTAATCGCATTAAAGAATAGTTGATCGGAGCGTTTTTCGCTTTAGTAGATATATTCGTGACTGTTGATCGCGGCAGCGACCGCATCTGATCGCGGCAGCTTGCGCGGGAAAAATTAAAAGAAACCACGAAGTCTTCCGATTTTTCTCCTTCTTACGCGCGTTGGAACATTGCCCACTACAGCGTTAAGGATCGAAAGAACGAATATTCGAAGATAGAACTATCATTAGTTGATCAATCTAGAAGATGTTGTCGCAAGACTACTCGCAACAGTCCGTCGCGCACGCGTTTTCGACAACAAATAATCAGCTTCTCGGCAAAAACAGAGAAGTCGAAGAGCCTTTCTCTCAGAAGGACGAGATGGTGAGGCGATCATCGGGGTCTTCCGAACACTCCGGGGATGAGTTATTCTATATGGATGATGCTCGCGGTGAAGGATCCATGGTCGTGGTTCCAAGAAATGCGCGCGATGAAATTATCCGAATGCAATCGTTCACCGAAAGCGACGAGGAGTATCGATGCGATGAAATTGTTGTTGATCGCCCAAACGACGGGCCCAAACGAGAAAATCAAATAATCGAACCGCAAGATCATTTTAACCACATCGAGCGCGTGAGAGGAGGTAAAACGGTCCGCGATCTCATCGAGAGGAACTTAGAATTTAGTACCGAGTCGCAGATCTCGGTTTGGGAAGACGTGTTGATCGATTTACGAAGGAAAGAAGAAGAAGACACGCGGTTCGTTTTGGATACAAACGAAGCGAAACATTTGCAATTTCGAGTGCCACTGGTGGAGTGGATTTTAGACGTTTGCGCGGAAGCACAGTTTGGACCGGCGACGGCGGATGTCGCCATTGAATATATGGTGCGTGTGTTTCTTCGTTCTTTTTCGCCCTGCGTCGCGCGCGCATTAGATCGGAGTCTTCGTGTTGTTTTCGTCTGCCTCTTCTCTCTTTTTCCTTTTGTTTTGAACGGTGGATGGCAGCCAGTTAGCTCTTTGCTAAAAGTTCTTTCGGGAAGAAAAGGCGAAAAAGGCGAAAATATCTTGTGCAAATGAGTCCATTTGGGAATTTAAATTTGGAGTTCTTTTTGCCCTTTTTTCTTTTTGTATTTTTATGTACCGAGAGCGAAGAAGATTTTTTTAACCACTTCAACCGCAAAAAAACTGACTTACATCTCTCTTCTTCTTCTTCTTCTTCTTCTTCTTCTTCTTCTTCTTATAGGATCGGGTTCTCTCCACTGTCATGGTTCCGAAAT
>Ga0163180_10002567_pt1 | contig 10129 bp, 6 predicted proteins | sample AtlANTMetagenome_2_FD_109647 | JGI IMG/M metagenome (GOLD analysis project Ga0163180, IMG submission 109647) | Marine eukaryotic phytoplankton communities from the Atlantic Ocean - Atlantic ANT 4 Metagenome | ecosystem: Environmental > Aquatic > Marine > Oceanic | place: North Atlantic Ocean...
ATCCGCTTTGCCGTCGTTGAAGTCCTCGAAGATCGGCAATTGGCCTGCAATGGTAACTCTTACATCCGCAGTTGCAGTTTGGTCATTTGTATCAATCACGGTATATGAGAACGTGTCGACACCGCGAAAACCAGACTTCGCATCATACTTGATGGAATCTGCAACTTGATCGTCATCCGTATCAACGAGCGTCAATGTACCTTCGCCACCGCTGGCACTGTCAACGGCAAGTGTTGTTCCATTAACGGCGACATCATTAGCAAGAACATCGATAGTGATTGTTCCATCGACGACGATATTCGCAGCATCGTCAATTGCGGTTGGACTAGGAATGTGCTCCTTAACAATTACATCTTCATATCGAGTCTTGGCGCGGTCAGAGAACAACCCCACTCTGCCATCGTTTAAATCTTCACCAAAACTGGCAGATCCGATCACATCACCATCGATGACTAACGTCGCCTTTTGGCCTTCAATTAATGCAACAACGCGGTAGTCGGTGTTATAGCTGAGGGATTTCTGAGGCGTGATTTTATCCTGCGCAGAACCATCAACCATTTCACCGATGGCTACTCGGTTCTCGCCAAATCTGAGCGCAACGTATTTGAAAGTCTCGTCATCCACATAATCGAAGATAAGCTGGCCGTTTTTCCAGTAACCGCCAGCATTTTCGCCTCGCATGGTGGCTTGAATCTCCAGATTCTCAGGTAGGGCAACTCCGATATTGGCCGTTGCAATTGAAAACCCTTGTTTCTCGGTAGAGACAAACTGGTCGTTGATTATTTCGAAAACACCAGTCGATACAACAAAATCCTGTGCCTCACCATCATTAAAGTCTTCATTCAGTGGCAAGTCGGTTGCCACAGTGACGACTACTGATGCAGAATCGGTTTGCTCATTGCTATCGGTCACTGTGTAGGTGAATTCATCAACCCCTCGATAATCCACCGCAGGAGTGTACTGGACGGAGTCGTTCTTTCCATCCTCATCAGAATCCACTAATGCAAGCGTACCTTCGCCACCCTCAGCTGATGTCACTCTGACAGTAGTGCCATCAACCGGAATGTCATTACCGAGAACTGCAACGGTGACTGCCTGCCCTACGAGTGTGAAGGCTGAATCATCGACCGCATCCGGTGACGGCAAGACTTCAGTGATAGAGAAGTCATCAAAAATCGCCTTTGCGTTGCTCGTGGCCAGTCCGATCTTACCGTTATTTGGAATGTCGTTGAGTTCAACTTGCGTTTGCAACTCACCATTGACACTCAAGGAAACAAGCTTTTCATCTACCTCAAGCTCGAGCTGATAATTGGTATCGATTGCTAAATCCATCGATGCGGACGCTAATTCCTCCAACTCTCCGTTCTTCATCTCCAAGATGACCCACTTGTTTTGCCCAAGATAGGTACCAAACATCTTGAAGTTATCGGCATCAATGTATTGGAAAACACCGAAAGCATTCTTGTGCATTCCACTCTCAGCTTCGGGCACATTAATCGTCAAACCAACTTTGTATTTCTCTGGTATCGCGTCGACTAAGTCGACCGTAGCAAAAGCCCATTCACCGTCTTCGGCTTCTCCAACGTAGCGTTGTGAATCAACAGTCCAACTACCGTCAAGAATCACAAAGTCTTCCGCATCGTTATCATCAAAGTCCTCATAAAACGGGATCCTGCCTGGCTCGGTAATCTCGAGCTGATAGGATCCAAAAGTAATCTCATTCGTTCCAATGGCGTTGTCCTCGTTATAAACAAGCACAAGATGCGCTGGTGTATCGTCTGCCACGTTGGTCGTGAAAACAGCAGTACCTGCGGCATCTGCACGCATGGGTATCGAGAACAGTAGCTTTTCATCACTTCCGAGTGTGCTTAAGCTCGCGATAGCACCAATTTCATCTAGCACACCTGCGTTATTTAGGATCGCTGATTTAGCATTTGTATACGGAGTAAAGTGAGTGGGTGTACCGATGCGGCTAACGTAGTCGGTGTCATAAACGACATCAAAATATGCTGCAAATACCCCATCAGCATTTGAAGTACGCACATCCTGCGTGTAACCGCGCAGTTGGAATGAATCCCCTTCCTTAATCTCGGAAATAGGAGTGCCATTTGTCGTCGTCGCAGCAATGCGAAACACAACTTTAGCATCTTCACCTTCGGCAACATCCGCCACGTCGGCAAATGCATTGGCTGCCAATAACTCTCGGCTCTCGAGCGATTCACTCATCGGCCGAAATTGATATGTCTTTCGTGAGCTCGTATTACCACGTCGATTTCGTCGCAATCTCTTCATTTTGCACTTTTCACTGACTAAGTTTTCTGTCCCTGACAATTCCTTTTGTCACAGAGCACGCAGAGCGCGCATAGCGGCACCACGATGGTGGTATCGAAAAACTACCAAACCACGGTAAATACTGCAAACAAATGGTTAAATCCATTCTTGCCCTGATACTCTCGCGCATTTTGCAATACCTGCAATGTGTTACCACCCATGAGTATGGGTACAGAAATACTAGCGCTTTAGAAGCAATAATCAATTCCAAAAATGCGGAATACACGCTTGCTTCCCGACAGTTCTCACTTGAGTTCCTTGATCCGGATATGGCGATAACTCGCTTCAGCAGGTGCTCCACCATGGATTTGAAGAGCAATTATGCCATCGCGCTCAATTTGATCATCCTTTTCACGGTAATTGACCGTCTGCACTCCATTAACCCAGATTTGAACCTGTGCCCCTTTGCAGACAATCCGTAGGTCATTCCAGTCATTGGTCTTGAACTTCTTTAATAAGGGAACCTGTTTCGCTTCAGCGAGAAACTTTCCGCGTCTGGACTCATCATACAGCGACCCCCAGATGTTCTTGGTACCCATCAATCCCATATCACATTGATAACCGATTACCTCGTGATGATTCGGAATCCGTTTGGTTCTAAACTGCACCCCGGCATTCTTACCTTCGCCAATCAGCTTTGCCTGCAGTCGTAGCTCAAAGTCACCATACTTCTTTGAAGTGCTAAGGAACTCATTATTAGGAATCCTTTCCTCTAGCGAGCCGCCGATGATGGTGCCATTTTCCACTCGAAAGATCTTCTTATTCCCATTCCAGTTTTCGATCGATTTCCCGTCGAACAATGACACGAAACCATCTTCTACTTTTTCATCAGCTGTTACCGAACAGGCCATGTAACCGACAAATACGAGAGAAACTGCAAACAGAATCGGTAGGTTTTTTAACATCATTCAAACCTCAAAAATTACAAGTAATGCAAAAGGTGTTTGAGCTCTGCGCAAGGTTTAGTTTCCGGAGCTCACGATTCAATAGCGGCCTCCGTATTTTGCCATATATCCGGCAATAGACAATTACGCCAACGGATAATCGCATAATGTGACTGCCTGTAATTGTGTGAGGTGTTAAATGTGCAAAAATGTGTGTACTAAAACACGCATGCCCATAGATCGTAAAAAGACAAGGAATCACCGCATGACCGGGCTAAACAAATACAGCTCAAGAATCACTCAACCCCGCAGCCAGGGTGCATCACAGGCTATGCTCTACGCTACCGGGATGACCGAAGAAGATATGAACAAGCCTCAAGTAGGCATCGCAAGCGTGTGGTATGAAGGGAACCCGTGCAATATGCACTTGCTCGATTTATCTGCAGAGGTGAAGCAGGGCATTGTTGACACGGGAATGGTCGGCATGAGATTCAACACGGTCGGCGTAAGTGACGGAATCAGCATGGGGACGGACGGCATGAGTTTCTCACTGCAGTCACGTGACTTAATTGCCGATTCGATTGAAACGATCATGGGCGGCCAGTGGTATGACGCCTTGATCACCATCCCGGGATGCGACAAGAACATGCCAGGCTGCGTGATGGCTATGGGCAGACTAAATCGACCGGCTTTGATGGTTTACGGAGGTACGATCAGGCCCGGTTGTTTAAATGACCAAAAACTGGATATCGTCTCTGCATTTCAGAGTTATGGCGAATACCTTGCTGGCACCATCGATGACGAAACCCGCAAAGCGATCGTCCAGAAGTCTTGCCCGGGTGCTGGTGCATGCGGTGGAATGTACACCGCTAACACCATGGCCACAGCAATTGAAGCGATGGGCATGTCGTTACCCTACAGCGCTTCGATTCCGGCAGAAGACGAAGACAAGAAGGACGAATGTCGACGTGCAGCACTCGCGTTGAAGCACCTGATGGAACAGGACATTAAGCCTCGCGACATCATGACGCGAGAGGCATTTGAAAATGCCATGGTAATGGTCATGGCACTCGGTGGATCGACAAATGCCGTGTTGCATCTGATTGCCATTGCCCGCAGTGTCGACGTCGATGTCACCATTGATGACTTCCAGAGTGTGAGTGACAGGGTGCCGTATATCGGAGACCTCAAACCATCCGGTAAATTCCTTCAGGAAGATCTTCACACCGTGGGTGGTACTCCTGCAGTCATGAAGTACATGCTTGAAAAAGGATTCCTCAATGGCGACTGCATCACGTGTACCGGCAAGACACTTGGTGAAAACTTGGCGGAATTGGATGGCCTTGCTGATGGCCAGACAATCGTACAATCGGTCGAAGAGCCTATCAAGGCAAGTGGACACCTTCGGATTCTTAAAGGCAATGTTGCACCGGAAGGAGCGGTCGCAAAGATTACGGGCAAGGAAGGTCTGACGTTTACAGGGCCGGCGAATTGCTTTGATTCAGAAGAAGACATGCTCAAGGCACTCGAGGATGGCAAGATCAATGAGGGCGAAGTCGTAATCATCCGATACGAAGGACCAAAAGGTGGACCTGGAATGCCCGAGATGTTGACACCCACCAGTGCAATAATGGGTGCCGGGCTTGGGGACAAAGTAGCACTGATGACGGACGGTCGGTTTTCCGGCGGGTCACATGGATTTATCGTTGGACATATAACGCCGGAAGCACAAGTCGGTGGACCGCTCGCCCTGATTGAAAATGGTGATGTTGTCACAGTCGATGCTGAAGAAAATCGAATTGACGTTGATGTATCTGACGAAGTGCTTTCAAGCCGGCGAAATGCATGGGCAGAGCCACCATACAAAGCCACACGCGGCACGCTATACAAGTACATCAAGAACGTGAAATCCGCCTCCGAAGGTTGCGTCACAGACGAGTAAACTTCGCGCAGCATCTCCACTTCTTAGTCGTAACCAAGGGCTTTACCAATCATGACCGTATTTGACTCTTACAAGGAAATGTTGGATTTCAGTCGTTCACGCGTTCACGCGATGTTGGACGACATCGAGCAAATGGATAAACCAACGGACAGTATTCTCAGCTGGCGCCCCGGTGACGGTCGTGCCCACATCGGCTGGCAAATCATGCATGTTGCTGTTACCGAAGAAATGTTTGGAACGCAACGACTCGCAGATCGTGCCACAGATGCCCTGCATGCCAACATCTGGGATGACTTTAAAGGTGGTAGTACACCTGCAGATGAATCACCTGAACTCGATCACATTCGCGATGTCTTAAATGACGGTCGGCAGGCAATGCTGCAAACGCTGGATTCATTCAGTGAATCCGATTTAGATGCATTTACATGGACTCATCCACGACTTGATGTTGAAATCAGTCTGCGCCGCACACTGCAGATTATTGCTTATCATGAGTCACACCATCATGGCCAAGCACACATCACCCTGAATCTCTACAAGAACCGGATTCAGGATTAAAGGCCCCGGCAGTCGTTCATCGCATCCCACTTCACGGAGCATTCCATGACAACGCGTCCAGATAATCTCAGGGATTTAAAGCAAAGCGGATGGCAATCACGTGATGTTAAAACTGAGTTGCGTGAAAACTTCACCAAGCAACTTGCCGAATCATCAGATCTCTTTCCCGGGATCCTAGGATACGACGACACGGTCATACCGGAAATCACACTGGCCTTACTTGCCGAGCATGACATGTTGTTTCTGGGTGAAAAGGGTCAGGCAAAAAGCCGCATCATGAGGAATCTGGTTTCTTTTCTGGACGAAGAGATTCCATATATCGATTGCGAATCCATTCCCGTTCATGAAGATCCGCTAGTCCCGATCACTCAGCAGGGACAGGCGTTCATAAAGGATCGATCAGACGAAGACGTCCCGATTGCCTGGTGGCACCGTGACGACCGCTACACAGAACGATTGGCCCCAGGGACGAAGTTTGCTGACATTATTGGTGAAATCGATCCTGGAAAACTAGTCGGCGGCACGAGCATGTCCACCGAAGAAGCGCTGCACTTTGGCCTGATCCCGAGAATGCATCGTGGAATATTCGCCATGAATGAACTACCAGAACTCGATGAACTTGTTCAGGTAGGGCTGTTTAATATCCTCGAAGAACGTGATGTTCAGATTCGTGGGTTTCCCATCCGATTCGACGTCGACGTCCTGATTCTATTCTCGGCTAATCCATCGACCTTCAATCGTAGTGGCAAGGTTATTCCGCAATTGAAGGATCGGATAGGGTCATTGATTCAAACCCATTATCCAAGAACTCGGGAACTGGGAATCGACATCATTGATCAGGAAGTATCTACAGAAGACTCCGATAATGAGTTTAACGTCACCGTCCCGTATTTCATGAAAGAGATCATCGAGCAGATTACCTTTCAGGCTCGCAAGAGTAAGTTCGTGGATCAACAGTCCGGCGTCAGTACACGATTCAGTATCGCGAATTATAAAACCATGGTTGCGAGCGCACGTCGCCGTGCCATTATCCTCGACGAATCACCCGCAGTACCCCGAATTAGTGACTTGGGACATCTTGTTTCCTCCGCACTTGGCAAATTAGAGCTCGATTTAATGAGCAGCCACCAGATGACCGAGTCTCAAGTACTTGATGCAATTATCACCGAGGCCATTGAAGTTGTATTTCAGCAATATGTTGACGCGCATGGACTGGAGGCTATTTCAGATGTCTTTGCCAAGGGTGTGAAAATTGAAGTGGGCGATATGCTGCCAAGCAGTGCCTATGCCGAACGTCTTCAACGCGTACCCGAAGTTTGGGATAAGGCGTTTGAAGTCAATGCATCCACCGATGATGCGGTACGCGCAAGTTGCCTGGAATTCATACTTGCCGGATTGCATGCCGGTGACATTATTTCGCGATCCACACAGCACGGCCGAATTGTATACGACATTTTTAATACTGAGGATTAAGGTACAGATTACTCAGCGGTAATACACCTCCAGCCACACATCTATCTTGCCAACGAAAAGACATGAGCAGCGATCGTAAAAAGCGCAAGCGGCGAAAAACAAAGGCTGGAGGAATCATACACACATATCAACGGTATGACCCTGTGCGATTTCCCGGCCCGACGCAGCCGGCACCGGATCTCATCAGCGGTGCATTTGATCACATGCTCATGTATGGCAATCGCCGGGAATTAACCAGCGAGGAGCTGGCACGCGCTATCAGAATCGACCCAAGCCAGATTCAGGGACTCGGACCGAGTCTGGACGGCTTGATTGCAATGCTGGAACAACGCAAACAGAAGATTCTCGAAACATACGAAACCGGCCAGGTACTAGAGAAAAGCTGGATGGCATACGCTAATCTTGCAACGAGCGCTACTCCGCCACCGCTGCTCATAGATCGTTATGAACATGCCGTAAACCAAGAACAAATCTACGACCTCGAACGACTTTGGTATGCGGTCGAAAATGACCGCAGCCCTTTTGCGCGGCACTTAGTGCAACTGATCGAGGTCCTGGGAAACAAGTATCAAATCGAAGATCTGGCCAGTCGTTATACATTTGTTGGATCCGAGACGTTGGAAATCGATCAGGCGATCGTGGTGAAGGAAGAGCTTGAAAAGATCGATGAGTTGCTAGAGCAATTGAAACAAGCACAGGAAAACTCCCAGATCTATGTAATTGATATGGACATGCTGTCTGAATTTGCAGATGAACCGGATCTGGAACAACTGCAGAATATCCAGCGCATGATTGAAGATTACGTCAAAGACCTGGCTGAATCCCAGGGACTAGATGATGTCAGCGGTCATTTCAATCTGACACCCAAGGCATACAAGGTATTCCAAGGAAAGCTCCTTGAGCGGATCTTCTCTAATCTACAAGAGTCGAAAACCGGTCGTCATTCGGGACCGATTGAGGGTGAAGGTTCGGTAGAGGTACAGCAGACCAAGGCATATGAATTTGGTGATTCTATAGCGCATATGGATTTACCACAGACGTTCATAAACAGCCTCATACGTAGTGGCACTGGTGACTCCATCAAACTACATCCAGACGACATCGAAGTGCATAAAACCCGTAACAGCCCTAAGTGTGCTACCGCCGTAATCATGGATATGAGCGGCTCGATGCGATATGAAGGGCAATACATGAATGTGAAACGGATGGCATTAGCACTAGATGGGCTGATCCGTTCGGAGTATCCGGGTGACTTTGTGCAATTCATCGAAATGTACACATTCGGCAAGCTTTGTCATCGTAGCGAGATCATCAACCTACTGCCCAAACCAGTGACAATCACCGATCCGATTGTTCGATTCAAGGTCGACATGAGCAATCCGGAAATCAGCGAATATCAATTGCCACCGCACTTCACGAATATTCAGCATTCACTACAACTCGCACGTCAACATCTTTCCGCTCAGGACACACCGAATCGACAGGTAATCCTCATCACCGATGGGCTGCCAACAGCCCACTTTGATCAAGAATGGCTCTACCTGCTCTATCCACCAGATCCATCCACAGACAATGCAACGATGCGTGAAGCAATGCGGTGCCAGCAGGAAGGGATTTGTATCAACATTTTTCTGGTACCGAGTTGGTCTCAGTCCGAAGAGGACATACGGTTTGCGTACCGCCTAGCTGAATCCACATCCGGGCGTGTGTTCTTTACCGCTGGAAGTGATTTGGATCGATTCGTCGTTTGGGACTACGTAGAACAGAAACGCGAAATTATCGGGTAGGCGTTCAGCGAGACTAGAAGTTTACCCCTGTCCCTTTCGTCAACATCATGAATGCCTTCTCTAGGTTCACGGACTCTTCCTGGAATAGCAGGATCCCGTGCCCTGCTTCCACAAGCAATTGGGCAAGCACGCTGTAATCGGTTTCATCCTCATGTAAAGACACAATGATTTGGTCATCAACCAGTTCCACCGTATCGACGCTTGCGTGATTGCTAACGATTTCGGCAGCTTTTTGTGGATCACCTGTAACGCGGATATGTAATCCGATCTTGCGACGAATCTGCTGCATTACGTCTGCAACATCCGAGTTCACGGTCATTACGCCGCGGTCAATAATTCCAATCTTGTTACAGATATCTGCTAACTCCGGCAGGATATGACTGCTAACGACAATCGTTTTTCCCATTTGGCCAAGCCGCCGCAGCAATTCCCGCATTTCGATCCTGGCACGCGGATCCAAACCACTCAGCGGTTCGTCAAGAAGTAACACCTGTGGATCGTGAAGCAATACGCGTGCCAACCCGAGTCGTTGCGTTTGCCCTCGTGAAAGCGTGTTGGCATAAGCATCACGCTTGAAATCCAAATCCACGATCTCAAGCATCTCATTGCATCGTTTTCGCCGCTCTTCACCCTTGATACGATAGGCAGCCGCGAAGAATTCGAGATATTCAATCACCTTCATGTCGTCATACACCCCGAAAAAGTCCGGCATGTAACCAACCAACCGGCGTATTTCCTTGGGCTTGGTATAAATCGAATTACCGCAGACGTATGCTTCACCGGAAGTTGGATTTAGCAGCGTCGCAATAATGCGCATCGTCGTGGTTTTGCCAGCACCATTGGGACCAATGAAGCCAAACAAATCACCTTCATCCAGATCCAGATCAATATTCTGAATGGCATACATATCACCGTACTTTTTCGTTAATCCGGCGGTCTTAATCACGACATTGACTCCCTGACTTCACAAACTCAATCACCCAGCACGGCAGCATCCGTTTTCGTTGCAACGTCGTCCGACGACAAGCTCGGAAAACTGACGCGATAAAACGACCATTGATTATTTACAATCTCACCACTGAAGTTCCCCGAGATGGAGATTTCCGATTGGTGGTTCTTCGTTGACCATCCGAATAAAACGACACGGTTGGTAC
>Ga0163180_10002570_pt1 | contig 10117 bp, 6 predicted proteins | sample AtlANTMetagenome_2_FD_109647 | JGI IMG/M metagenome (GOLD analysis project Ga0163180, IMG submission 109647) | Marine eukaryotic phytoplankton communities from the Atlantic Ocean - Atlantic ANT 4 Metagenome | ecosystem: Environmental > Aquatic > Marine > Oceanic | place: North Atlantic Ocean...
CGCTCGTGCCAGCAATGAGAGCGTGCCACGATCGAGCTCCGCGCGCCTCTGTAGATCGCCGATGCTCGTGAAGGGCTTGGATGCTGCAATTCGAAGACCTGCAGCCTTGCTGAGTCCTTTGATGCGACCCAGTCCCATGCGGATGGCGTGAGGGTGTGCGGAGCTTGGGCCTGCTGTGCTTGGCTCCAGAGTACTCTCCCAGAGGCTCTCTTGAACATCCACTGGTCGGACCTCGACACCGTGCCTTCGTACATCGTCCACGAGGCTTCGAGGAGAGTAGAAGCCCATTGGCTGACTGTTGAGCAGTGAGGCGGTGAAGGCCGCTGGGTAATGACACTTGAGCCAGGCCGATACGTAGACCAGTCTGGCAAAGCTGGCTGCATGAGACTCGGGGAAGCCGTACTCGCCAAAGCCCTTGATCTGGTCGCAGATCTGCTGGGCGTACTGCGGGGTGATCCCCCGCTTGCGCATGCCGGTCATCAGGCCTTCTACGATGTCCGTGAGTCCTCCTCGCTTGCGCCAGGCGCCCATGGCCCTGCGCAGGGTGTCGGCCTGGCCAGGCGTGAACCCGCCCACAGCGACGGCCATGGCCATGACCTGCTCCTGGAAAATGGGGACTCCAAGGGTGCGCTCCAAGATGGGTCTCAGAGCGGGGTGGGGGTAGGTGATGGGCTCCTTTCCTCGGCGTCGCTTGAGGTAGGGGTGAACCATGCCTCCTTGGATGGGGCCGGGGCGGACGATGGATACCTGAACGACCAGATCATAGAAGGTTCGCGGCTGCAGTCGTGGGAGCATGGACATCTGCGCCCGGCTCTCCACCTGGAAGAGCCCGACGGAGTCCGCTTTGCAGAGCATCTCGTAGACATCGGGGTCTTCAGAAGGCACCGTTGCCAGGCTGACCTCCCGCCCCCAGTGCTGGGCGACCATGTCAAAGCACCGTCGTGTGGCGGTGAGCATTCCCAGTGAGAGTAGGTCCACCTTTACAAAGCCGACCGTGTCGATGTCGTCTTTGTCCCACTGGATGACCGTTCGATTGTCCATACTGGCGGGCTCGATGGGGCATAGATCGATGAGCGGGCCATCCGATATGGTGAACCCGCCGGTGTGAATACCGGTGTGTCGGGGGAGGCCTCTGAGCTCATTGGCAAGCTTCAGGGTCAGGCGCACTCTCGGATCGCCAGGATCTAAGCCCGCCTCGCTGAGCTGTGCGGCCGTGATCTCTTCGAGGTCGAACCAGTGCACGCCCTTGGCCAGTCGATCGATCTGGTCGGCGTCTAGGCCCATGACCTTTCCCACATCTCGAATGGCCGAACGTCGCTTGTAGCGGATCACCTCATTGACCATCGCCGCACGGTGTCTTCCGTATCGCTCGTAGACGTACTGAAGGACCTCCTCTCTTCGCTCATGCTCGAAGTCGACATCGATGTCTGGAGGTTCCCCTCGCTCCTCAGAGATGAAGCGCTCAAACAGCAGGCTGGACGTGGCTGGGTCGACCGCTGTGATGCCAAGTGCAAAGCACACTGCGGAGTTGGCTGCGCTGCCTCGTCCTTGGCAGAGGATTCCTCTTTGGCGTGCAAAGCAGACCACGTCGTAGACGGTCAGGAAGTAGGCGGGAAAATTTAGCTGGGCGATGAGGTCGAGCTCGTGTCGAACTTGCTTCTGGACCTTCTCAGGCACTCCGTTGGGGTACCTCCACTGTAGGCCTGCCTTCGTTTGGTGAGTGAGCCAGCCCATCGGACTCCAGCCCTGAGGTACGATCTCCCGTGGGTATCGGTAGGCCAGCTGATCGATGGAGAAACCACACCGTTCCGCGATCTCGACAGCTCTTTTGAGGCTCGCCGGGTGATCGGCAAAGAGCTCTGCCATCTCGGCTGGCCCGCGAAGGTGTCGGGCAGCGTTCTGCTGTAGGGCTGTGCCTGCTTGATCGATCGTGCAGTGACGCCGGATGCATGTCAGCACATCCTGCAGAGGCTGGCGCTGTGGGGTGTGGGTGTGTGCATTGCTGGTTGCGACAAGAGGTACCTGGCACTGTCGTGAGAGGGCGATCTGCTTCTCAGTTCGCTCTCTTTCGTGGCTGTCGAGGCTGCGACAGAATGCCAGTGACACGTGGTCTCCAAATGCGTCTCGAGTCGCCATGATCTCGGGGGGCTGCCAGTCTCCGAGCAATACAGCCTCTAGCCCCTCCGGTTCCTTGCACACCGCCTCCAAGGACACCTGGCCCCAGCCCTTTTGCATGTTGGATCGAGCCAGGGTGATGAGCTGGCAGAGCCTGGACCAGCCAGTCAGAGATTGGGCCAGGATCGCCAGCCCAGGGCCACCTGAGATGGTCAGAAGTGCACCTGGGAGAATCTTGACTCCCAGTTCGCGGGCTGCCTTGTGGGCGCGAGGGAGGGCATACACGCCATCCCGATCGGTGATCGCGACGGCCCGAAGCCCCAGATCGGAGGCCTGCTGCACAATCTCTTCAGGGCTGCTGGCTCCCTCATGAAAAGAAAATGCGGTACGGCAGACGACCTCGGCAAAGTTCACCGGTCCCACCAGCCATGTAGGGCCCACTGCTCATCTTCTTGGTACAGCCAGGCGACTCGGCCATCTTGGAGGCGTGCTCGCCAGTAGCTTCGTCGCAGGGGGCGGCTCCACCACTCTCCTTCGACTCGCTCTGGTCCAATTTTCTCGATCACCTCTTGCCAGCGACCATCTACTCGAACCGCGTGTAGGGCTGGCTCGACCTCTACCGCCTGGGGAGGGCTCAGGAGAATGGGGGGACGTTGTGCGGGGTCGGGGTCAGGGTGCCCTTGCCAGGCATGAACAGGATCTGCGGAGTGGGTGGTGTGCAGGTCTCGTGCTGCGGCGCCGGTGCTGGAGGGGACTGGGGTGTAGAAGGGGACGGGTCGCCATGCGGACTCTGGGCGGTGCTGTGCGATTGCGCGTGCTGCGAGGATGCTTCTTCCACCCAGAGAGTCTTGAAGGCGTGCGGTGATCGCATTGAGGGCCTCTGGGCTTTGGCGTGCATTCTGCAAGCACAGCTGGCTGCTGCTGAAGGGTGCTGCATCTGGAAAGGTGATGTTGACGGCCACCGCAGGGCCGGCAAGCTTTAGGTTCTCGAGACGGTCTCGTAGGAGCCTCAGCATCTTGTCCGGATCTCGGGTGGGCGCTCCCCGGCGGAGAGAGATTCGTTGGCGGGCACCGCTCTCTAAAAGCAGCTGAACCTGCAGGGTGGTCGCCCCTCTGCTGCAGGCTGCCAGCCGGGCTGTGGCATCTCGAAGCTGGGCACTCAGGATGAAGATGAGGGCATCAAGTTCGGACACCGGGGCGGGAAGATCCTGGACCAGGGTGAGGGGATCATCCTCGGTCCAGGTGGGGAGGGTTGGGGTGGGGCCGTTGCCTCTTGCCATGGTGTGGGCCGCGACTCCGAGCGGACCCAGCCGACCGGAGACTGCGGCGGGAGAGAGCGATGCGAAAGCACCGATGGTGGTGAGCCCAAGCTCGCGGAGGAGCACCTGCTCTGCGGGGGGCAGAGAGAGGGCGGAGAGTGGAAGAGGAGCGAGGGCGTGCGCACCATCGCCGGGGGGGATCACTCTGCACAGGGACTGCCAGGTGGCGACAGCCTGTGCTGTACTGGGGTCGTCGGCGATGACCACAACACAGGCATGGCCGAGTTGGTTCATGCGGATTCGAACCCGCTCTACCAGTGCCCGCTCCTGGCCACCCCGTGACTCCGGCATACGAGACACCTCTGCCACCACAGAGTCTGGTGGCAGGGGCGCCAGGTTGGGGGAGACGCGGGTCAATTGAGAAGTCAGCTGCGTGAGGTCGTCGACCTCTCCGCCTTGGTCCCACATCTCGGCTTGAATGCCCGGCAATCGTGCCCGGGCGGCAGAGATGCTCATCCCCTTTCGGATGCCACTCTTGGCAGCAGCCTGGGTGCAGGCCAGCACTCGAAGAGCGCTCTTCTCCTCGGTGACCAGTGCGGCCAGGTCTCTTGGGGACCAGCCGCACCGGTCGAGCCGGAAAGTCGGGGAGTGTGCAACCAGGTATCTGAACATGTGTTCAGGATACGAGGTTCATCCTGTCCGGGCAAGTCGTGGGCCGGACAGCTTCTGTCCGAGGGGGCTAGCGGACCTCTTCGATGGACTGATCCATCTCGGAGTCAAAGTCCTTTCTAAGCTTGATCATCGGATTGAATTGAGGCCGCCGTGTCTCGGCTACCAGGCTCGTCTCGGGCTTGGCAACCGTGCCTTCAACCCTTGCTCCACCCATGTCGATTTCGGTGACATCCTTAAAGAGTACCGGTCGATCATCGGATTGAGCCGCAGCGGTTCCGAGCGTGGAGAGAAAGAAGAGAGTGGAGAGTGGGATGACGCGCTTCATGGCTCCTCCAGGAGTTTGGGGCCGGTGCCTCCCTACAACATAGATCCTCATGTTCCGGGTCGCAGGACTGGATCGATACCCGGGGCCACCGCACCTCATTCCACCGGGTGCATTAAGATGCCAACCGATGGCTCCCTCCTCTCCTCGCTGGCCCCTGACCATTTTGCTGGTAGCGATCGTGGGGGTGTTTCACTCGGTAGTGGGCTTTGGGTTTGTCTGGGATGACCACCTTCTACTGCTGGGCAATGCGCTCCTGAATGCACCATCGAGCCTCGGCGATTTCTTCTCATCTCATCTCTGGGCGCACACGCCAGATCCGGATGCGGAGGGGGGATACTACCGACCACTCCTTTTGCTGGATCTGGCACTGACCCAGTCCATCGCTGGCTTCAGCCCAGGAGCCTTTCATCTGCATGGGTTGCTCTGGCACCTGGTGGCCGTTCTGGGTGTCTTCCGCCTCCTGTGGGTGATCATCCCTACGCCTTGGGCTGCCGCGACGGGTGCCGCACTGTTCGCGCTTCATCCGGTACAGGTCGAGTCGGTCAGCTTCATCAGCGCGCGAAATGACCCGATGGCTGCAGCTATGCTCGTCTGGGCGTTGATCTTGCTGAGCCAATCTGCGCCGAGGCGGCCGGCGCTCATTGGCGGGTGTGTGCTGACCATGGCGGCACTCCTATCGAAGGAGAGCGTGATCTTGGCGCCGGTACTCTTGGCTCTGGTCTGCCGGGCCCGAGGTGCAGGCTGGGGGACGCTGCATGCCCACCTCTCGGTCGTCGCTGGAATCGGGCTGGCGGTGGGCCTCCGGGCGATGGCAGGTGTTGGTCTGCCTGGACAGGTCGATGCGGATCATCTCTTGGGGGCGGCGGGGCCAGCTGCTGCTCACTATGCAGACCGACTGCTCTGGCCAGTGGATATGGCTCCGATGATTCACCTGGCTTGGCCTCCTCCAGTCCCTTGGTCGGCGTTGTCTATCGCAGCTGTGGTCTGCGGTGTCTTCTTGTTCTACGGGCGCCGTCATGCGGGGATTGGGCTGGCGATGGCCCTGGCCGGAATGGTGCCTGCGCTCGCGGGTGTGGCGCAGTCTGGCATTGTGGTCGATCGATACCTGTACCTGCCCATGGTCGGCTTTGGGTTGATGGTCGCGGCGGGGACCGCTCGCCTCCCCAGGCGGTACATCGGGTTTGCAGGCCTGACAGGTGCGCTGGCCATACTCAGTGTGTTGCACCTACCGTCCTGGCAAGACGACGATGCGCTGTGGCCGGCTGCGATGAACCGAGCACCATCGGGGTATGCCGCGGGAGCGTATGGGCGCTGGCTGGAGGATGAGGGACGGATGGAGGCCGCTGCGGAGGCGTACTCACAGGCCGTTCAGCCTCCAAGACCCTTTGAGCTTGGCTGCTACAACATCACCCGAATCTACTTGGCCATCGGCCAGGCGCAGGGAGCTGTTGTGGCTGGTCAGTCCGCACTGCAGGCGGGGTGCCCGAGGAGTCCAGAGCTTGTCGCGCCGCTGGCTGTGGCGCTGGCGATCACCGGGGAGTGGACTGCCGCGGAGCAAGAGGCCAAGACTGTGGGGCAAGACCCCACGGGGAAGGCCTTGTTGGTGCGACTGGGTGCCCGGGCTCGTGAGGGAGATCTTGCGCCACTCAAGGCAGAGATGTTGGCGTCGGGTGAGCAGGCACCGCAGCTACTTGGCCAAGTCCTCTCCCTCATCGCCTTCTCGGGAGAGCAGTCCAAGGCCAGGGGAATCCATCGGGAGCTCACCGCTCCTTGAGTCTCTATTTGACCCCGGTATCTCCACTCGTGCCGGTGTCTTCTGGACTGGGGGCGAGCAGGGAGAAAGAGGTCTGCGCGGTGCTGGACATGCCGTCGGCGTCTGTCACCTTCAGGGTAATCTCGTGGAGGCCTTCGCTGAGGGAGTCCAGGCTGAACTGCAGGACGCCAAGATCTGTCGAGCCATCGGTATTGATCACGCCATCCAGAGACGATGACCACTCGACGGTCAACTCGTTGGCGGGTGTGGATTCATCCAGGATGGAGGCCTGGAACAATACAGGACTACCCAGCTCGAGTACCGAAGCATCTATGGGGTGGGTGAGGTCGATGCTGGGCGCAGCGGCCTCTGGTAGGATGTTGACCACGACTTCCGAGGAGTTGGCCCGACCCGAGGTGTCCTCGGCCCACAGTCGAAGCACGTGGGTGCCTACGCTCAGCGACTCGTAGTAGCCAACGACTGATCCGTCGTCGTCTTGCGCCAAGTCGATGTCCAATTCGTCGTCCAGGTCGGACCACCACCACACCCGGAGTGCAGATGCGGCATCCTCGCCATCGGAGACGACACCTTCAAACGCGATCTTGTCGCCGAAATTGTACTGGTCTGCGGATGGCTCAACGATGGTGACCGTCGGTCCGCTGGCCGGAATCGAGCGCACCTGCACGGAGGCCTGATAGCTGGCTTCATTGGGGTCTTTTACGAACAGCGCAATCTCTGCATCATCCGCCCCGATCGACATTCCACATTCGGTGCGCCCGTCCGCCATTGGCGGCGCATCTGCGCATCGAGGCTCTCCATCCAGGATCCAGGTGACCACCAGTTGATCGATGGGATCGTCCTTGTCGGCAACCTTGCCGGAGGCCAGGAAGTAGACGCCCTCCTTGATCTCCTCATCGGGATCGGGCGAGTAAATCTCGGCGGAGGGGTCTGCGTTGAACTCCTTGAGGTTCTGGTCTTGGCAGGCTGCCAAGAGCACCATGGTGCCAACTGTCACTGCAGCAGCGAGTGTGCGCACGGACGAATCCCCCCCTTCAAGGTTCAGTGTAGCAGAGGGCGGGGCAAGAGCCCTAAGGGCCTTGGTTAGTTTTTTCGGCGACCTGTGAGCGCGTCCAGCGGGTCACGGCCATTATCGCCAGTGGGATGCACCCAAGGAGCACGAAGGCACTTGCAAGGAATGGGTGGGAGGGGCCTGAGACGTACAACATTCCGCCCAGCGTGGGGCCGATGACACGCGCTAGCGCGCTCATGGACTGGTTGGTTCCCAGGACGAACCCCTGCTCTTCGGGGCTGGTGCCCCTGGAGATGAGCGAGCTCAAGCTCGGAGATGCCAGTCCTTGGCCCACTGCAATGAGCGCGAAGACGCCGACCATGGGCCAAGTGGGCGGTGCGAATGGAAGCAGCGCAAGCCCGCCGACCAGCAAGAGTATTCCCAGTGGGATCAATTGTGCCTCGCCCAGGATCTTGACCAGGCGGCCCACCAGGCCACCTTGAACCACGATCATGACCACCCCCGCCACGCCGAACATGCGGCCGACCTGGACCGCGGAGAGGCCGCGGACGTGCTCAGCAAAGAGGGTGAATGTGCTCTCCATTGCGGCAAAGGAGATGGTCATCACAAAGGTCAGCAGGATGCACAGGCCGACAACGGGGTGCTGCACAACCTTGATGAAGGCGCTGGGAGAGAGGGTTCGTGCGGCCCGCACGGTGTCCGGTGCTTTGGTCTCGGGAAGCATGAAGAAGGCGAGTACGAGGTTGAGCGCCGCCAGCCCTGCAGCCACCCAGATGGGTGCGGCGTATCCGTAGATGCTCAGTTCACCGCCGATGAAGGGACCCACTGTGAACCCGAATCCAAACGCGGCGCCGATGAGGCCCATGCCCATGGCGCGTTTCTCCGGGGGTGTGAGGTCGGCCACGCAGGCTTGTGCGGTCGCGATGTTGGCGGCCGCCGCTCCATGCAGAGTGCGGAAGATAAACAAGAGGGCGAGTGTGTCTGCCCAGGCAAAGCCGGCCAGGCATACTGTCGTCATGGTGAGGCTGATCAGCATCACCGGCCGCCTGCCGATTCGATCGGAGAGTCCGCCCCATACCGGCGCCATCAGGAACTGGGCGAGGGAGTACACCGCCATCAAGAGGGTGACCTCCATCGGTCCCGCCTGGTATGTCTCCGCATAAAACGTAAGCAGCGGAATCACGATGCCAAAGCCCACGAGGTCGAGGACGACGGCGAGCAGGACCGGGATGAGGGCGCGGTTCATCTTCTAAAACACCTGGTCGAGCTGCAGTGCCGCAATGCGCTCATCATCGGCCAAGAGTTGCTCCGTCCTCTCCAGTACTTCAGCGACGGCTTCTCTGCTCACCTTGACGGGGCTGCCGGCGGTGAGGGTGGCGGGGTTTCCCTGGGCCAGGAGCAGGGTTCTGCCCGCCATCAGCATGGGGAATAGGCAGAACCTTCGTACGGCTTCTGCCTCTGCTGGAAGCGCTGTACAGTAGGCGACAGCCTCAGGAAAACACGTTCTCGCCAGGTCGTTGACCGCATCGACAGCCGCTTGGGCCTGGCGTTGATTCGCCGGCTCAAGGAGGCCGCCATCCGGAACACCGGCGGCTCGCTGGATTGTGGCGGGGATGAAGCACCAGTCCCGCTCCCAGTCATCGGTGACATCCTTGACGATGTTGGTCAGCTGGAGGAGCAAGCCAAACTTGCTGGCCCGTTCGCGCAGCGTGTGCTCCTTGTCTCCCAGTGAGGGGAAGCCTGAGATGAACAGCTCGGTCAGCAGGTGTCCCACCGTGCCGGCGACGTACCAGCAGTAGCGCTGAAGATCTTCCGCATCATGAAGAACGGTTCGGCCCCCAGGCTGGTGTCGCCGTGCGTATGTCGCGATGCCATAGGTCATCTCCCCAACCCAGGTGTGCAGGATGTGCTGGACCTCAGGTGGGAAGGAACGCGTGACCTCAAGAACCTTGTACGTACCCTCGCAGAGTGTTCTGTCATCACCTGGTGGCATCAGGTGCGTCTTCGATTGGAGTGCTGCAGGGCTGCCGCCCAGCAGGGCATCCTCGAAGTCCAGGAACATCTGTCGACGGACTGGCCAAGGGATGTCCGGAGCATCTTCCACAGTGTCTGCGATGCGACACAGCAGGTATGCGTTGGTGACCCACTGCTCAAAGGGCTGCGGAAGGGAGAGGATTCCCAGCGCAAAAGAGCGAGACACGCGGGGCAGCATCTCGCGACACCACTCGAGCGACTCGTTCATCGGTTCATGATCCCAAGGATGGAGTCGTGGATGAGCTTGTTGGTTGCGGTCACGCCGTCCACCAGGGGGTTCTCACAATTGAATCGATAGGGCTCACCGTGTCGGTTGGAGGTCTTGCCGCCGGCGGCCTCGACGATGGCGACACCACCGGCGATGTCCCACTCTGAGCGTGGGCGTGGCGTGAAGGTCGCTTCTGCCTGGCCGGCCGCGACCAGACCGAATTTGTAGGCCACGCTGCCGACGGGCTTTGGCGTCAGGATGTCCGTGAATTCATCGAACCAGCCCTTCTTCATCTCCGTCCGGGAGCACACGATGGTCGATCCTTCCAGTGTGGGGTGGGCTGTGGTTGTGATGGGTGTGCCGTTGAGGCTCGCACCCTGGCCCACGATGCCTGTGAACATCAGCTCTTCGATGGGGTTGTACAGAACACCCAGCGTCGCCACTCCGTTGATGCTCAGTCCGATGCTGACCACAAAATCCGGGATCCCCAGTGTGAACTCCTTGGTACCGTCCAAGGGGTCGACGATCCATACATGACTCTTGGTGAGCCGCTCCGGTGTGTCGCGGGTCTCTTCGGAGAGCCAGCCATACTCTGGAAAGGCTTCAAGCAGGCGTTTTTCCAGGATGTCGTTGGCGGCAAGGTCTGCGTCGGTCAGGGGGTTGTCCTCCCCCTTGTCACGTACGGTGTACTCATCCTTGAAGTAGCCACGGATTGCGGCTC
>Ga0163180_10002573_pt1 | contig 10108 bp, 7 predicted proteins | sample AtlANTMetagenome_2_FD_109647 | JGI IMG/M metagenome (GOLD analysis project Ga0163180, IMG submission 109647) | Marine eukaryotic phytoplankton communities from the Atlantic Ocean - Atlantic ANT 4 Metagenome | ecosystem: Environmental > Aquatic > Marine > Oceanic | place: North Atlantic Ocean...
AGATAGCGAGGGCGGCCGGTCGGATCGTTAAACGTCATCGATGCATCAATTCCCAGATGCCGATACATCATTGCCAATATACTTTCAGGGCGGTACGGAGTATCTGCAGGCACTTCGCCTTTCCTATTTGATGATCCAACGATACCCGGCTTAAGACCACCACCGGATAACATCACACTCATCACAGCGCCCCAGTGATCACGTCCGGCATTCCCGTTGACCCGCGGCGTACGACCGAATTCACCCATGGCAATCACGAGTACATCGTCATGCATTCCCCGAGCGTGCAAATCGCTAATCAATGCTGCAACGCCTTGATCATATGGCACTGCATGGCTCGCGAGTCCTTTGGCAATGTTGTTGTGGTCATCCCATCCAGTACTACGCACCGTAACGCACGTTACCCCTGCTTCCACCAGACGTCGTGCTAATAACATGCTCTGTCCGACAGTGTTGCGACCGTACTGTTCGCGGATAGCATCAGGCTCAGCATCGATATGAAAGGCTTCACGTGCTCGTGATCCATGGACGAGATCAAATGCCTGTTGTGAAAACTCATCCAACGCGTCTGTTGCACCCTGCAGGTCTTGTACTCGTCTTTGTTTATTCAGATCATTCAACAAATCTCTACGGCTCGACAGCCTGTCAACGCTTATGTTCTTGGCCAATTGCAAATTGGGTACTGCAAATCCCGCTTTATTTGGGTCGCCTGCAGCTTCAAATGGATTATGGGATTGCCCAAGATAGGCCGCACGCCCATTACGCATGACACTCGGCACAGCTACATACGAAGGAAGTGCAGGATGATTCGGGCCGATTGTCCTTGAAATCACTGATCCGAAAGCCGGAAACTGATTTGGGCCACCTTTCGGTCCGGATTTGTAATAACCCGTTTGTGTTAGATGGCTAGATGGATCATGACTGTTACTTGGATGCCAAACTGAGCGGATAATCGAGAGTTTGTCAGCGATCTTTGCCTGTTGAGGCATCCACTCGCTAAAGAAGGTACCCGAAACACTTGTCGATATAGGCTCATAAGCACCACGAATTTCTATCGGTGCACTCGGCTTAGGATCATAGGTCTCAAATTGTGTTGGGCCGCCAGCAAGTTCAACAAAAATGACGGCTTTATTACTCTTTGAAGCTGTCTTAGCCTGAAGCTGCAAAATATTGGAAAGGGACAGACCTACTCCACCAAGAAATCCTGCATGCAGTAAGTTTCGTCGACTCATGCCATCGCAGAATTGTGCTTTTTCACCACTTACTATGATCATTTAACCTTGCTCCAGGTCTTAGAACTAAAAAGTTCTACATCCAGATCCGCTGCGTCTTTATTTCTATTACATTTGGCTACTATATATATCCACTATATATAGTTTCGACAGTTGAAGTATAAGCTATTAACTCAAGCCAGATCTTCATCATTTCCTCGGTAAAACCTCGTATGATGTGTGAATGCGTGCAATTCTGCATGGCTTTCAGGAGATACAAATGACAAGTTCACCGAGGTTTAAAGCCTGTCTGTTTGCCAGTGTTGTGTCCTTGCTCATTTCAAGCGACTGCGCAGCAGAAAAGCCGATATTTAAAACCTCATTTGAGGATATGAAATCCGGCCAATTCGATAACGCTGAAATCAATGAATTGAAATTCACGACATCAGGTACGTGTAATATCACAAACAAGTATGCAGGCACCGGCAAGCAGTGTTTACATCTGCTTGGTGACGAAGGTAATGTCATCACGTTCAATCTGCCAACTGCGATACAAAATGTGCATCGTTCACAAGATGGTGGCAAAACCTGGAATACTAAAACTGACTACTCACTTTGTGATCCACGTTGTAATGCATCCGTCATTCGTTACCCGGTCGGTCTATACGGAAATAACAGTGAGTTGCTATTGTTTTGCAATTCCGAACGCAAGAATCTAGCGGTTCGTCTTAGCAAAGACAACGGCGACACGTGGAATGATGGCCGTGTGATCGACTCTGGTCGGTCTGCCTATTCGAAACTGGATATCCTCTCGGATGGCAAGGTAATCGTCGTCTATGAACCCAGTCATTCTGAGATTCGCGCGGTAACGTTCGAGTTAGATGAATTATTGACTCCCACGAAGTAAGCAATCTTTCAATATGATATTTCAAACTGCTTCAGTAATTGGTCTTGGTACGATGGGCCACGGCATTGCGCAAATGTTAGCAATTGCGGGCATGCGTGTCTCGGCATTTGATAACAACACCGACGCCAGAGAATCGCTTCACAATAGAATCCGTTCCAACATGCTGGTTATGCAGAGTCTTGGTCTGTTGGATGGAATTGATCTTGATGATGTTTTATCACGAGTGATCATTTGTGAAACAGAAGCAGAGGCATTAGCCGATAGCCAATTTGTTACAGAAGCAATAGCTGAAGATTTGCTGGTCAAGCAAGAGTTTTTTGCTCGCTGCGAGGATATTGTGAGCAAGGAGACGATTCTTGCCAGTAACACATCCAGTTTTCCTATGACCTCGATTGCAGCTAACCTCAATCGACCAGAACGAGCTATCAATACGCACTGGTTTAATCCGCCACATGTCATTCCAGTAGTTGAGATTATCCCGGGTGAGCGGACTTCTTGTGAAACCACAGAAACCGTATTGGACCTATTCAAATCTATAGGGAAGCATCCGGTACATATCCGGAAGGAGCGACCGGGATTCGTTCTTAATCGACTACAAGTTGCTCTGTTTCGCGAAATGCTCGATCTCATTGAACAAGGTGTAATCAGTGCAGCGGATCTGGATACAGCGATTATGGGAAGCCTGGCAATTCGGTGGGCTGCTACAGGCCCAATGAAAGTCGGTGACTTTGGCGGTTGGGACGTATTGGCAAAGATCTACGAAGTACTGGCACCACAAATGCGTAGTAACCATGAAGTGCCTGAAGTGCTTCGCGCTATGGTGGGCCGCGGCGACTACGGATTAAAAACGGGAAAGGGATTCTTTGACTTCACCGACCAAGAGATCAATGAGATTACCGCTGAAAAAGATCGCCGGTTTATGGTCTGGTCAAAACTCTTTCAGGAATCCAATCAAGGAAACTCTGATACCTAGAATCAGTTGGCTATAAAACAATCGAACATCATCAACGAGAGTTTAGTGATAAGCTCCCGCAAATTTCAAACCTGTTGAAAACAAGTCATCATGAAAATCACCCGCGTACGCGTCCAGTGTGTTGGTCCGGAAATCACCCGATATACATGGAGCCATGATCTCCCTGAACAGTATATGACGAACACGATCGTCATCATCGACACGGACGATGGTATTCAAGGAATTGGCGCTACATCTAACTACACCTCATATTGTCATGACCGTTACACGGGGGAGTGCATTCGACACTTGATTCCTAAACTAGTCGGGAATGACCCGCTTGACCGTGAATCAATCTGGACATCGATGTGGCCAAGAGTTTTTCCATTACCTCCAGGGGCAATCGCAGCAGTCGACATCGCTCTTTGGGACATATTTGGCAAGATCGAAAGTCAACCAATTTATAAGCTACTTGGTGGGACACGTGACAAAATACCGGCCTACGCCAGTACGCCTCTGTTTGACAGCGTGCCCGCTTACCTCGATTTCATTTCAGACATGGCACAACAAGGATTTAAAGCAGTAAAGTTCCATTGCTGGTGCGATCCAATACGTGACCTTGAGTTAGCAAGAGCTGCACACAAGGAATTTGGAAACACCGACTTGAGATTTATGCTTGATGTAGAAAACAACTACACGCGCGATCAGGCAATGAAAGCGGCGAAGGAGCTCGAACAACTGGATTTTGAATGGTTCGAAGCACCACTATTTGATTATGATTTGGACGGATATCGCGAGATTACATCAGCCGTTGATTTAGCCATCCTGCCGTCTGGTAACTGGATTCAAGATCGACAGGCATTTGCCAATGCCCTTGATTCCAATGCGTGGAGCGTAGCACGTACCGATGTGACCATGACCGGCGGATTTACCGAGGGTATTAAATGGTTAGATCTGGTTGATGAAGCGCAAATGCGATGTGAAATCATGGCATGGGGATTTACACTTGTTTCAACTGCGAATCTACACCTAATGCTCTCACGAAACAGCTGCACTTATTTTGAACAGGCTGTGCCATATGATTCGTACCAGTACGGGATGAAAGACGTCATTCAAACCGACAATGATGGGTTTGTTTGTGCGCCGGATAAACCTGGCTTGGGAGTCGAAGTGGACTGGGATGCCATGGACGCCGCCACATTTAACCTAATAGACAGCAGTCAATAATTGCTAGTCGAAGAAAGCCTAAGGTGTCGAGGCCCTGTGTCGCTCCGCTCCGCCGGACCACGCTACCATGCATCCGGCCTAGTGGCCGTCCGCTGCAACACCCTCTGATTCCCCTACAGGAAAAGATCCTACACGGCCCATTGGGCAGAGATGATTTTGCCAGAACTACAACAGCTCATCCATAGCTAGCTACCATGGAACCGCTTAACCCATTCTGCGCGTCGTACATCCATCGATGGCTTCTCTATGAAGATGAACATCAGATATGAAATAAATAGTGCAACGGATGATACTACAATCCCGTTCAGCCAATACCCAGATACGAATCCGAAGGTGTCATAAAACCACTCCGACGTATGTGGGAACATGAAATGCATCACAATTATGTGCACGAGATACCAGGAATAAGATAACTGCGCAATGGGATACCAAAATTTCATGGATAAGAATCCGCCAACTACGCGGTTAACAATTCCTCCGCCGGAAAGCACTCCTAGCATGACAACGGCTGTAGCCAGTGCAAATAAATCCTGAAAAATGACCAAATAGGTGTATCTGGCCCATTGGGGAAGATCTGCTAAGTATGTGCTATAAGAAGAACCATACAGAGTGTAAATCCAATCGGTGAGTAACCAACCCATGATCGCAAGCGAGAACAGCTCTAATCCTTGAAACCACCATGTATGGCAGATACGTTTTAGCTGGTCACCATATCTCAGGTACAGAAATGCCGCAAACACTCCAATTAACAGCTGATTCGCTCGTGTGTGAGGATTGTTATAAATGGAATCGAAATAGGGCATGGACTCCGGCACTCGGAAATCAAAGTGAGGTACCGGTGCGCTCAGTCCAAAGTAAGAAACACAAAAGGCCCTTACGACCAACAATATGCCAATGAGTGAAATAAAGGAAATCACTCTCGCCCGTTTTGTTTTTGCCAGCCAGAAAATCAACAAGAGCAGCAAAGGACAAACGGTATAAAACTGCTCCTCTATTGCAAGCGACCAACACCAAATCATATAGGCGTCTTCGATCGGTAATAAGTTATTAACATAAACCACATTAGCCATGACCGTCCAAAATGTCTGACCTTCGATTTGTGCTGGTAGAAAAAGGGCATATAACAAATAGCCGAAAAATAGAACAAAGAAATACACTGGCAACAAACGTATAAACCGCCGTGTATAGAATCGTTTTAGATTCAGGGTTTTTGTTGCAAACAGCTCTTTAAATAGAATTGAACCGATCAAGAATCCGCTAAGAACAAAAAATAGATCTACACCAAACTCACCACGCGCCAGTATTCTTCCAATACGCGAATGGACAATTTGATCGAAGTACGCATCAGTATCATATTGGCTGATCGCCTCTCCAACGTCTCCCGCTTGCCCCATGATCAAGTGGAGTCCAACAACCAATAAGATTGCTATGGCACGAATACCATCGAGTGCCGGCATTCGATCGCTTTGCCGGTGAAATAAGACGAGGGTGTTTTGCTTGATGAGGGACTTCATTTTGGGGCATTAAATCATCTGACGAATGGCTCTTAACGGATTCTTACATCCAATGTCTGTTGCATCGTCCATGATACCGTACGAATTCACTTATGCAGCTAATTCAATGGGACATGCAAAGTGAAGATTCCTTTAGCTTCGCTATCGAGCACGACTAACGTCCAATTCGATATAAGTGCTTCTCCGTTCTGATAAACAGCGAGCTATCCGCAACTGCAGGCGTTGCCATGAGTACATCTTCCGCCAGCTTGTTTGTGATAACCACTTCTAGAATTCGACCGGGCTTTATCACTGTGCATGTCGACTCCTCGTTGAAGCAGTAGATTAGCCCATTGGCATAGATCGGTGATGCGGAATACATCCCACTTAACCTTTGCTTCCATACCACCTCTCCGGTCTTTGCATCAATACACGACGCAATGCCTTGTCGGTTGATCAAATACAGCAAATCGTCAACAAGTAGGGGAGAACAACGCGGCGGCATGGCCTGCGTTACCTTCCAGACAACATGGCTCTCTGTAATATCGCCGCTTCCATCAAGTCGTATCGCCCACAACTCCGGATGATCACGATCAACCGTCGTAAAGACCATTCCATGTCCGTAAACCGGCCGCGGTGCAATAGACCATCCACGGTGCCTTACTTTCCATAGCTCCTTTCCGCTCTTCAAGTCATAAGAATAAACGGCCTGAGCTCCGGTGCTTATCAATTGTGTTGTATCACCTCTTGGGGCAACGATCGGCATGCCATATGCCTTTCGCTTATGCACAGGCACATCTGTAAAATCCGCTGACCGCGGAGCCTTCCACACCGTCTTCCCTGTAGCGCCGTCCATCGCAATCACATACTGCACATCACGTCCATCAACATTAACGATGAGATTATTTCCAACCAGCATGGGTGAACTAGCTGGGCCGGCATTTATCTCATGGTCGCATTTTAAGTCACGACGCGACCAGATGACGTTACCAGATTTGGTGTCCAAACAAGCCGTACCATAAGTACCAAAGTGAACAAATATCCGTCCTTGTTGAATCGCTGCAGTGGGAGTCGCGTAGCTGTTGTCCACTGCAATTCTCTGTGGATTCTCTACATCAAATACATGGATATCGTGAATCACCTTTCCTGTCTGTTTGTCCAGACAAACAGCGTATAGCTTGTGCCCATCTCTCGTGGCGGTTGTAAGCCAAACTTGGTCATTCCACACAACCGGTGATGACCAACCACGGTCATGAATCGCTGTCTTCCAAATCACGCCATCTTCCTCACTCCAATCCGTGACGATATCACCTGCGTAATGGCCGTTAGCATCGGGGCCACGGAACTGCGGCCATTGATCCTGTGAGAATGCGTTACTGTTAACACTCAGGATTAAAATGAAAGCGAGAACTCTGTGCATTATTTAAGGACTTTGAATTCGTTGTCGTCGGAAGTTTCAATTAGGAAGTTCTATTGTAACTAATGCATTTTTGTTAATTTCTCTTTGTCGAACTGTCTGTTGATGCTTCGTTAAATGCCACTGGACGATGGAATACTCACTGCATAAGTCACTCAAGGAAGTCTATTGTGATGAAGGTGCGCAATTAGAGGTGGTATTTGGTGACTATCGCATTGACGTTGTAGATGGCAGTGGACTGCTGATTGAAATCCAACATGGATCCTTATCTGCAATCAAACGAAAATGCCGTGCCTTGCTGCGTAAGCACAAGATGCTTGTAGTCAAACCTGTGATCCGTAAGAAACAGCTCGTTAAGCTCAGCAAACGAAACGGTAAAGTTACGTCCTCACGTAAAAGTCCCAAAACTGGAGATTGGATTTCCGTATTTGATGAACTGGTTTACTTTGCCAAGCTAGTATCCCACGCCAACCTAACGATGGAATTCGTCATGGTCGATATTGTAGAGCGACGGTTTCCCGGACACGGAAAGAGACGCTGGAGGCGGGACTCTGATTTTCAAGTTGATGATTTGGAACTCGTTGAAGTAATTGAACGGATCTGCGTGCGGGAAGTCACGGATTTGTTGCAATTGCTTCCGCATCTTGAACTACCGGATGAATTCGATACACAAGAGCTTGCTACTGCAATTGGCAAGCGACGCCATATCGCACGTCGGGTGGCATACAGTTTACGTGAAGCTGGAGCGATCAAAGAAATTGGCAAACGCGGTAACGCCAAACTGTATCGTCGTGTTGCAAAGTAACCGCAACTCTAATCCTGCGTTTTATGTTCCTGCAGCACAAATTGTGCTAACTCCCTCGTGAAGCGTTTCGCCTGACCCACTTTCATGTGAGAGGCATCGGGCGGAACAATTGACTTTGTTTCATCATGATCAAGAAAGTGGAAACTTCGGCAACCCGTTTCCTTTACCATCACATCCCAGTATTCGTCGCGTGGAAAATGCTGTTCTTCCCATTCTCGGAACCAAATAGCAACGGGAAATCGAACCAGAATTACTTCACCACCACGTTTGTTAATCTGTGCAACATCTTCCTTCATCTGTTGAAGTAACTTATCAAAGTCACGTGGTGCAAATCGTTCCTTGTATCGAATCACTGACTTATGGAGGATGTCCCACTGCTCAACACACCAAGGTTGATCAATCAATTCATCAACAAATTGATCGGAGTTTTCTGAGGTGCGGTTGAACGAACGTGTTATCCAAAACGGTGGATACATGTTCTCGCGTTGTTCGGTGTGCCAGAAATCCAGAGACATACAAACCGGCGCAAACACGTACTGGTTCAGGATCGCCAGGTTTCCTTGAAGGGCACTACCAGTCCACTCCGATGCCCTAAACGCAAATGAGCGGCGGTCATCTTCAAGTTTATTGATTTGCATCAGTAGACGCTCGGAAAACGGGATTGCTTCATTTGCAAAAGCAAAGCCGGGCGCGTAACTACAAACAACCGTCCCTTTGAACTTTTGGTTTTGCGCATACTCCGTGAGCATTGGAAGAAAAGAGGCGCCATGTAACGACAAGTTAAATGGTCGCTGACCGGTGGATTCCTCCCATTGATCGTGATCCAGTCCAAAGCTCATTCGCGAGGCACCAAGTAACACGGTCTGGTCTTCTGGCATAGAGTCAAGCTTAAATCGATGGTTTGCCCAGAAGTCCAGATCCAGCATTCGACTTGGCACGTAGCCTGCTTTGCGTACCTGCCACTCTGCAATTCCCAGTCCAGCGATAGTAATGGCGATTGCGAGAACGAACAAAACACCCAGTGGCTTTTCCGGAATATCTCGTTTTTCAAACAACTCAGAATTGGAAGTAGATGAACGCATTGTCACTTTCTCCCGTGAGAATAATTAATACAAGCAAAACAACCCAAACGGCGCAGAACAACCAATTGGGCATCGATTGTGCTACATCTTCAATCTGCCGATCTCGCATAAGCCAATGCCCTGTTAACATCGCGAAGACAATGATCAGCACTAGCACAAGCTCTACCGATCGCATCACACTCAGTGGATCTGTGGTGTGACCCACCAAGCTCCTGAAGACGATTTCACAGGATTCCCATGTCGGTGCAGCAAAGAACACCCAAGTCAGCGATACAGCTATAAATGTCAAAGTTGTACCAACAAGGCGCGGCAGCAGATTCTGCCAATTCACATTCGGCGATACCACGTTCCGTAATAACCGCTCAACAATTAGATATGTACCGTGTACTCCACCCCATACTACGAATCGCCATGACGCCCCATGCCACAAACCACCTAACAACATTGTGAGCATCAGATTAATCAGAGTCCGACGACCGCCCTTCTTGTTTCCACCAAGCGGAATATATAGATAGTCACGCAGCCATTCGGAAAGTGAAATATGCCATCTGCGCCAAAAATCAGAGAAACCAAGCGCAGCATACGGTGACTTAAAGTTGTTAGGTATTGAAAAGCCTAAGCACAACGCAACTCCAATGGCGCAAAGCGAATAGCCGGCAAAGTCAAAAAATATCTGTGCGGAAAACGCAAACACCGATAGCCAGGCATCCATCGCAAACATTTCTTCTTGAAATCCAAACGCATGACCGGAGACCCGCGCACACACGCTATCCGCTAACACTGACTTTTGAAATACGCCCCAGGTAAACAAAAATGCGCCCCATGAGAATTCCTGTGACGTTGCTCTCTTTGGGCTCTTGAACTGGGGTAATAACTGCTTCGGCCGTACAATCGGACCCGCCACTAACTGTGGAAAAAACGTAACGAACAAAGCGAAATCCAAGAATGAACTCTCCGGCTCACTTCGCTTTAGGTAAACATCAATCGTGTATGAAAGAGTCTGAAACGTGTAGA
>Ga0163180_10002574_pt1 | contig 10108 bp, 1 predicted proteins | sample AtlANTMetagenome_2_FD_109647 | JGI IMG/M metagenome (GOLD analysis project Ga0163180, IMG submission 109647) | Marine eukaryotic phytoplankton communities from the Atlantic Ocean - Atlantic ANT 4 Metagenome | ecosystem: Environmental > Aquatic > Marine > Oceanic | place: North Atlantic Ocean...
CAATTCTCGGTGATCCAGGAAAGCATCAGGAATTTCAGTGAAGTCGTGAGTGCTGCGGACCGGAACAGCGATCATATATTCAACACCGTGGAATTGTCAGATCTCTTTGGTAAAGGGAAAGTCTCACAAATGGCCAGCTATGATCCAGGCCCGAGGCTCAATATGAGCGACGAGGAGTGCACGGATATGGGATTGGCAGCGGTGCTGGACAAATTTATGTCGATAAATCCGGACTTCATCCAGATAAAGGAATTGGCAGAGATGAGTGATGACCAGTTCGAAGTTAGGGAGCACCACCGACCACCCGGTTACGCAGCGACTACGAGAGTTCATGTGGGTCGGATGTGCCTCCCGATACTAAACGATTCTGGGGCGACTTGCTCATGCATAACGGAGGAGCAAGTGATTCTCATCGTGAATCACGTGAGCAAAATGCTGGAACAAAAACGGATGAAAGTGGAAGATTATAATTACCCCATTGTGCAGTTCTATCGGTTCAGGAACGCAGCGTACCTCAGAGGCGCTGAGAAAGCTGACGATCCCAAGATGGAAGTCAGCTTCGCAGTCACCTTGCGTATCGAGTTCATCCCTACAGGATGTAACTCCGGACCAGTGAAAGACGTGTATTTCAAGATATTCAAGAAAGGAACTTGCAGTGTCATTGGCGGAGTTTTCCGCTGGCCCACCTTGGACCACCCTACTCCCCCGACGATGGAAGGCCTAGGATGGATCAACAGGCAGGACGGGGTCGAGTACACAACGCTAGGGGTGACGATACCAAGGTTGGACGACCAACAGAAAACGTGCTATCAAGCTTCGGCGGCGAAGTATGCAGCTACTAAAGGGCAGCTCATGCTAATCGACGAAGTGTCAGGAGACAAAGTCAACTACATTGACGGAGCTGCCGCGAAGCAGTTGCGAGCGGCAGCAATGATGGCGAGCTCAGTACCAGTAGGCAAACCGGAGCCGATAGGGATCGGCACGTTTGTCTTGGCCGTGGGGGAGCGTGCGGTGCTACCGATTGTCTGGACGAAAAGGAAAAGCGAGATAATCAGGAGCGTATCGACGCACCCGGAAGCCCCTGCAGGATTGGTGGTGCTACCTGGGGAGTGCGAGCAAAAGAGCGAGCACATGAGCGTAGTAATCGAGAACGAGTCATCATTGCCGGTCACCGTGACGGAAAACGACGTCATCGCAGTAGGCGTCGAGGAGGAAGAAATACCGCGAGAGGAGGTCTGCCGAAAAGTACTCCGGAGACAGGAATCCTTTTGCAGGATGCTGGATTGGGATGGTCATGGCCAGGACCAGGAGCGGGAAGTCGCGAGCCCGCGGAAAGGACACGCGATAGTAGTTGTGATTCATAACGTTCCACGATTTGCCGCATGTAAGCCAGGGGAACTTAGCGAAAAGTGGAAGGACGCACGTCCCTTGACAAGGATCTCCACGATAGTGTACAAGGCTGGCGACATCGATTACCTCGCAGAAGACATCGATGACGAAATCCCAGAGTGGACTAAATCCCGCTCTTGGTGTGGGCAAACGGCGTTCACCTTTGAAACTTCGGAAACGCAAGGGGTGAGTCGCTCTGCGGCTTGCACTATGCACGTCAGCACCAGCGGCCAGGCAGAGCCTGAGTCGCCCTGCGGCTTGGGCCCTGCCACTGAAGCCATTTTGGCTCAGGAAGGATCCTCAGCAGCAGACCGAGTTGACGTGATCGGACCTCAGCAGTCAGCGGAAGTGATTGGAAAGGAGGACGAGAGTGCACAACACGCAGCCACGGAAGTGGGCACCGACTCAGGTCGCTCTGCGGCCCGAGCGGTGCAAGGTCAGCCAGGAGACATTGTCAACGATTGTGAGAGATGTGGATTCTACCAGCAGGTAGATATATGCGATAAGTGCGGCTTGTGCCTATGTGATCAGTGTCTGGAAATGACGTTTTGCCCAGGGAATGCTGGCGGAGATCATGATCCTCATCGAGGCACGTACGAAGGACGCCCTGACACTGAGAGGAGCCAGGCAGAGACGGAGTTTGAGCCGCTCTGCGACTTGAGCCCTGTCAGAAAGGATACCGTCAGAGCGGTGTTGGAACCAAAACCTTTTGATCACATACTGGAAATGGAATTGATGAAAGCACTGAGCGCAGAGGAGATATGCCCAGTGTGTAAAGTCAGGCCAGGAGATATCGCCTGTGGATGTTGCCCACAGCCCGCGAAAGTGTGCGGATCGGTTTGCCTCGCGAGGCATACGGACGGGCGCTACGAGATACAAGCCCCGAACGAGAACTCGGAGACTTTCGACCGCATAGCGAGGTTGTGTGAGCCAAAGGAAGGAACGAAGGAGGATGGAGCACGAGCGCCTAAAAGGAGAAGCCGGGAAGCTAAAGAAGGGCTAGTAGTAATCGCACCATTTGACGGAATTGGAGGAGCGATCAGATCCTTAGAGATTCTCGGTATTACCCCAGCACTGTACATCTCGGTGGATAAGGACGAGGAATGCGCAGCAGTGGTGAAGGACGCTTGGCCAGGCGTGAAGGTGATTCCGGGAAACGTGGAGGACCTCACGGACGAACAATTGCGGGGTGCGCTGGAGAGCATTCCGACACTCGACAGAGGGCTGGTAGTGGGAGGAGCTCCTTGCCAAGGATTCTCGGGATTGAATCGTGGGAAGCAAGGGTTCGCCGACCCCCGGAGTGGCGGAATAGCGATGTTCGCGGATCTCGTGAGACGGTTGCAGGCCATGGTGCCTCACATTGTGTGGGACGCCATGCTGGAAAATGTGGCCTCGATGGCACCGTCGGACCGGAAGGAAATTACCAGGATGTTGGAGGAAGTGTATCCTACGATGCCTCATTGGGTGGATGCGGCGCAGTTTGGACCGGTGAGCCGCCCACGCTTGTTTTGGCCGAGTTTCTTCGTGGACTCGGACGAGATGGTTTACGATGAAAAGGACGGGGAGTACATCTATGTGAAGAATCCTTCGGAATATCGGATGCCAGCCGGAGTTTTCTTGGATCCTGGAGTTCGCAAAGTAGATGAGAACAAGCCCTTTCCTACAGCCGTACGGTGGATGCCTCAGAAGGCGCCGCCAGCTATGCCTGCAGGTATCGAGGATTGCGACGAGGAGACGCTACTGAAATGGGAGGCCAGCAGCTACGCAATGCCGCCTTATCAGTTCCTACGGAAGTTGGGAGTCGTCACAGCGTCCGGAAAGGAGAGACCGCCCAATGCGGATGAAAAGGAAAAGATGCATGGCTTTAAGCCTGGACATACAAAGAATTTCTCAGAACAGAAGAGGAACTCCTTCCTCGGGAACACGTTCCACTGTATAGTGGTAGCGCACCTTCTGGCTTCATGGGCAGTTCTGGCCGGATACCTGAACAAAGTTCCGACAGTCAGGCAGTTGTGGGAGGACGCCGGTTACATCGACAATGTCACGGACGAGATCAGGATGATCTTGGGGCCGGAGAGACAGCAAGAAATGAGTCGCTCTGCGGCTTGTTTCATGCCGGACGACCCAACACAGCACAGCTATGATCTGGGGGAATGGTCTGGGGGATCGGAGATCCCAGACGAGAGGTTGATGGTGATAAACAGGACTGCCGAAAAGAACCTCAGCCAAGGAAAGGACCTGGCGGGGTGCGAGGACGAGATAAGGCAGACCTTGGAAGAAAGTATATTCCATTTGGTCCAGGACGAGGAGACCATTGGAGATTTGCATCACTGCAGCCTGCCACCGGATGAGTACTACGAAGAATTGCTCAGGCTATGGAAGCAATGGTGGCCCGAGGCAAATAAGGAGCTACTGGAACACATGATGTCAGTACTGATCGCATTTGACACAGCTACAGTGTTTGCGATGAGCTTCGGAATAGCGAAATTCTCGTTGGCGCAAGTGGAAGCGAAACTAGTGGGAGAAATTGTAGGACGCTACGGCAGAAAGCCGAATCCTGCCATAGTGCGAGCCATTCACAATTGGCCGCCGGTCTACACGCTGAAGCAGCTACAGGAGTTTTTGGGGACGGTGAACTACGTGAGACCACATTGTGGCCCGGAGTATTGCCGGATCGCACACCCGCTACGACCACTGCTGAAGCCAGGAGCGGAATTCCCACCTAACGAGAAGCAAATCGAAGCGATGGATGGATTAAAGAAGCTAGTGATGGAGCAGCATCTACTCTGCGTGCCGGACGAAGCGGCAGCTATAGAAGCAGCGAATGCTTGGCTTTCAGGAGCGCCCCCGGCGGGGAGGCCGTACGAGAGCGGAGCCGACACGTCAGGATACGCGATCGGCGGAGTGTGTGGACAATGTGACGAGAAAAATGGGAAACTGAAACCGTTGCTGTACGTTACCGCGCACCTGTCGGATCATCAGCAGCATTGGCATTCTCATGAGCAGGAGCTCTTTGGGCTGATGCATGTGAATCGGGAAAAATGTAAACAGCTAGGCCGAATCCCGTCAGTGACGCATACGGATCATGCGAACTGCGCCAGACTGGAGAATCTGGATATTGCGAGGATCGAGCCGAAGCATTATCGTTGGTATCAGGAAATTGTTCAAGGAGGCAGTCTCTTACTTCACCGACCAGGAACCAGCGCCCTGCATAAAGGACCGGACGGATTGAGCAGGAACGTTGAAGGCCGGGACCACCTGATCCTATGTAAAAGCTCGGAATGGGAAGATTTCAGGAACAGGATCACTGGTATCTGCGATGCGATTCATGCAGGACTTGCAGATGAAGAGGAACCGGAAGTGCTAACAGTTGAATTGCTCGAACAAAGGAACCCGGAAAAGCTGAAACCAGTACCTCCAGAAAAAGGGCTCGCTGTATCTCAGAATTATGAGAAAGGTGCCCAGGAACATAAGTACGGAGGCACAGCTCGGGGGGAGAAAGGAGGAGATAACGGAAAGAAGGACGACAAATTGGAAAATAGCTCAAGCTCAAGCTTGCCAGTCAAGAAAGAAACTACCTACGACTTGTCAAAAGCTAAAGCTAAAGCGAAAGCTAAAGCCAAAGTCAAAGCCAAAGATCACGGCTTAAGTCGCTCTGCGGCTCGAGCCGTGCCAGCGGAAGATGGTTTGGATGAACACGGCTTAGGTCGCTCTGCGGCCTTAGCTGTGCCAGACACTGAAAACGGGACTCAGGATGCCGAACTCGTCGCAGTGATCCGACCTAAGGAGTGCATTAGGAAATCTTGCCAGCAATGCGGGCGATCACTTTTGGGACGAGACGGCCAGCCGAGAAACCACCCCATCGTTTGCGATAAATGCGGGAACACCCTATGCCTTTACTGCTATCGGTTTCGGCCGTGCCCAGCAGGGCAGTTCCATGAAAACGCTACCGAGCGCTACAGGACAGTTCCCCCTAAGGATAGCGGCTTAACAGACGGCCAGCGCTGGGAAAAGAAAGCGTTGGCGGAACAACTCTGGGAGATCATTTCGAAGGCTTCAGTGCCAATGACCAAAAGAGTAAAAGCACCAGGCCAAGGTCTGTGTGCGGGGATCTCGTGCGTACGAGGCCAGCCGCAAGTACCGTGGATACGAGTCCTGGAGCCTAACCAAGTGGAGATGGTGAAGGCTCTGAACCGGATAGTGCATCGCTTAACGCAAGGGCGATTTTGCTGGACATCTTTGCAGGTCAACTTGAACACGCAAGCAATTGAGCATACGGATCAAAATAATGAAGGACCCTCGTTCATTATGGCTGGGGGACCTTACATCGGAGGCGAGTTTTACGTGAAGCCACCTGGCACGGAACCGGTAAAGATAAAGGGAGAATGGTACGCGGGGGAATGGTGCGACATTCAGGGAGCACCGCACATCTCGGATGGACGAGTACCCCATGGGCATTTAGCCTACGAAGGAGACCGATGCTCAATAGTAGCATTCACACATGGATCTTACTGGCATCTCTCTCCAAATTGGCAAAGTGACCGGAAGCATGTCCATTGCCTCAAGTCGTTAGGATTTCAGTTACCGAGTTCGTGGAGTGACGTATGGCCAGGGAACTTCAAGATGAAATTACCTCCCTTGATGGCAATGGGAGACTACCTCAAGGGGCTGGAATCTACCTTTCAGGAGCTGGAATCCACCTTTCAGGAGCGTGGCACCGACTCAGGTCGCTCTGCGGCCCGAGCGGTGCAAGGGCCGCCCCCGAAACTAGCCCGCGAGACGGACATCGGATGCCCGACGCAGCAGGGAAGGGGCCGCTCTGCGACCTCGACCTTGCAAGAACCCGTAGCATACGAAGCTCTTGTGGATACCTTGACCAAGATCATGGAGAATCGGAGCACGGATACGGTCTCAGTATCAGCCGTGCCCTTCAGGCCTAAGGTAAGAATCTTGTATGTGGGGCCATTCTTGCAAGACGAGATTGTGGCAAAGAAAGCCGAAATATGGAAGGAGCGATTCGAAAAGGAGTACGAGGTGAAGGTGGAACTTCAAATCGCCGATCCCCCGTACAAAACGGAGACCATTGAAACGAAAGGGTTCTGGATAAAGCCGGACAAACCGAAGTATGAGCAGAGGGTCAGAGCCCTCAAAAGCCAAGTGTGTGGAGCTCTGATTTTCCTGATGCAGATCATCGAACAGTTCAGGCCAAGGATAGTGATAGGCGAAGGCTAAGGAGGCACGATGGTAGCGATGACTACGTTCCCTGTCATCTTCGAGAGAGCATGTCGAGACAGGGCAGTAACGCAACATCAGATGGAAACCTTCAGGCAAGCCTGGTCGAGCGTGGCGGGACTGATGGTTGTGGATCCGACCATTTTACCGACGTCGAACAATCTTAAATCACTACCTTTCCAGTTCCTCAAGGACGCCTTTCCGAGCATGACTTGGAAGCAGCCTCGGAACAACCGACGAGCAATGTATATGACGAGCAAGTATCTCACGCCGCCTTTCGCGGAAGATTTGGCAGCGTTGATGGGATGCCCGGCAGAAACAACAGGATGCCAGGGCAGGAATTTATGGAGGAAGCTAAGCGACCCCCGCCGATTTATTTCGAGACGCAGGAGAGAGCGTTTCAGGGAGTTTGCTGTGTTTGCTACAAGAAAGGAGCGATGGGACGATGCACCAACCCGCGGTGCGGACTGTTAATGCACTATACGTGCGTTCCACCGGCGGAAAACGGTGGGCAACAGCAATGCCCGATCTGCAGTACGGAGACTAAACTGGAGACGGCCCAGGAGGAGGAAAGGGACCTCCCCTTCTGGCACGAGGCGGAATGTGGAGCCCCATCTAAAGGCAAACGGAAGCGACAGGAGTCAGAAATTACTGGGGCACCCTTCCCGGAAGAGAGGTGGCCTTCTGAATCCGAAGCGAAACTTTACGGGTACCAGACCGTGAAGGACTGGTATCTGGACAGGAGGAGGTACAATGAGGCAAAGCATGGCCTGAGCCGCTCTGCGGCTGGGGCTGTGCCTATGGACACAGAGTCGCGTAGGAAACGAATGCTGGAATACGAGGCAGACTTTAAAGAACTAGAGAATCGGAAGAAACCCGGGAAGGAAGAAGAAGAAGAAATGGAAGACGACAGAGTCGACACCTTCTTCTCTATGGGAGAAGCTTTTTCGATGTCCGATCCGTTCCAATGCTTGGGCACAGCGGATACAGGACCGAATCTGCCGAAACCATACTATTTTGCAGACGCGGAACCTCTCGCGTGGAAGCGAGTCAGCGAGCAGACGGAAATAAAACGAGAACTGGCAGACGCGATGGCAAAGAAATGGGCGGAATCGACATCGGGACCCCCAGTGGTTCTGAAGGAAGCTTTAGAAGGACCGGAAGAAGACTTCAGGAAAAAGCTCAGGCAGGCACAGGAGGCTTGCCCAGAGACGCGCCCTCTTATAGACGCTCAGATGCGGCTGTTAACAGCTAAATCTAAGGACTCGACGGTCGAAGCAGAAAAGGTTAGCAAGGGCTATCAGATAAACGTCGAGGATGGAGTCTTGGAAAGGAGGATGTACACGCACAGGGCAGTCCTTTGGGTTCCAGTAATGCCGAGTTTGGTGATCCCGCCGGATATGTTCAGGATTGCAACGACGGAGGTCACGTGGAGACGATTCGCCTTCGAAAAAGCTCACGCGACCTTTCTAGAGCCACATCGGAGCGCAGACCCCTCGTGGCAAGCGCTAAAAAGAATGGCTTATTGGCCGTCGATGCATAAGGATTTCAACACCTGGATTAACGGTTGTGCAGTATGCCATCAGTATAGGACAGCAGGAACTATGGCTCCCATGAGGAGCGTGCTGGCTTCGTTACCAGAGTTCTCGAAGCTCCCGTGGGCGGACGTCATTATCGATTGCCAGGGACCTTTTACGAGGAGTTCGAAAGGCAGCTACTATACAGTGAGTTACCATTGTACGTTTCTAGGAGTCTGCAAAGTCGAGCCGTTCGAGCATCTAAGGAAGGCTGACTTCTTGATCGCGGTAGTCGCTTGCGTGATGCGAGCGAGGCGGATACCAGGGATTGTGAGGACAGATCGAGGACCAGAGATGACTAGTGCGGTGATGGAGGAGTTCTTGACGTTATGCAATACAAAACAGTTCTTAGGAGCAGCATTCACGCCTCGACATCAAGGACCGGGGGAACGAAAACATCAGGTGATGATGCAGCAATGGCTGATCCTCATTCACCAGGTGTGCACCACCTTCCCGCAAGAATGGGACGTGATGGCCCCCGTGATCGAGTATCTCATGGACACGGAAATTGGAGAATGTGGGTTCTCAGCCCACGAGTTGCAGACCGGATATTCGCTGCTTCAGGAGCCAGATGTCACACTTGCGCCATTTATGGTACCGAGAGGCACGGCCCAAACGGACATAGCAGCAAGACTGTTCAGCAACTTTGCGGCTTGCGCTGGGATTATGAATCGTCATAAGGAGCAGCTTTTACAGCGGCAGGAAGATATGGCGAACGAAACGAGGCACCTCAAACAGCTGATGCCTGGAGAGTCGGTATTCAGGAAAATGCCGGCGAAAGCGCGAGCGGCTAAGCACTTGCTAGGAGAGCCCAGTTCGGGGCCTTACAACGTGGTCGAACAAGGAACTTTCAGCAGCGCAGTGCTGAGAGATCCTGCCACAGGCCTCCTGGTGGACGGTGGAGTCGATATACCGCTGGAGCAGATATTGACAGGACCAAAGCGGAGTACTTTGGAATTCCTGCCCGCTGACGGCGGCCGGAGCCTCGGACAGATGGTAGCCGGACGCGATTCAGAGGGCCTGCCCGCACAAGTGCAGGCAGCCGGATGGAAACCGGGCAAAAAGAAAGGATGGTCGGGGCTGACGAAAGGACATTACGTAGCCTATAGACCGGACACTTCCAGGGAGCTCTTAGTAGCGGAAGTGCTGTATAATGATAAAGAGAAAATGCAGATTACGGCCCACAGTTGCAGACCAATGTGGAAAGGAACATCAGTGTGCCACGTAAAAGAATACCGTAGGACAGACAGCGAGGGCAGCGAAGTGGTACTGGAACCCACGGAGCAGATAGTGGCGGCAGTCATATTTTATCGAGCCCTAGTGAAAACGGTGGAGCTGCACGTGGACGGCAGAATGATGCAGGGAGACGCGTCGGAGCTCTCCAAAAATGGATGGACCTTCAAGCTCAGAGAGAGCGAGACGATAAGGGCGATAGCTATCGCTAAGGTCATAGAAAAGCAGCTGTTGGCGGAGCCGAAAATGGAGGAAGAAGGACTCTCCGGAGTGGTCTACAGTAAAAGCGAAGACGGCGCCTACGTCATGAGCGATACTGCCGGAAAAGCATGTTATCGGGACGTACGGCTGGGGCTGGATCCGGAGGAGACCAGGATAAGACTAATGGAGGACGAGACGATCTACAAGGTAGTGGAGCCGCGAGCTCTCGTGGAATACGCGTCGTCGTCCAAGGGCATCCCCGCGCCTAGGAAGGCGGCCTCTGGGGAAGGAGACTCAGCAGCTGGGCAAAGCTCGAGCCGCTCTGCGGCTGGAGCCTTGCAGGGATCCAATTCAACTGGAACCTTCACTTACACGCAGCGAAAAGCACTTCAGCGAAAAGAAAGGCAGGATGAGGATAACAAGAGCCTTAAGCCGGAGATGCTCGACCAGCGTTTCGCAGAAAAGATGCGATCGGA
>Ga0163180_10002578_pt1 | contig 10104 bp, 15 predicted proteins | sample AtlANTMetagenome_2_FD_109647 | JGI IMG/M metagenome (GOLD analysis project Ga0163180, IMG submission 109647) | Marine eukaryotic phytoplankton communities from the Atlantic Ocean - Atlantic ANT 4 Metagenome | ecosystem: Environmental > Aquatic > Marine > Oceanic | place: North Atlantic Ocean...
CGCAGTACCTTGTGATAGTGATGATGTAAAAAAATACACAATGCTGTGTAATAATAATCAAACAGTGTTGTTTAATTACAATTAATCAGTGTTGTGTAATTAGAATTACTTAGAGTAGTAACGATAACTAATACGATTGGCACGTTGATATGTTACAGCAGTGCTGAATAGACCAATCATGCCGATGATGGCGAGAATAATAGTGGATTCGGTGATCATAATAATTGAATAGTAGTGTGTAATAATAATTAGTTAGTAATCAGTAACCAAGCCAGTTAAGTATTTGCAGCGCGTTGTACTTTTGGTTTCCATCGCGCAAGTAGTCGAGCTCGGAAGATCCGTGATCACGGAATAACTTAATCGCTGCCCATTTAGGTACAATACCGAAGAGATTGGCAAGACTAAGTACCTCCACGACATACTGGTTGGTGTAATCGTCGGTGTCATATAAATTATGGAAGTGATCCCAGAGTTGTTCGGTTGTGTTGGATTCAGTGATGTTCAGCATTAATAAGCAGGTTGGATACGGTACTCGTAAGAGTTAAACTGGAAGTAGTCGCGGTAGAATTGTAACCTCTCGCACGCCTCAAAGTATGTAACTGGATACGGTGTTAAGGTATACCAACTGCCGTTGAGTTTGTGTTGTAAGAGATGCAATGGGTGACGCATAATCTAAAGTTGAATGGATTGTGTAAGATAAACCAGGGATCAGAACATAGGAGGCTCGCTAAGAGCATAGCTCGAAACTTGGGGCTTATCAAGGACAATCGCATTAGCTTCTTCAGACAACTTGGACTCGGGACTGGTGATACAATCAAGAATCTTGAGCATATCGTTGCCAGTCTTGCCACGCTTGAGAAGTTCGACCATGAGTTTTGAAGACATAAGTGTTGTTGAATCAGTTGATGTGTACAATATACAGGATCGGAGCGTGAGAGTCAAGAGGTGACAGCCAGTTGCCTGATTGTCTAGATGGTGTTGGACTCATCTCCCTCACCTGTGTACACAGTATAGCCCGAATCAAGCGGCGTGCTCATTTACTGTGACACCTGTACAACTGGCACATCGATAACACTAACTCACCAGTAGTCTACAGTATCTAACCGTGTGTTGATAGTGAATTATAATTAAACACTGTTGTTTTACATCGCAACAGATGGCGTTTCTATTACTAATTCAAACTGTTTTTGCATGGTAATACTAATACGTATTCGTAATGTAATTATAATTAACCGGGCCTTGCGTGCAAAGTAATGCACCCCCTGGGGGTATAATAAGTCCTTGTATAGGCGTTATATCCCCTCAGAGATTTATGTCATTTTTCGACGGGGCATTGCGGGCAGGTTTTAACTGATTCTATGGGATATGCGGCATTTACTGTCACATCTGCTCCACAGTTTTCACATTTAACGATTTTAGTGTCTCCAGGGGGAGGCCCCATTGCCATTGCTTGCATACCGAACATGTCAAGTGATCATTTTAGTGTCAGATACTGACGCATCTGTGTTATCGTTGGGTTCTTCGTGTGCTTCTGGACCAAACCCATGCTTAGCGATGTATTTACGGTACTCATCGTTGTCTTTATCGGCCTCTGAGCCGTATTTATCGACCATTTGGTAGCACCAGTCCCTCATGGCGTTAACGGACGGTGTAAAGCGTGCTACACCGAACACAGCGCCTACTTGTTTCGGGGTAAAGCGGATACATACACTGTTTTTATAGTAGACACGGAAGGAATTGGGTCCATTATGTGTCCGCATGTAGGTTACGTTGGCTTCTGGTGTATTCTTTTCGTAATTGTACTCCATTCTTTTCGTTTTGATAGGGGGGAATTGTTATAAAGGTATGTAGATCTTGTATGTAGGGTGGTAACCACTCATTTATCTTTACACATGCTGACCAGTTCTCTGGTTGCATACATGCTACAGACATTACCTGTATAAACTGTATAACATATACTGATACTGTAGACATACAGTAGAATAGAAATAAAGGGGTAGTGATAAAAGAAAGGGGATGGTGGATCTCTAACTTTATCTTGATTCATTACTGTAGAAACAGGGGGCCGAGTCCACCCCAGCTCGGTTGGTCCCCCTGTATAAGTGAGGGGTTAAAATTCTTCGCTCGCTGCGCTCGCTCAGATCCATTTAGGCAACGGGGATGTGCCCCTTGTTTTACCTCTCACTTCTCTACGTTGATCCAGACTGTATCCAAGGGCTAGATGGTTGGTCATAGACTGTGGATCATCCATGAATGCTTCCAACATATCATTCCAATCATCTCTTTTCCTTTGATTTATCTCCTCCTGTGCAGAGATAGATAGTGTGTCGGTAAAGTATTTAACGCCTTGAGCAAGACAGTCAATCCTGTCGTCATGCTTAACGGCTCCTTTTTCACGACACATTCTACTCATTTGGTAGAAGAGCATATATTGCAGTCTCTTTTCGGGAGGTTCGTCTTTATTAGAGGCGTAATCCCATTCAATAACATGTTTGTCTACAATGAGGCGGTGTTGGTTCATTACAGGCTCTAGGGTGTCGATAATGCGGTCTTCTTTACGTACATTTGCACGTACTTCTTCCACATCCATGCCCCATTTCATCTGTTGCAGGTGTTTTTTAAACAGTTCTGCTACGATACCATCACCAAAGTTAGATTCAATAACCAGTTTAGTTGCTTTGTACTTCTTACATCCCTTTAGAATGTCCAGTAACGTCTTGTCAGAGTATCCATCTCTGTAAGCTCGCATCTCCTGCAGGTACAGAAAACCATTGTGTTGGGAGATAAAAGCCGCTGCTGTCTCATCCGAGCCTCGACCCGATGGGTCAACCGAGCAGATTGTCTCCTCGTAAGCGTTCCAGTCTCCTTGTAACTGCATTGGACTGTAGAAATAATCTCCAGGTAGACCGACAGTTGGGAGTTCTTTGAGGACGTTTCGTGGATCGGAGCACCAGATGACTCCATCGGGAGCAGTAGTAGGGTTAACAGCAGTAACCATAAGGTCCGCCATCTTGAGAGGGTATTTGTCAGCATCACTTAAACTCGTGTCTAACATGAATTGTAGCATGAAGTTCGACCGTCCCATGGACGCTTCACGCTCTACCAGATCTTCGTCATCAAAACGATCATCTGTTACATCCCAGGCTTCTGCTCCGTTATCAATATCCGATTGGAGCTGTGGGGCAAGGAGTCCATCATAACCAGTGGTATTCCGCGGGTAGCGGGCCGGCCACACGAATGGGCGATAAGCCCTCTCGGCCAGTTTTCTGTATACAGTAAAGGAGGTCTGAGGAGTACCGAGAAACAAAATCCTGCTATCATCTTTAGGTGTTAAAATAGATTCAGCTTCAGTGCAGAGTTGAAGGAGTTTCTCCCTCATAAACTCGGTCATTGAGTTACCAGGAACTTCAATGTCGTCGAGAATCATTAAATCTGCGCGGCTTCCGGTTAGCTGTCCAGTGATGCCCACCGACTTTACGCTTGGGGCTTGGTGGGGAGAGCACTTCACATCGAAGCTTATCCTCGACCACCTTGCATCGTCTGACATCGGACGTAAATGAGAAAGCCATGGTGTTTCAATAATTAGTTTTTGTAAGAAAATAGACATGTTATCCGCACGTTCTTTAGATGCGGATATGATCATTATTTTTTTCTCAGCGTCATTGAAAAGTGTCCACAGCACGAAGGCTCCGGTGATCCAGGACTTTCCCACACCACGGAAAGCTTGTATTTGAAGACGCTTAGGTCCATGCTGAAGATAGTCTGCGATTGCATATTGAGCTCGTGTAGGGTTGGGGAGGTTTAATTCCATCCATAAAGCCTGCAAGAAGACCTTAAAGTCCTCCTGCATGGCTTGTAGAATTTGTGTCATAAGTTAATTTAGACGCCTCTTCCAGTAATAGTATAAGGATTAGGCTTTGGTTCTACGGTCTGTCTAATAATTTGAGAGTAGGGTTCTGGTTCAAAAATAGAACCTTCTTGAATCATAGGATTGCTTCCACTTTGTATAGTACCAAGTCCACCAGCAGCACCTCGTGATCCTAAATCACCAACACGACCAATAGGTAGGAATCTAATGCGCCCTCTTTCCATTTTAATGTCAGCTGGGCGTACAGTACGTACTGGACCAGATTGTGGTGTTGCAGTTGTAGCGTCTAACAGCAAAGAAGATTCAGCAGCTTCTTGTCGTAAATTTTTTGTAGATTCGCCTTGACGCATCTTATCGTATAGACGTTGTTGAGTCATCTCAATCTGTTCTGGTCTGATACGTACAGCTGGATCGTCACCAAACGCCATACTTTCATCAGCACCTACATACAGCTCGTTAAAGCGTACTGGATTGATGTCAAGACCTTCCATTGTCAACAACCTATCATAATGCGCTTGTAGGTCATTTGCTGACATATTTAGATCTTTCATAAGACCACGTGCAAATCGTGGAGTTGAACCGTGTGCTACGTTTAAACGGCCAAGTTCTGGAGTTACGTTTTCACGTGATACACCAGCACCTTCCATAGCAGCAACGCCATGACCACGGTGCCACCTACCACGTCCAGTTTTACCAAACGTTTCAAGGTGTTTATCAATCTGTTTAATGTCTAGTTTAGAAGTACGATCCCAAGTCCTTCTGAGGTATTTACGAAAATCATTAACATAATCTTCGTTGTAAATATCTGTAAGGATTAACTCCTCAACAGGATTAAGGTCTTCTCTAAAGCTACGTTTCTTGTAACCACGAAAACTGCCATCTTTAGATTGATCAATATCTAAATACTGTTGTCCAACAACATTTTTAAAGTTATCTTCACTACCTAAAAGTTTAGCACGGGCTTCATTTTTTGTCAACCCTTCTACCTTAACCATACGTAAAAAGGCATTACCTACTTCTTCAAAACTGTTATAGTCTTGAGGCATCTTACCTAATTGCTGCAAAACCCGAAAAAGCCTTTTTGGATCGCTGTCAATAGTAGGAATTGATGAAGTAGATGTGATAGGTTTTCCTCTGTTCGGGTTTCGCGGCATAATTAACTAATGTGTGATAGGATTAAATTTTCTCGTTCGGGTATCTGGCCAAATCGTCTTCGCATCCAATCTAGCCAGTTGTCACTTCCTTTACTCTGATTACAACATCGACAAGCGGGTACAAGATTCTGTGAAATCGTTTCTCCGCCTTTACATTTAGGTTTAACATGATCTAAAGTTAATTGGTCTAATGTATAAACACCTCCACAATACACACAGGTATTGTCAAAGTGTTCCTTAATGGCACGCCTCCAAAGGCGTGTTGCTTCAGAGGATGTCATGCTTATTAAGTTATGAAGGTAGTAATCAGGATTAGGAAGTAGTGGATTCATGCAGTTCTATAACGTGGGCGTTTACCATGTCCATTATTTGCTCGGTTGGATTTTACGGATTGGCGGGCTAAATTGCCCTTGGAATCGTGGGACATATCGCCACCACCTTTGCCGTAAATACCACGATCGCGTCTTGCTTTGTTAAGCTTTGAACGATAGCGTCTCCGAGCTGGAGATTTGTTATAGGCACGCATGTATGCGTTCTTCTTTTCAGCCGCTTTGGGCTTCCTTCGATAATACCGGGCGGTTTTACCGGGATTTGCTACTGGTTGTCGAGCCATAAAGTCTACGTTGTACTAGTTCGGGATCTACTTGGGGGAGCATTTGTGCTAGTTTATCAAGGTGTGAACCTTCAACTGCTACTCCACTGATGTCATTAGCTTTTAGCCAATCACATGCTGCTTTAAGATCTTGAGTTGATGCTTCTCCGCTGTGTATACGTTGGAGAAACTCCTTGGTTACAAGATTATGTAGCTCATTAAATTGATCTTCTGTTGCTTTTTTATGCGCCATTGCGTAATACAATTTGGTCTAATTTGGTTTCAATGCGTACCATATGGTCCTCCATACGTTTCATCATAACTGACAAATCGGCCTTAGACACATAATCTTGGGCAACACCAAGTTCAATTGCATCTATACGCCGGTCGAGACCACTGATACGATCATGTACGTTGTTGACTCTTTGGTGGAGTCTATTATTTAGCGCTGCTCCGCCGGCTATCCCGGCTATCGCTACGCTCACTAGTGCTTCCAGCATTTGTTATAGATACAATAGGTACGATGTCATTGCACATGTGCTCGACTCTTGATCCAGGTCTGAATGTAAAACCCTTCTGCATAAGTTCTGCACATTTACTAGCTCTAATGAGCTCGTAGTTTAACCGCATCTTTTGTTCGTGACGTGCGGCTATTTTTTTACATAGTTCAATCATGTCCCCATCAAGAGGTACCATGAAATTTACCTGTGCTCCCCAGTTGGATGTTTTTACCAAGCCTGCGGGGTCTACTGGTTGTACTTGATTCCCCATCATAAATGGAGATAATGTCATCGTTGGACCATTACAGGAATTGGACCCTGCAAAGTATTGACGTGATGGAGCTCCATTGTTCTGGAACTGCACCGCTTGATTTGTGACATTGCCAGTAGCAGCGGCAACAGGATTAGAGGTATTCTGCACGCGAGGCTCTTCAGCATATGCAGGTCCTATTGAGAGAATACAGACAAGGATGTAGTAGTGGAGTTGATGTCGATGTCCTCTGTAATTGTAATGTCTTCGATCTTCCCGGCTGCTCGCGTTGTGATTTCTAATTGAAAGGGATCGCCTGCGGTATGCACGGAGAAGGTGGTTTGTGAACCAGTTATATCTCCACTTGGTGTTATGTTTGTGCCAGACCATGAAGAATAAGCTCCTCCCATCACCTCTGTTTCAATAACTCGGTCGATGGTCGTTGTGGTGGTAGTAGTCGCTTGCATACTCCCCTGTGTAAAATTGGGGGTAACGGTCTGAGCGTGTCCTACTGCTGGTACAAATATTAGTAGTGCCAGTAGTTTTTTCATTCTTTCTTTTCGCGTGTAATAGAGAATGTTGCAAGTGTGCCGCTCAGAATCGAAGCGACATAGGTTGGGTCCATCTTTTCCATCCATCCCGCATACGATGCGGTTAAGAGTCCGGCGGACCAGACGAGGACGAGGAATTTGATGAATCCTTCTTTTTTGTTATCTTTGTCCATGCAGTTTTAATAATCGGTTTTGCTAATGAAACAATGTGTTTAAAAACTGCAGTAGCTGTAAGGGTGGCTGCAACAGAAACAGTCGCTGTACTTACGGCAGTGACCAGAATTTCTTGACTAGGAATGGGTACTTCTTTATCAATAATTGGTACCGTTACATAATCTACTTCCGGTGCTTTGGGTGGACTTGTAGGTGTATTTGGTTGTGTTGTTTGCGGCTGCTCTCCCTCCAACGGCTTACCCTTGACCCCAGGAGGCGGTCTAAGGTCGCTAGGAGGCACTACAATGGGCTTGTAACTAGGCACAAGGGCATCTGGTACCTCCAGGATCGGGACGGGCATTCTAGGGGGTTCTGGAAGGGCCATCGTGGGGAGCAACATAGGCTCCCCCAGGTCCATCAGAGTTTAGGAGCAGGGAACAAACCGTTACGGATAAACTCTACAGCTTTGTCGTCAACTTCATTGTCCGTGGACTCCACCAGTTTGGTGAGCATGTCAACGATAAGCATTTTAACTTTGTCAGAGTTCAGAAAGCTGAACAGGATTGGACGGATAAGAGTGATCATAGCAAATAAATAAATTGAGTGGTTTAGTTTGATTTGAGAGCAGCAACTTCTGCTTCAAGGGTTTCAATCCGTGTTTTAGCTTCCTTCAAAGCCTCAACCAAAACTGGGACAAGTTTACCGTAGTCAATAGCGAGGTTGTCTCCAAGTTGTTCGTTTAGAGTTTCAGGATTTACGCCAGTAATTTTTGGTTGATGGACGGAAGCAACAACTTCAGGAAAATCAGTTTGCACGTCCTGTGCAAGTAAACCGATTAGAACATCTTCACAACTTCTACGTTGTTGTGTGTTGTCTTTCCAAGTGAATCTTTTAGCCTGCAATTTGCAGACTTTATCTAGAATACCTGTCCCGATTCCATCAGATACAATATCTTTTAGCCTAGAGTCAGATGAGCTAAAACCGCCGGAAGCGTAAACTGATCCATTTGAATACATGCCGTAGTAGGCAGCTGTTGACCAATAACCAAGAATGCTATAAATAGAGTTATTAATGCTGTAAGCTAGTAAGCCGCCAGATGATCTTGATGAGTGAGTATCAACTTTGCCGTAAAGACCGTAATGGGCTGATCCAGATGGAGGAGTACCCCCCATGTGGCCATAAACGCCATAACCACCGGGAGTTGCAGTTGTACCAGAGCTAAAGTTTGAGGCATAGAGGCCATAACCACTAGTTGCTGGCGTCATTCTTACTGTTACATCAACACTACTTCCACCTGTGCCAGTGCCATTAGTTCCCATACCAACTTGACCGCTGCTATGAATACGCATCCGCTCAGTAGAATCGGTTGTGAATGCAATTTCACCTGTGCTACTTGGAGCACGGAAAGTATGCGTGTCACCAGCGTTCGTTGTGGTACTGCTAGAAATAAGCAGCTGCCTATCAACGTGGTCAGAACCACCTTTAAAATAAGTGCCAGTGGATGCAAAAACGTCTAGTGGTGCGCCTGGCGAGCTAGTACCGATACCAACACGATCTTCTCCACCGTCAACAAAGAGCATGTTGGCATTGTCATCAGATTCAACTCGGAAGTCACGGTCTGCACCAGTGTCGTTGAAGACAACTTCAGCAGTACCAAACTCTGCTGCTTCAACGTTGTTTGCAGTAATTGTGGTTTGAGCGTTGGAGGTGACAGTTACGTTTGAGGTGCCGTTGGTAATGGAATCTTTATTCCCAACTGCAGTTGTAACAAATGCTGTGGTAGCAATACGGGTTGAATTGTTTCCTGCTGTTTGAGTAGTGGTAGTAGGGTTACCATTTAGAGCCACATTGTTTTCAAGGTCGGCAGCAGTAACCGCACCCGTGGCAATTTTGGCGGCGCTGACTGAATCGTTAGCCAGTCCTCCGCCGCTTACTTGTGTTAAAGGCATAATTAATTAGTTGTTATCGTGCAGTTACAGGTGGAGCGTTTTCACCACCGAATGGATTTTCAGCGAAGGCCATATATACAAACGTGTCAGATCCATTTAGATATGAGTCAGAGTTGCGTTGCTTAAAACCATTGGACAAAAAATCAACTTGCATGGTTGACACACTGGACTCGGCGGTGTTGGATTGATATAGGCGATCCTGCACAGGGTTGGATGTGCTGCGGGTTGAATCATAAAAGACCCAGTTACCAGCACCACCAGTGACGCGTTTAATTACTAAAAGTGATGGGTTGAAGCCTAAATATGTAAATGTACCGTCTGTGCTGTTATTGCCAGTGTACGAACCGAATTTTGAAAACCCTTCCACAGAGTGCCAGCAGTAGGCAATCATTGTTGTAGAACCGTTTGATCCTTGTGCAGAGCCAAGAGTAATAACACTGTTGCCTGGTGCTGTATTATTCAGCATTGAGCTTTCGGAAGCTCCAGCCGCATTGGTGTTCAATATCAAACTGCGCTGATGTCCATCCGCAGCACCAGAAGAACTTTCATTATATTTGTGATATACCAACCAGTTCAAAGAGCTGCTTGTTCTATTCTTGAAAAGGATACATTCAGGAGCTTCATTTAATCCATGACCAACAGTGGCTCCAGATGTTTCGTTGCCTGTATAGCTAACAATACTAAACCCAGCATCAGTGTTAGCACTTACGCTGCTTGTAATTGAACCATCACTGTTTGAAACAGCAGTGCCACCTGCTTTCCAACACCAAGCAACATTAGTGTCACCGTTTGCTTGTCCTTGGGCTCCAGTAGTAAAACCATCGGAAGTAAAACTAAGTAACGAATCACTTTGGCTGGTTTGCTCAGCGCTGGTTGCATTTGACATTAAATAGTTTTGTACACCTCTTACACTATCTGCCAATCTGTGTGAATAAGCTTGATTTCTAACTTTAATCCAAACTAAATCTGGTTGGAAATCAAGACCAGTAATTGTGTTACCACTTGTGCTGTTAGTAAAAGTAACTACACCAAAATGTTCCTTGCCATTCTTAATCGTTGGCTCAGGCAGGTTGTTGGTTTGTAGTGC
>Ga0163180_10002579_pt1 | contig 10103 bp, 9 predicted proteins | sample AtlANTMetagenome_2_FD_109647 | JGI IMG/M metagenome (GOLD analysis project Ga0163180, IMG submission 109647) | Marine eukaryotic phytoplankton communities from the Atlantic Ocean - Atlantic ANT 4 Metagenome | ecosystem: Environmental > Aquatic > Marine > Oceanic | place: North Atlantic Ocean...
ATAGGTCCAAAGAACATAGATATAAAACTTACTTCTGATAAAATTTTGAAAAGAGGAGAAACTTTAAAAAATGGTTTAGAAGAATTAATAGATCGAAAATACAAAGAGGCTTTTTCAAAAGCAGGGTCGGATAATGTTGTTTTTGATTTAAGTAGTGTAAGAGAAATTTTAAATGAAGCTAGAATAGGTGTTCGTGGAGGTCTTGCTGATGGTCCAGGAGTTTTACCACTTACTTCTGGAATGACCAAAGGTGGTGGTTTACGTTTCACTAATGTAGACGATACAGGACGTATTGGAGGAGAAGTCAAAGGTAATAGTGAACTAGGTACTCTAATAGAAAACTTTTTAAAATTTGATCCTAAAGTTTCAAATATTGTTTTACGAAAACCTGGAAAAAGCGGTTCTGACACTATACAAGAAACTATTTCTTCTCTTAAACAAATGAAAACTTTTAGAGATGACATACAAAATTTTATAAATGCAGACCCTACTAAATTTGGTAAAATTGGTGGTGATTTAATTAAAGCTATTGACGATGCCATAGCGAATCCAGTGGGTGGAAGTCCTGCGTTTAATTCTATTTACAAAGAGGCAGGGGAGTTATTTAGTTTTAAAAGCCAAGTTACAAGAGCAACAAGACTCAACGAATTATTTAATGGTAATGCTACTAATTCAATTGATATTGCTGAAAAATTTTGGAATGGAACACTCAAGGCACGTGATTGGGATTTATTGGACAAAGTTATTTTTAAAGCAAGGTCGGTAGGTCCAGAGTACAAACAGGCAGGAAATGAACTTTTACAAGATGTAAGAAACGGTTTTTTAGAATGGCTTGTTAGAGATCCAACTTCAATAAGTCAAAAATTAAAAAGAATACAAGAAATGGATGACAGTGCATATTCACGCCTTGTAAACGACCCTAAAATAAGAAGCCAAATAGAGGATTTAAAAATTAAACACTCTTGGACAGCAAATAGTGGGGTCAAGGCAAACATAGAAAAATCATATACAAGTGCAGAACGTTCTTTAAATATGATAGATCAGAACGGTTTATCAGAAGCAGAGTTAGCACAACTTCTTATAGAAAAAGGTGGAGTAGATGGTAAATTTGCTCAAGGTTTAAGATTTGGTGTATTAAAAAACATTCTTGAAAAATCTTCTAAAAAAGGAGAAACTGGTGATCCTTTAGGCACACCACTAGACCTAGATGCTCTTTCAATGGAATTAGGTAAACTTTCTCGGTTTGAAGGAGATTATGCTAAAACTAAAGCGTTGTTCTACAATTATAAATTTGATAAGTCAGGAGAAGTAGCTTCTGGTAAGATAAGCGATAAAATGAAAGAATATCTTAGAGTACTAACAGATCTTTCAGTTTATACAAAAGGTGCCTCTCAAATCAAACCTGGAGGGGAGTTACAAACTCAAACTCAAGTCGCACAAATGAAAAAAATGCAGTACACAGTGATCCAACAACTATACACAAACAAATTCCTTGCCGCAATATTATCAAGTCCTATTAATGCAAAAGCTCTTCAAAAATATCACTCTTTTGGTGGTAAAGTTTTTCACAAAGAAATGGTTCCAGTGACCAGTAATTTAATGACACAATTCTTAAAAGAGTGGGATATTGATACGGGAGATGCTCTTCCTGCAGGAGTTTTAAATAGGAAAGAAACAATTGAACAAGAAATAAGAAGAAGACAGTTACCTCCACAATTAGGTAATCAACCTGAAATTGAACCAGATGTAAAAGTTGAAACATCTAATTTAACAACCGACGACAAACCACCGATCAATGTTTCTAGTTTGTTGCCACCTGTCAATCAACGAAACACACAAGCAAACTCAGCAAAATTTGCATCACTATTTCCAAGGGATAACTTGGGTCAGGCCATTGCCGATAGGTCTGGTATCATGGGTGCAATAGGATAGGAGAAAATATGGCTTTTAGATTATCAGATAGAAGTTTAGCTAAACTTGAAAACGTAAACGAAGGAATGGCAAATGTCGTTAGAAAAGCGATAGAGCTTACCAAAATAGACTTTGGTGTTATCTACGGTGTAAGAACTTTAGATGAACAAAAAAAGTTATATGACGCAGGTAAATCTCAAACCATGAACTCTAAACATCTCATTCAAGACGATGGCACTTGCCATGCAGTTGATTTAATGGCATATGTAGAAGGGTCGGCCTCTTGGGAACTCAACCTTTACGACGACTTGGCTGACGCTATGAAGTGGGCGGCAACCGAAGAAGGTGTTCCAATAAGATGGGGAGCCGCTTGGCATATCGATGACATCTGTACTTGGGATGGAACAATGGAGGAAGCAATGATGGCTTATATAGATTTAAGAAGAAGTCAAGGTAGGAGGCCATTTATCGATGGTCCACATTTTGAATTGAAAGTATAAGGATGAAACCAACGGTAACTGACCTCAACAAAAGTTTCCAAACACTTGATTCACGTACGACTCGCCTCGAGACTGAAACCAGTATTCAGTTTAAAGATTTGTTTAACCGTGTTAAGCGTCTTGAATCTATCTTGCTTGCTTCTACTGGTGCTATTATTCTTTTACTCGTAAGCATAGTTATACGGATGTAATTATGGATCCCCTTACCATAAGTGCGGCTATCTCAACTGCGACTGCCGCATTTGGGGGAATTAAAAAAGCATTCATGGCAGGTAGAGAACTGGAGTCTATGACTCAAGATTTATCTAAATGGATGGGTGCTGTATCTGACGTAGCTAATATAGAAAAAAGAGCAAAGAACCCTACTTTATTTTCCAAAGTATTTAATGGCCAGTCCATTGAGCAAGAAGCTATTGAAGCGTTTGCGGCTAAGAAAAAACTTGATCAACAGAGGGATGAACTCAAAACATTTATTATGTTTACTCATGGAACAAAAGCATGGGATGAACTTATAGGTATGGAGGGTCAAATCCGTAAACGTAGACAAAAGGAAGTTTATGAAGCACAAGAACGCAAAGAAAAAATTATTATGTGGACTGTTATCATCGGTACCTTTGGTATCGGCTTTGTTGTCCTCTCTGCTTTTGCTTACGGTCTCTTCTTGCTTGACAGAGGCTCATGAGCATTATAGGAGGCCAACCCTTGACAACGGTGGATACACTATATGTAGATTAAAAAAGGTAGAAAAGGTACATGAATCATTCAGAGGAAAAACAACAAGACAATATTGGTGCTTGTATGAAGGAGCAAACGGTAGTGGGGGAATCGAAATTATGGAGAGCATTGACGCTTGCCCTCGTCAAATCGTATGCCTCTACGACCCCAAAGAAAAAAGAGTCACAATTAAAGACTTAATGAGTGCAATGAAAGATGCGTTTAAATAATCCAATCTCTAAAGTCTTCAGCTAATACTTGACTCGCAATACTTATTTTATCTTTCAATGCTTTAAGTATTTTTTCGTCTACCGTTTTTTCAGCAATAATATCAATGTAGGTAACTTTCTTTGTTTGCCCTATACGGTGAGCACGGTCTTCGCTTTGTAAACGCACCTCAAGGTCAAAACTATTACTATAATATATAACCGTCTGTGCTTGCGTTAACGTAAGACCATATCCACCTGTTCTTGGCTGACCAACAAAAAACCTTAATGGGTTATCTGGGTCTTGGAATTTTTTTACAATTTCCTGCCGTTCATCACTATTGGTTTCACCGTAATATGTTGCGACTGTTTCTGTACCATATTTTTCAGACAACTCTTTTTCTATAGTGCGTATATCGTGGGTAAAGTTTGCCCATATGATTACTTTACCATACACTTCATCAAGAGTAGACATCAACTCAGGTAATTTAGCAGAATTAAAAGTTGACATAGTACCGTCGTCTAACTTAACATGGCCAGAACATACTTGTTGAAGCCGTAATAATTGTGTTAAGATGGTATCTGTTGTGACCTTTCCTTCGTCTATCATTGCAAGTGCAAACGATTTAATACTGCTATAGATTGACTTTTGTTCATCTGTTATCTCTACAACTCTTTTCATATATACTTTATCTGGTAGATCTAAACAGTCTTCTTTCTTTACACGAAAACTAAACTTATCCAGTTTTTCATTTAACCGTGGAAGGTTACGGTATCCTACTACAGTGTTAAAACTGTGTGACCCCATTGTTCTACGTTGGACAATGGCATACTCGTATTGGAAACTATAAAAACTTGAAAAACCTAATAACCACGGATCTAAAAACTGACATTGCGTGTATAAATCCATTGGTGATTTTGTAACAGGCGATCCTGTTAATATTCTTCTGTATGTAGCCTTTTCCCCTATTTTTACTATGCTTTTTGTACGTTTAGCGTCTTTAGATTTTATAGTAGTACTTTCGTCTACCACCATTAATGCTTTATGTAAGTTCAAAAACTTATCAGCTATTTGTACTCCTTTTTTAGTACTAAAAGCCTCTATGTTCATAACAAAAATCTTTAAGTTAACATCATTGTTTATGGGAAATAATTTCTTTTGTTTTTCTATTTGTGTCTTTGTTTGATTAGGATTCCATAGTACAATGTCTGCTTCTATATGGTCAGGTAAATGCGTAGGCAATTCCCCTTGTTCCCAATTTCTGTACACACCTTTTGGTGCAATAATCAATGCCGCAGTTATGCTACCATTGTCGTAAAGCATACTCATGTTATCAATAAGAACTTTAGACTTGCCTGTTCCCATATCCATAAACAGGGCATACTCTTTTTTGTCCCACGATTTTTTCAAAGCATCAATCTGATGTTGATAAGGCTTCAGTTTAAATTTGTATCTCATAACCGCTTTCTATTTGGTATGGGGTCTAGAGTGACAGGCGTAATTTCGAGCAGAAATAATGCACTCTAGACACTTTACATAATAGTACTTATTTTAAAAATAACCAAACTTTTTTATTCTTATTTTATCTGCTCGCGTGGCGGGAAAAGTCGATATCAGATATTAGATATTAAAATATCGGAAAGACCACATTGATAACTTTTTTGTTTTACTACTATATATAAAAGTATATAACTGTAGGGCAGGGAATAGTTCCTGTATAGAAAGCCAACGGAGTAGAAAGCCGTGACAGTATACATAACACAAGAAGTGCGTGGCCGTAACATATCAGATGCCGCTTCATTTGGGGACTTACAAATACTTATTCCTGCAAAGGAACAAGTTGCGTATAGTACTCAACCTACAGTGCGAAAAATATCTAGAGGACTTAAAGATTTCAATGATGAAGATTTTTTACTTTTATCAGGTGACCCTATGATTATAGGCATAGCTTGTTCTCAGGCATCACTTGTAAATAATGGTAGGTTTAAAGCGTTGAAGTGGGATAGGCTAGACCAAAAATACTTTCCGTTGCAAGTTAATTTTTACCAAAGGTCAGGAGAATAGTATGGTAGATCTAGAAGATATTGCAGATAAACTCTCTCAAGTTTCTGAAAAAGGGTTAAGTATGGTGAGCTCATTAGCACAACAACAGATTAACCTGGAAAAACGTATAGAGGATATTGAGCAAGAGTTAAAAGCTAAAAAACGTGAGTTAAGGGAAGTACAAGAGGATTTACTTCCTGCGGCACTACAAGAATACAATATGACAGGTTATACAATGGATGACGGAAGTGAAATAAGCGTTAAGCCGTTTTATAGTGCTAGTATATCTAAAGATAACTCTGACGAAGCGTTTGAGTGGTTAACAAGTAACGGCCATGCTTCACTTATAAAAAATAATGTTTCAGCTTCTTTTGGTAGGGGAAAAGATAACGAAGCAAAAAGTTTGTTAGCTGAGCTACACGATCGTGGCTTAGAAACAAAATCAAAAACTTGGGTTGAACCCATGACACTCAAGGCTTTTGTAAAGGAGCAAGTAGAAAAAGGTGAGAACTTACCATATGATCTACTTGGTATATTCGTGGGACAACGTGCTAACATAAAAAGGAGCTAATTATGGGGAATGTTACTAAAGCACAAAATACGGCCGTAGCGATTGCGGACATTGAAGCATTCGGAGGTATGGGGTTTGAGGAAACTACTTCTGAAGATATGTCTATACCTTTTTTGCGTATACTTGATACAAGCAGTCCACAAGTGGATGAACGTGCAGGAGAATATGTGAAGGGTGCTAAAGCAGGAATGATATATAATACTGTTGCTGATCAGGCTTATGATGGCATCAAGGGTATTACTGTCGTGCCTTGTTACTACAATAGAAGGTTTGTCGAGTGGAAGCCAAGAACTGAGGGGGGTGGCTATGTAGATGCTTACAGCCCTGACAATAAAATTGTGGGTACAACTACAAAAAATGACCTCGGGCAAGATATGTTACCTAATGGTAATACTTTGGTGAACACTGCACAATTTTTTGTGATTCTTATAACTGAGGAAGGTATGCAGAAGTGTTTAATCACAATGTCTAGTACTCAACTTAAAAAGGCTAAGAAGTGGGTAACACAGATGCAAAGTCTAACTGGTATACACTCTAAAACTGGAAAGCCTTACACTTTACCAATGATGTTGCATAGGTATCAGTTAACAACTGTTCCTGAACGCAACGACAAAGGTTCTTGGTTTGGTTGGGATATTGTTAAGGTAAACAAACTCGATTTGGAAAAACCAGAGGACAAAATATTGTTTGACGATGCAGTTTCCTTCCATACTTCTGTTGCCTCTGGCGATGTTAAAGTAAAGGAATCGGATAATGCGGAAAAAGTCGAAGACGACGACATTCCGTTTTAGTTCAACAGTAGGGGTTGATCGCCCTAGTGTTGCTCGGGAGGGCAGGTCTATTTTCTACCAAGTTTCTAGGCTTGCTCTCCTACCTTATAGAAAGGAGGGAATATGTCTGTATCACAAAAGTTATTGAAGTTGTTCGAAGGCAACAACAGAGCTCACGGTGTATTTAGTTTAGATGAACAACAAACCAACGGAAAACGATTAGGTACATATAGAATTATAAAAGAGCCGCCAACCGAAGAGTTGTGGCAAAAACATTTAGATGGTGAACAAGGTTTAGGTATAATACCTATAACCGATGATAATAATTGTAAGTGGGGAGCGATAGACATTGACAACTATGATGTTGATCATAAGTCTTTAGTTAAAAAGTTAAAGGAAGCAAAAGTAGTGGGGTGGGTCGGACGCAGTAAGTCTGGTGGAGCTCACATATACTTCTTTTTTACAGAACCCATAAAAGCAGGATTCGTACAATCAAAACTTACTGAGTTAGCGGCTTCGCTTGGCCATGCTGAAGGGGAAATATTCCCCAAACAGTCTACAATCTTAGTGGATAGAGGCGATACTGGTAACGGATTGAATATGCCTTACTTCAAGGGCGATTTAAGCACACGGTCTGTGTATAACTTTAAGGGCGATTTAATGAACCCTGAAGAGTTTGTCAGTAACGCAACAAAATATCGTATAAAGTTTGAAGATTTTAAGGGGTATCGTATATCCGAGCCAGAGTTAAAGTTAAAAGATGGTCCTCCATGTTTAAACGAACTCTGCCAACAAGGGTTTGGTGAAGGCTCACGCAATAATGCTCTGTTTAATCTAGGTGTATACGCTCGAATGTTTGACGAGGACAACTGGGAAAGTCTAGTGCAAAGGTATAACGTAGATTATTTACAGCCACCGCTGAGTCACACAGAAGTAGGCACTGTTATAAAACAGCTACAGCGAAAAGATTACTATTACAAATGCGATGACCAACCTATCAAACCTTTTTGTAACAAAGAAGTGTGTGTAACACGGAAGTTTGGTGTTGGTCCTGCAGGAGTGCAAAACCAGATGGCGAGTCTTACAAAAATAGATGGCGATCCACCAATTTGGTTACTCGATGTAGATGGTAAACGTGTGGAGTTAAGCACAGATGGTTTAATAAGTCAGACACGATTCCAAAAGGATTGTGTAGCACAGATAAATAAACTACCTATCGCTGTTGCACAAAGAGCATGGCAAACAAGAATACAATTACTTTTAGATAACTTAACTATTGTGGAAGTACCACCTGACGCTACTATAAAAGGTGAGTTTGAAGAACTACTACATTCTTTTTGTAGTGAAAGAGCAAAAGGTCAAGACCGTGAAGATGTATTGCAGGGAGTAGCCGTATGGATGGATGGAAGGGTATATTTTCAGGTAAAGGATATAAAGAAGCACCTGTCCGTCAACGACTTCAACCATTATACTTCAAACAAGATTACCTTGAGATTACAGGGGATAGAGGCTGAGAAAATGTTTTGGCGAGTAAAGGGTAAAGGAATACACGTTTGGTCGCTACCTCAGGACTATTTTAGCAGTGACGACGATCCATTAGATTTACCTGAGTTACCTACTCAAGAAGACATAATCTAATGAAAATTATACTCGGACCTCCAGGAACAGGAAAAACAACAACTCTTTTAAACCTTGTTGAAAAATACCTTGAGAATGGTGTCCCTCCTGATAAAATCGGTTACTTTGCTTTTACAAGAAGAGCCGCCCACGAAGCTATTGATAGAGCGTGTAAGAACTTTAAGTTACAAAAACGTGATCTGCCTTATTTCCGCACGCTTCATAGCTTGGCTTTTACACAGATAGGTATAGCTACTTCGCAAATTATGTCTGCAGACAGATATTCGGAGATAGGAGATTGGCTAAAGATAGGCAAGTTTTTTGGTGCTCCTTCTAATGTTGATCAAGGACCATTTAAAGACTTTGGTTATGGCGATAAGTTTTTAGAAATTATTAATATCGCACGGATACAGCGTCAAGACCTGAGGACAGTTTACAATTCTTCCACTGTTCCATTAAAGACGGATTGGTCTAGAGTTGAATATGTTGACAGAGGTTTAAAGGCATGGAAGGATCGTTTCCAGTTATTTGATTATACCGATATGCTTGAACAGTTTTGTCTACGAAAGTTATCACCAAAACTCGAAGTGGTGTTTATAGACGAGGCACAAGACTTGTCACCTTTACAATGGGAGATGGTTAACCAAATCAAACAAAACTGCAAACAAATACATATAGCAGGAGACGATGACCAAGCCATATTTAGGTACGCAGGAGCAGATGTGGATTACTTTATAAATCTACAAGGCGATGTAACTGTGTTAAACCAAAGTTATAGAATACCATTCTCACACCACCATATGAGCCAGAATGTAATACAAAGAGTCGTTGGCCGAAGGGAAAAACATTTTAAACCTCGCAAAGATAGAGGTTCAGTATTTTGGCATAGACACTCAGAAGAAGTTAATATGTCAGAGGGCGACTGGTTGCTGTTAAGCAGAACCACAAGAGGAGCTAAACAAATAGAGGAAGAAGTGCGACGTAGAGGCCATTTGTATGTATACAATGGAAGCAAGTCTATTGATGCTAAAGTATTAGAAGCTGTGCGTCTTTGGGAGAGTTTAAGGGAAGGGGTTAAAATAGGGTGTGAGCAAGTTAAGGTTGTATATTCTCAAATGTTACTTGGCACACAAGTTGAGTACGGACATAAAACATTTTCTAAAGGACAATCAGATCAGCTATACTCCCTACAGGACTTACAGGATTTCCACGGATTGTTGCATAGTCTCCCTTGGGATGAAGGGTTGGGTAGGATATCTGACTTTGATAAGCGATACATCAAGGCTTGTTTAAAGAAAGGTGAGTCATTAACACAAGAGCCACGCATACGGATATCTACGATTCATTCAGCAAAAGGAGCTCAGGCGACAAATGTTATGATGTTGACAGATACTATGCGGAGGTCATATTCTATGTGGAGAAAGTTTGAGAATGAGCATTATGATGAAGCTAGGGTGTTCTACGTTGGCTTGACAAGGGCAATGGAAAACATACATTTGATTCACCCCATGTTTAGTAGAGGCTATCAAATACCTGCCTGATGTAAAAGATATCATAATGAACACAATTTGGTGTACAGATATAAGGCTTAATATATTATATATTTACTAACACAAATTGCCATAAGAAAGGGCATTACATGAGAAGACTTAAAGCATTAAAAGATAAAATATTAGGTAAGGAGCCTAAAGAGCCAAAAGCTGAAATGGTTTCCTACCTTACAAAAAAGTTGGTGACAACTTTAAATAATAAAGCAGTAAAGCGGAAAGC
>Ga0163180_10002581_pt1 | contig 10102 bp, 5 predicted proteins | sample AtlANTMetagenome_2_FD_109647 | JGI IMG/M metagenome (GOLD analysis project Ga0163180, IMG submission 109647) | Marine eukaryotic phytoplankton communities from the Atlantic Ocean - Atlantic ANT 4 Metagenome | ecosystem: Environmental > Aquatic > Marine > Oceanic | place: North Atlantic Ocean...
AACTGTTTAGGGTTTATTTCTCTTTTGAACGGATTCCTTTTGGTGAAGTTTCTAGACTCTTTGTGACGCGCGCCACCGTCGTCGCTTTTGTGCGGGGGGGCCCTTCGAGAGAAAGAAAAAGAAGAAGAAGAAGACGATAATAATAATAATAGTAATAATGCGGTGGTGAAGAAGAAAAAGGACAAAAAAGAATGTTGCAACAACGCAGACCCGGAGGAGGAGGAGGAGGAGGAACAGACGACGACATGGAACGAGGAGGGGGAGGATCCCAAAACATCATCGCGAAAATGAAAGTGCACGCGACGACGACGACGACGACGACGCAAAAACCTCCTTCCCTGGCAAAAGCGATGAGGAAATGTACCATCGCGCTCGTGCTTTTTGCGGCGGTGCGGTTGTACGTGGTGCTGCACCAAGCCGCGGACAAAGTAGGCGCGATGGGAGAGACGAACGGCGCGATGGCACGGTCTGATGGCATTTTGGAGGAAAAAGATATGGAAACTATCGCGACGACGACGACGACGAAGAAGAAACCTCTCACGCAAAAACAAAAAGAGCTACAGTGGGCGTACGAGAAACGGAAAGCGGCGAGAGATAACAGGAAGAGAGGCCAAGAGAAGGAGTACGCGAAGGAGAACGAGTCGATGAAAAGTATGAGTCAAGCGCAGAGGGCGAGATTGAAGACGCACGGCAAGGAAAACGGTGATGAAGGCGACGACAACGATGACGATGCAGAAGAGGATGAAGAAGAGAGAGAAAATGAGGGGGAAGGAGACGAGGAGGACGAAGAAGAGTACGCGAATAGCTATGGTAATAGTTGGAGTAGGAGCAAAAATAATGGCAACTGGGCGGAAGATAGCGAGAATCCCGAGGATGCTTTAGTTGAAACGTTCGAGCCGACGCCATCGAAAGGCGGGAGCTTTGATTTTTCACAAACAAAATTCGCGTTTGGAGGCCCCAGATGTGAAAGTTGGAACGTAGAAGACGGTGATGGACCGCAGGTGAAGATAAAACGAGCGGTATGGATTCAAACGCACGGGAACAACACGGCGGCGCAATTGAAAGCGGCGGAGTTGAATAGGAAAACTGGTCAGAGAGAAAACGCGGCAGATAAGGTTTACAAATCGATGCGGTATCATCACGCGCCATCTTTGGCGAGATTGCCCGGAGGTGGGTTTGTGGCAATGTGGCACGCCGCGCCTGAGGTTGAAGGCGAGCGCTCGCAGCACATTCGCGTATCGACGTCTGACCACAACGGTAAATCGTGGTCAACCTCATTCAAATTGAAAGTGCCGAGACGACGAGCGCAGTGGAATCCAGTCATCCACGTTGACTCGACTGGTCGAGTGTACGTTTTTTATAGCGAATCCGAGGGCGATTGTATAAAGCCAACAAAGCCTCCTCAATGGCCGCCTGGCGGGTCGATTAAGATGACGTACACGGAAGATTTGAAAATCACGGAGGATTCCAAGTGGTCTACGCCGAAAACAATCTATAGCTTAGACGAAGATAAATCGATACCGAAAATGGTTTCGAATAATTTGATCGTGTTAGATGATGGCAAAACGTGGGCGTTACCGATATGGCGAGAGCACGCAGGGATGGCCACGTATGCCTGGCCAACGAGGTTAGCGCACTGTCGCGTGAGAAACAATCGTCACGGGCAAAAATGGACAAACACGGCGGAACATTCAGCGGGATTACTAGTTAGCGAAGATTTTGGCGAAACATGGACGGCGAGAGGATATTTAGAGCCAGCGCCGTATCCGGACGATGATTCGAGCGGTGGAGCAGGATGGTCGGTTGGTCAGAAAACGACCGATTTGATGGACGGTAGTTTGTTTCAAAGCGCAGACGAGAAGAAACTTTCGATGTATTTCAAAACAACCGCTGGGGCTATTTACGGCGCAAACTCTAAGGACGACGGTAAAACGTGGTCTGAACCTTCATCTATCGGCATTGATGCACCGGAATCGAAAACGGTCGTCCAGAGACTCTATTTCGACGGCGATAAGAAAGGACCACTTTTGATGGCGTACAACGCGCACAAAAGGTCAACCATCACGAACGCCGTTGGTAAAGAGGTTCGATTACCGACCAAATGTATCACAAACATGCTATTAGCAGTATCTCCGGACGATGGGGAAACTTGGGTAAAAATAGGTGCTGTTCGAGGTACGACGACGGCACCGGGACTCCGATTCCACTCGCCGAGCGTCGTCCAGAGCGGATGCAAACTCTTCGTTGCGTACTCCAAACTCTACGCGAGAGGGTACCAGTTTAGCGAGAACGATAAAGATTTAGGCATTCGATTAGTGCACATAAATATGTGACGACCATAGCTAAAGTAGTATTTTTCAAAATATGTTTAGTAAGAGTAGTATACAGCGCATACAGTTATACGCTCGATTATTTAAACAACTCTCTTGAACAATAAAATTGAGCCATCTTCTAAACTGCTTACTCTCGTCTCTTCGTCCAAGTACAAAACCTTCATCTCCACCGTCGGCGGCGGTGTCCCACCACCAACGACATTCTCAAATACTTCCCCGACCGGTACCACGGTGTTATTTAAAAAATTTAACGCTGGAATCACCTCCGTATCGTCCTGTCGAATTGTTGTGCTCTCCATGACGCAAAACAATCGATCGTTCGCCTCCTCGCCACCACCGCCAATGATATTCGCTTTCGAAATGACACTTCCGTACCCACTAAAAATCGGTGCAAAGCCAACGAACGGAATCCCAACGCTCGCTTTGACGACGCAATCGCTTGTCAATGTCATATTTTGCATGTCAATATTTTGCACCACTCTTCCGACGCCACCGCCGAACAAAGAAGTCTGGTGCGCGTGCGCGTCATAAAACAAATTTGCATTCTCGTTCAGCGCTTTCCCGAGTTGCCAAAAGAACGGACTTGCTCTGAACGCGTAGGTATCCGCATACGCCAACTCCCAATCGCCGTTGATTAAATCACTTCTTGCCGGCGTTGGAGTTGGATTTAACCGATTTAACTCTGCTATTTTCTTTTGCATGACATCTTTTTGTACGTCAGTGGCTTCGGCGCCGCGACTGGTGGTCGCGGCTAACGCGTAAATGTCCGTTTTTAACCGCTGAATTTGTGCATCGAATAACGGAAGTTGAGCCGTGCTCGTTTCCGCGGTCGTCGTTGCTCGTTTTTCATTTGGTTTTTGGTTTTCGATGTCGTCATCGGAAGACGACGACGCGCGCACAACCGCTTTCAATCGCTTTCGTTGTTCTTGCTGCCGATGCTGTCGCGTCGAAAACGATGCGAACGATGATGTTACGCCTCTCAAGCTAACGGATGATGATGCCATTCTTTTCTATGAATACGTGCGTTCGCCAGCGCGTGAAGAAGGTGTGACACAAATTACGCGAGTAATCCAAACAAAGGGATTGAAGAGAAAAAATCTTCTCGTGTCTTTTCCATATAATCCAAAAAACTCGTGGCTCATATTTATAAAAGAAAGGAAAAATCAAACGCGCGCCGCGATGTGAGATGCAGCGGTATTCTTATTACGTGCCTTGCAACACTATCACTAGTAGTAGCTATTGTCGTTGTTGTCGTTGTCGTCGTAGCATTCATTTTATACACTAAGCTTATCGAAAACTCTCGGGACGCCGTGTGCGCACACCAACGCCGAGGTAATATCTACAGTCAACTCGACAAAGTGCAACGCCGCCGAGCGCATGTGCACAGTGCCAACCGAAGTGGATTTTTCGCCTGGTTTTTGGAATCTCGGTTTGATCGAGTGGATGTAAACTTTCAAAACATATTCCCAGAACAGTTGCGCAAAGTTGGAGATGGCAACGACGGAGAGTTTGAGGACAGAATGCCCGAGCACAGCTTTGAAGAGGACGAGGCAAAGGAAGGCAAGAGTGTTGCCGTCCTTCGACGCTTGCGAAAGGAGGAGGATTGGGGAGAGGATAGTCGCCATTTTCGTCGTTGTTGCCTGCGAAGAAAGAGACGGTGGACGTCTCCACACGCATCCAGCGTAGAAGAACAAAGCGTAGAACAACGTTCTCCACATGCGTCGATAGCACATGGACGCGGCAGGTAAGATTTTACCCCGGCTGTTCAGAGGTACTGGCACGAGCGCAATCAACGTGAACACGAGCGCTAACAAGGAAAAGCCTTGCACGTTGCGCACGGACGTAGACGACAAACCGCGATGCGTCCATTCTGCTGTCAGTAGTGCCGCACGGAGAAGAATTGCACCTAAAACGACGCCACCTTGGACATTTGCGGGAGAATCGCCGTTCGCTAATCTACTGACAACGATGAGTAACAAAAACACAAATGCGACGGCATAATCGCCAATGACTGAGTACGGATTCTCCATCTCCCACAACCATACCGAACCGTGCTTCCAACGCAACAAGAAAAACGGAATGAAAGACGCGTTCATACCCGCAACAGACGGCCACGCATGGACGGAACCGGAGTTACGCAAAGCACCTAGGGCGGAAACTTCGCGGTTACTATGTATCGTACTCTTTTGCGTCGCCAAAGCGCCTTTGCACAAACATCCGAAAGAAGACGTCAAGCAATACCAGAGCATCAAGAAGCGCGCGTTTCTAGTCTCCTCAGCGCACACCCACACCAATACTGGCAGCATAAACTCGTAGAACGATCGCGATCCTAAATATGCGGAAACGAAATAAAATAAGCGCACAAACGCAGATTTGTTCTCCGTCGGGTGCATGCCGATGGAGCGCAACAACGCCGGCACCAATTGCGACGTGACGTTGATTTGACCGATGATGTAGCGACGGAACAAGTTATGCGCGTGCAATAAGACGACGAGTAAAGGAACCGATAACGACGCCGGCTCCTCTTCGTAATCTCCAGAAACGAAAAAGTTTTTCCATTCCTTCGTTTGGGCAACTTCCTCGTCGAGTTCAATTTTCCTCCTCACCGCTTCCAGCTGCGACGACGATGATCTCCTCTGGTGTCCGTTACCGTTATAATTTTTGTCAAAAGAGAGTCTATAATTCCCGGTATCTCGAAATGATCCTCGTTGCGACTGTCGAAACCGGTTTGGGTTCGTGTCGCGTTTTGTTGGCGATTTCAACGCGTGCGAAGGCAAACACTTAAACGCCGCTTCTCCGAGTTTTTCGATTATAAACTCGACGTCAGATTCATCCCAAGAGGCGCAAGCAAAGCACCTGAGTGTTGCTTTCGCCGCAGACGTGTGCATCATAGCCGGTGCGGCGACGATTGGGTTATACTTTGCCGCGACCACGCCTATATTCGCTTTTGATCGCGCGTACTCGGCAATGTCTCGTATAATTTGGAATTCGTCCCCGGCGGCACCTTCTGACACTAAACGAATAGGGACAACCGGAGATCCGAGATCGGCATCCGTGGTTAACCCTGGACAATCACCCGCGAGTAGGGCAGAACGTAAACTTCTTGCTACAGATTGTAACTTCTCGACCCTTTCCGGTTCGGCTATGATTCGTTCGATGGCGTGTAAAGACGCCGTGGCTAAGTACGGCGGCAACGACGCCGAAAACACATAACCGGAACCCATCAATCGTTGATACGCGACTACGCCGGTATCGCCAGCGACAAAACCGCCGACCGAGGCGCACGCATTTTCTAGACTCGCGACGATCACGTCCACAGCCGTAGCTGGTATGCGAAAGTGTTCACTCAAACCCCTCCCGGTTTCGCCCATCGTTCCGAATGAGTACGATTCGTCTAAAATCATTCGAGCGTGGTGGAAATTCTTCAAAGCGACGAGCTCTTTCAAAGGCGCAATTTTCCCGGTCTTTTCAAACACGGCTTCGGTGATTAACCACCGTCTTCGGACTGGTTTCGCCAATCTCGCGGACGTGTTTCCATCTTCCGTTTCAATCTTGGCAAACACTCGCGCGCAATCCTCTGCGTCCCCATGATCGTACCATCGAACCTCCAACTTCGCCAATCGTAAACCAGCTAAAATAGCAGGTCCGACCGCGCGATCTACGACAGCAACGTCCGATCTATGCGTCAAAGATTGGATTGCCGAAGATGCCGTGCACGCGCCAAACGAATACAACACCGCTTCGCCGACGTTGAGGAACTCCGCGATTTTGTCTTCTAAATCGACGTGAGGTCGAAACGTTCCGTAAAACCCGCGAGGAGAACATGAGCCTAACCCATACCGACCTACGGTCTCCGCACACGCCGAGCGCATGGTTTCATCGTAGCTTAAATTAAGCATATCTCTCGTTGAAATCGTTTTTTTGAACACCGTCCCGGGACGAACGTCTCCCTCTGTCGCGTGAATATCCCCAAGTTCGCGTTTCAATTCCACGCTCAAGACCGACCCAGACGCTAAATCGCCGAAAGTCATCTTTTTCACTTTTTCCACGCACTCTTTTCGTCGACTTAAGGCTATTTTTTTCGCTTTTCCCGACGCAATTTCCGCTTTCTTCTCCAACGCTTGCAAACACCCGCCATCGTTGAACAATTTCGATGGCGGATGCAACTTAAACTTCAGGCTCAATGTGTCCGCAATTTCGCTGATTGCATCCAATGCGTTCTGTAAATCCTTCGTTTCGTGCGCCGCGGAAATGCAAAAGCGAACTCTGGGCAACGTCACGGGCGTCGCCGGCGCACCAACCACCACCACTGCCAGACCTTTGTTAAACGCCAACCGACTGAAATCGCCAATTTTATAGGGCTGGTACAACATCACCGGCATAATCGGCGATGGGTGGTGCCCAAGCACTTCTAAACCTAATTCTTTCAACCCGTTTCGAAAGAACAACGAGTTTTCTCTCAACTTTTCCAACTTTTTCCTCCCAATATCCGTCCCGTCGTCGCCGGCGATGACCCGCAAGGCTTCTAAAACTTGAGCACACACGGCCGCTGGCATGGCCGTAGCGTCGGTATACCCCATCGAAAACCTTCGGATGGCATTAATCACACTCTTATTACCGGCAACGTATCCCCCAGCTGCCCCAAACGACTTCGTGTACGTCCCCATCATTATACTAATATCCTTCGGATCTACGCCAAGTTCCTCCGTCACCCCTCTACCCGTCTTCCCGATCGCCCCAATCGAATGCGCCTCGTCTAAGTACACGTGCGCGTTATACAACTTACACACCTCAACGATCTCTTTCAAATTGCACAATTCGCCTTCCATGGAATAAATTCCTTCCACGACCACGACAATTTTCCCGTACTTATACGCGCCATTGGTTGCCTCCTGCAAAATGAGTTCCAAACTCCCTGCGCAGTTATGTTCAAAAGGAATAATCTTCGCTCCTGACAATCTCGCTCCTTCCACGATGGAGTTATGGTTCAATTTATCCGAAATAATCAAATCTCCTTTGCTGACCAGCGCGGGTAAAACGGTGCTGTTTGTCGCAAATCCCATCCCGACCACCATTGCGGCTTCTTTTCCGACGTACCTCGCCGTGTACTCTTCCACATCCATCAACAGCTTCGTCCTCCCTAGTTCCGCCGCACACGACCCGCTCGTCACTGGATTTTCCATTGCCACTTCTTTCACCCTTGGCGTGCAAAATGAATTCACTCCGCCAAACCCCAAGTAATTGTAGCTCCCCAAGTTCAAACATCTTCTAGACGCCGGCGTGTTGACTAACCGCGCGAAGTACCCTCTCCGATTGTTTGGTTCTCGAATGGCCACATCGATGAAATCTTCCGGGGGCGAATAAATTGGTCTATTAAACGTATCTTCTATGTTCCCGTATAAATTCGCGATGTAAAAGAAATCCTTCGCCTTCCCTTTCGACAGCGGCAACAAGTCGTTCCTCTCGCCGTTCTCGTCGTCCGTTCGCCAATCTTTTATGCCTTTGATTTGATTGTAGCAGTTCTTAAGCACGCCTTCGCTGACGTACACCGCGTACTGCTGGTACGTCGCCAACGAGTGCCCGAGGTATCGGTACGTTTTCGCCGATTTGAGCGCAGAGTTGGTCGAGTCCGGGGCGTAATCCTCGTACTCCATCGCGAAAGATTACCGATGAGAGACTCACGTTTTTCCTTCTTTTCTCAGCTCGAGTTCTTTGAATCAAACACACACAATCTCGACGATAGACGACTCAATCCGCTTTTCTCTCGCGCAAAGTCGTCTCGTTTGGCGCGCGACACCACCACGGCACCGAGAGAGAGAGAGAGAAAAAGAGAAAGAAAGAAAGAAAGACCCGTCGAGTACTACACACCCGACAAGGGCACCACCACTCTTTTAATGGAAAGAGAAAAGGTATTACGAGAGAAGAAGAGAGTCCTTTCCAACCACAAAAAAAAACAAAAAAATTCAAGAGATGAGAGTTTAGGGTTTTTGTTCTCGTTGGAGGGACAGATTTCTTCTTCTTGGGATTTTTTCAAACTGTTTTTTGTCGTCCAAAATCTCTCTCGAAAAGAAGAACGGTCGACAGAAAAGACCACCAAAACACCAACTGCGCCTCTCGACGTTTCTTCGATAATATCCGATCTCGTCGAAGACGACGCCGATCGTCGGGTGTGGTCACGCGCTTTCTGTCTCCTTCTGTCTCTCTTTATTTTGTAAAGGGGAAGAAGAAGAAGAAGAGAAAACGTGCCGACGATGATGATGCGGACGACGTTTCGAGGAATGACTTCGTCGTCGTCCTTTTGCACGGGTGCAACGAGAATTAAAAAATGCAGAAACGCGAGCGCCGCAATCGACACCAAGAACAGAAGACGGAGGAGGAGGAGGAGGACGAGAGCGAGCAAAAACGACGAGGAGGAGGAGGAGGAGGAGGAGGAGTCTTCCTCTCTGGAATACACGCTCGATCGGCCTTTGCTCGTCATCGTCGAATGCGACGGGGTGATGATTGATGTCCAAACCGCCGGGCACCGAGTGGCGTTTAACGAAGCGTTTAAAAAATTGTCAATCACGAGCACAGATTGGACACCAACAGAGTACGCGACTTTATTGCGGTCGGGTGGAGGCACCGCGGAAGGCATGATTGAGCGCTATTTTCACTTCTACGGGTACCCACGCGCGGATCTACGGGACGAGGTCGTCGCCGAAGAAAACGACATGGAGAGCGCGTACGAGGCGTACCTCAGGAGACAACAAGGTGCAAACGCGAAGGAAGATACATTTATGGGTGGCCCGCAAGCTGGAAAGAGTCCATCTGTTCAACCGCCATCTGACGAGTTGAAAATGAGACGTCGGGAGTTTATTCAGCAAGTCGCCGAGACGAAGGACGAGACGTTTATCGAGATGTGTCGAGAAGGCCGATTGCCGCTTCGACAAGGCGCTTTAGCTTTTATGGACGAGTGCCTGACGCACTCAAATCCGGACGTGAAAGTTTTATTGGTAGGCGAAACGGGTTCGTCTCCAGAGGAAGGGGTCTTATCCGCATGTTTGACGCAACTTGGCGAACTGCGCGCGGCGGGCGTGAGCGTCGCCGGTTCGCCGGAAACGCTCGCCGGGAAGGATAACTACGAGGACGCGTTGTATAAACGCATAGAGAGCGATAAAAAGAAAAAGAAAGGTGAATTATTAGCACCCGAAGTTGGTGGAGACTTGCAAAGACAGAATTTTAACAGCGATGTCGTCATCGACTCGAGCATGTTCGCTACTTCGCGAAGGTCGTCGCTGACGAGAGCTGCCATTCGAACAGCGAGCGAACGGGAGGGATTCGACGTTGAATTTGACGTCATTTTCGTCGGTGGGAGTAACTCGACGTGTAAAGCCGCCTCTGATGCTGGCGCGTATTCTGTCGTCGTTCGAACGAGCGCGCAGAGAGGCGGCGAGTTTAAAGACGCCGACGGCGTCGTGGACGGTTTCGGCTCCGGGGGCGGTTTAACCATGCGCTCCTTGAAAGCGCGCATGGACACGAGACGGAGGACACTTTTGGACGACGCGGCGTGATGGTCCACCACCGCATTTCTTCTTCGACTCGATTTTCGACCGCATTCAAACTCGACGCCGGTCTTTGCTTAGATATATATATATATGTGTGTTTCTTGTATAACGACGATTTGACTTACTTACGATTTGACTTACTTGGATTTACTACCCTAAACACGACCTTTGGAAAAAATCGGAAACGAACGTCGCAGAGTTCTTCTTTTCGCGTCGCGCTTTTGT
>Ga0163180_10002582_pt1 | contig 10099 bp, 19 predicted proteins | sample AtlANTMetagenome_2_FD_109647 | JGI IMG/M metagenome (GOLD analysis project Ga0163180, IMG submission 109647) | Marine eukaryotic phytoplankton communities from the Atlantic Ocean - Atlantic ANT 4 Metagenome | ecosystem: Environmental > Aquatic > Marine > Oceanic | place: North Atlantic Ocean...
AACACTTGGAATACTCACACTACCAACGATTGTAATCGCGGCTAGAACTGCATTGCGTACTGTACCACAAAGTGTCAGAGATGCAAGCAATGGACTAGGAGCAAGTAGATTACAAACAACCATATATCAAGTGTTGCCCGCGGCAATGCCTGGTATTATTACAGGTACAATCATAGGTACAGCAAGAGCGATTGGCGAAAGTGCTCCATTGCTTATGATTGGAATGGTAGCCTTTATCCTTAGTGCTCCAAGTGGGATTATGGATCCAGCTACTAGTTTACCTGTGCAAATATACTTGTGGGCTGATAGTCCAGAAAGAGGGTTTGCGGAGAAAACCAGTGCCGCTATCTTTATACTGATAATGCTTCTGGTTATGCTTAATTTATTGGCTATATGGCTGAGGAAAAGGTTTGAAATAAAATGGTAACAGATATTATGCAAAAAGAAACACTAACACTTGATGGTAGTAGTAAAGTTAATATACGAAACTTAAACATTTGGTATGGTGACAGTCATGCAATTATTGACTGTAATTTGAAGATTAGAAAAAACAATGTTACCGCACTTATAGGTCCAAGCGGATGTGGTAAAAGTACACTGCTAAGAAGTATCAATAGAATGAATGATTTTATTGATATCTGTAAAACCAAAGGCAGTATTAACATAGACGGAATCGACATTTACCAAACTGCAAACACAAATGTAAACAATCTACGCAAAAGTGTTGGTATGGTATTTCAAAAGCCAAATCCTTTCCCAAAAAGCATATATGAAAATGTAGCATATGGACCAAGACTGCATAGAATGGCTGAAGGTACACTTGAGCTCAATCGCATAGTTGAAACCAGTTTAAAAAAAGCCGCTCTATGGGACGAAGTAAAAGATAGGCTAAATGATAGTGCATTTGGACTTAGTGGTGGTCAGCAACAGAGGTTGTGTATTGCAAGAACTATTGCTGTCGACCCACAGATTATATTACTAGATGAACCATGCAGTGCTTTGGATCCTATTAGTACCAATCAAATTGAAGAACTTATTTTGGAACTAAAAAAGTCATACACTATTGTAATGGTTACACACAACATGCAACAAGCCAAACGTATTAGTGATACAACTGCATATTTCCATTTAGGAGAGATTGTAGAAGTTGGAAGTACCAAAAAGATATTTGGCAATCCGAATCATAGAAAAACAAAAAGCTATGTAAGTGGCGAATTTGGTTGATCGCTAAGTAATAGCATGGGCAAGTATGATTGTATCCTACCTTGGAATCATGTACGAGTATGGCAAACAGGCAAAGCATGGCCCTGTTGTCAATGGGTAGGCGAAACTCCAGAAGATTTTAACATATACAATGGTGATGTAATGCAACACCAATTGATGGTTGATACTCGAAATCGTATGTTAGAAGATAAACCTGTAAAAGGTTGTAGTCGTTGTTATAGACTAGAACGTGAAACAGGAACCAGTATGAGATTAGATGTAAACACTGGTATATTTGGAGGTATAGGACAAGATGTAGATAGAATGGTTCCTGTACACAAAGACAGTGAACCACGTTTAAGATACTTAGAACTAAGCATCAGTAATGCATGCAATAACAGTTGTAGAATGTGTGGACCTGAACTAAGCACACATTGGTATAGTGATGCAAAACAACTTGGTATTGCAATTCCAAAAGGTATCCAATACAATCCACTTAACAATACAGACCTAAGCAATTTACGTTTTTTAAAGTTGCTGGGAGGAGAACCTTTACTACATCCTAAAGAGATTATCAACATACTGGATCGTTGTGATTTACCAAAACTAAATTTGATGTTGATTACAAATACAACTCAAAGACCAACAAGAGAGATAATTGAAAGGTTCAGAAAGTTAAACAAACTTACTATAACACTGAGCATAGATGCATATGGACCTTTGAATAATTTTTTACGCACTGGTAGTGATTGGGATAAAGTAAAAGAAAACCTAAATTGGTTCAAACAACAAGATTGGTGTAAACTTACTGTACATGGTGTGATAACAATATATAATGTAAACTGTTTTATGGAGTTGCATAATTATTGTAGAGAACTAGGTGTATTTGCAAACTTTATGGTAATCGAAGGACCAGAATATATGAGACCAAGACATTTGCCTGAGCAAGTAAAACAACAACTGCTGAAAAAATATGAAGCAGAAGAAAAACTTACGTTTGTAAAAGACACAATATACGAACTTAAACAACCAGGAACTTGGAGTACTTTTCGTAAAACAGATGTAACAATGAATAATTTACGCAAAGAAAGTTTTGAAAACTATAACAAAGAACTAGCTGAAATGATTAGCTTGACATAGCAATTTTATGATGTTATTATAGGAGTATTATGTTTTTAAATGTAGAAAGTTTATCTGTCGATCAAATAGTTGAAAAACAAATAGAATTAAGACAAAAGTTAAGTCAAGCATCACGTATGGGTATGATGGGACCAGCGGCTCAAATTCAAAGTATGTTAGATCAATTGAATATAGAACTGAGCAGAAAAAGTCAAATGCAAGCAGTTGAACGTGACAGAGAACGTAAAATAGAAGAAGGCAAAGATCCTGACGAAGATGATGTTTTAAATATCGGAGAGATAGAATAGAAGAACATAGTCCAAGGGTTGACGGATTTAAGGAAGTCATTGTATACTGTGATACAAACAGAGTATGGTGTATGGGTGAACACATGGATCATCCTAAAGTGTATTACACAATACCAGACGGCGGCGAAGCAGTATGTGGCTATTGTGATATAAAGTTTAGATTAAAAGCAGATGAAGACAAATTCAATGAATGAAATAATAGTAAATGAAAACGATCTTGTTGAAGGTTTGTTACGAGGCAAACAAGCAAAATATATTGTAACAAAAGAAACAGACAAGATAGATACATACAATCATTTTTGTACACTTTTTAAATTCAATGATCATATAGATTATGAAACACCAGCTGATACAAGTGATAAGTACACGTACAATGATGTAAACAATTGGCATATGCCAGAACAATACAGACAGTTAAATATTACGGATTATATTTTGAACCTATGTCCAAAAGAAAACACTGATAGGTGTATAGCTGAACTTGATGAATTTAAACAACGTGGAATGTTGCCTATGTTAAAATTTTTAGTATATATGGTTGCTACTTTAAAAGACAACAATATCTTGTGGGGAGTTGGAAGAGGATCAAGTGTTTCTAGCTACATACTGTATCTAATTGGCGTACACAAAATAGATAGTATTAAATATAATTTGGACTACAAGGAATTTTTAAGATGAGAAATACCAAGACAGCAAGAGGTTCAATTATTGATATGGCGGCTCTAGCTACCAAACACGAAGAGACAAGAGCAGTTGGTAATGTACCAATGAATGCACGTGGTGATAGATTAAACCAAGATGGTAGTGTAAAAGTTAAAGCAGAAGATATTGCAGTTGCACATCAAAACATGCAAGAGCCACCGGAACAACAACCTATTAGCAATCCTAAACCAATTGAACCAAAAGTAGAACCACCAAAGAAAAAAGCAAAAACAAAAGCTAAAAAACAAGAAGAGCCTAAGATTCAAGATGTAGAAATTCCCAATCTTGAAGAACAGTTCAGCCAGGAACCTGAGGCAATAAGCAAGATTACTAGAACCAGAGACGATGGCACTAAATTCGTAGAAATCGAATATGACGATGGTAGCATCGAGACTGTAGAAATCGCAGAGGAAGAATGACCAACATAAGCATAACAACCAGCCCGACTGGTCGTTCACCGGATAAGAAATTTTTCTTCGGTGAACAAACCAAAGACTTAGATTTAACACGACCCAAGTTTAATAAGATAGGCGTAGAATCAGACTTCAATGATTTTTTAACTTTATTAACACAACAACAAAATTATCTAGAACCTATGAATTTTGAAACAGTAGGTACTAACTTTACATTACATACAAATGATGAACGTCACAAACAGTTTGTTTGGAACATGTTTAAAGTAACTGCGGAAGACCAAGTTGGTGATTGGACAATATATCACAACACAAGCATTGAACAAGATCCGCTAATACATATACATTTAGATAGAAAAATTATGTGTATTGCAGGTACAACTTTTTTAGGAGAAATTAAAAAAGGTGTGTTTGGTATTGTAAGTTTTGAACTACCCAAGTTTGGTATACTGCCTATGCATTGTGGAGCATTTACATATCGTAAAACCACAAACCTAATGTTTGGATTATCAGGTACAGGCAAGACAACACTCAGCAGTGATCCTGAATACAAGTTGATAAGTGACGATGAAGTTGCATGGACCAACATGGGTATTAGAATGATTGAAACAGGTTGCTATGCTAAAAGCGATGGACTATCTGCGGTAACACACCCAACAATATTTCAAGCAGTAGAACAAGCTAGAGATAGACAAACACTAGTAGAAGAAAATCCAGAGGCGGCAAATGCTAGGCTGAGTTATCCAATTAGTTGTGTTGCAAATGCATATCATAAACGTAGCAACTTTGACCATGCACAAAATATATTCTTTTTAACAATGGATGCCGAAGGCGTGTTTCCAGCTATAAGTAGAATTAGTGGTAAAGCAGTACAAAGATTTTTTGAAACTGGATACACCAGCACTATGCCCGGCACAGAAGCAGGCGTAACTGAAATAAAACGTACACTTAGTCCTTGCTATGGATCACCATTTATGCCAAGAGCAGTAAAAGAATATAGCGATCTTCTTATGAAGAATATTAAACAACACGAAAGCAATGTGTTTCTAGTCAATACAGGAATGAATCCAGATACAGGAGAAAGATTCCCATTGGAGTTTACAAGAAACACAATTAAAAAAGCGATACTCACAGAGTATCCATTAAAAGATACAAGTGAACAAGTTTTACAAACACTCGAACAAGTAATAGAAGGAGTATAATATGAAAAACGTACGAGCAGTTAAACATAGTGTACTAGCCTTTTTTGTTAACCCTCCAGGTGAAGGTAGAACAAAAGGCGGACTTATAACACTAGATGACGACGGAGAAAATGTAGGAATTAAAACAAGATTCTTTGAAATACATGACGTTGGCTCAGACAATGATGTAACACATGATTGTAAACAAGGAGACATTGTTGCAGTTGCACATGGTCGTTGGAGCAGAGGATTTGATGTTGATCATCCAGAAGGTAAAAAACTATATGCACTTGACCCAAGAGATATACTAGGTATATGGGAAGGTTCAAGAGAAGCAGTGGAGTATGCATACAGATGAATAATGTAATAGAATTTCCAACAAATATAAAATACAAAGTGCTTTTCAATTTGCCAACAGGCAAAGTATTAAAAATAAACAAAAGCCCAGAAGATGATTTCGATGTTACTATTAGTGGTGGACATGGTGAAGCATTAGTTCCAGCAACAGGTAAAGAAAGTGCTGGTGGTGTAATACAAAAGTGTTTTCCAACATGCGAAATCGTCGAAGTAACAAAAGTGTGAGCTTTACTGCACACATAGAATACATTTATCATATAACCTGTAATGTTTGTAAAAACTACTTTACATATGCAACTATGAATAAAACAGAACGTGTTGATAGAGGGTATTGGTATTGTCCTCGATGTGGGCAAAAAGGAAATATAGAAATAGAGAAAGAAATATGAAAGAACTAATGTATAAACTAATACTGCCAATAGTAATATTCTTTTTGGTAGCTATATCTCCATTGATTATTGCGATTGCACATGCTAATGAAAGAGTAGCATATTTAGAAGCTATTATGCCAAATATGATTGGGTTTATTACTGATGTAAGCGATTATGAATACAAAGGTTATCCATATCCTGAGATAGTAATAGAGAATGCTAAGGATATATGTGAAGGTGCATATATGAAGGAAATAGAAGACGTAGAACTTTGTGATATTGCAGGATATTACAATGATGATACAAACACAATTTATATCAGAGATGAACCTACAAGACATATGACTGATGATAGATTTCAGGAAGTCATACTTTTGCACGAACTAGTACATTTTTTACAAAAGTTTAGTGGTACCTACGAAGAAGTTGAATGCCAACAAGCACTAGAAGAAGATGCTTATACAATACAAGAGTTATATATTGATCTTATGGGAATCGATCCCAAACAAAAACCTGATCCATTGTTTGCTATTATATCTTCATTATGTCCTAACAAATATCCATTGTTTTTTAATGAGGAACAATGACATACTTTATTGCCGCTCCTTTTGGAAACTATTTGAAGTTTGAGAATGCTACAAGTGTTACAGGCAGTTGGACCGTAGAACCACGTCCTGGTTTATTTTGGCAAATTGTTAAAACACTTAGATATGTTCGCAGTGAAGCTGGCTTTAGTTGGCGTAATAAAATAGGATTACGCAATGCTGGTATACATGAAGGACTTAAACGCACAGGAAATTTTGAAGTATTAAGTATAGCCGCTATACACAAACATGATTGGATTAACTTTGATAGTATTGTACCTGAACATCAAAGTATTGAAGTAAACATAAGTTGTCCTAACTTGGATAAAGATGAAGATGCAAGCAGTTTTGCATACTTTGATGAGTTTCCTAAGACCAAACGCAAATGGTGTATTTGCAAAATACCACCAACTAGTAGTAATGATTTGGTTGACAAAATAGTTGATTCAGGCTATAATCAAATACATGCAAGTAATACATTACAAACTGAAAAAGGTGGGCTTAGTGGGAAAATACTTTTGCCTCATACCTTGGGGATTATTTCCTATATAAAGAAAAAACATCCGCATGTGACTGTTATTGCAGGCGGAGGTGTAACACAAAGATGGCATGCAGACTTTTACAGATCACATGGAGCAGATCATATTAGTCTAGGAACAGTTAATTTTACTCCTTGGCGAACGAAAAGGATAATCGATGGAACAAGATAGATTGAATAAACATTTACATTGGACAACAACAATTACTGAAAAAGTAATGCTTGGTGGTATTGGTATCCTTACCATTGTAGCCGCCTTATTAGAAGTATGGGGAATGTGGAATAACAAAAGTATAGAACTTGCTGATTTATTCTTGTTATTCATTTATACAGAAATTGTAGGCATGGTAGGTGCTTACTATATTAGTAACAGAATACCTGTTACACTTCCTATCATAATTGCAATGACTGCTTTGTGTAGATTGATTATTCTACACAGCAAAGATGGAGAACCACTTACACTTGTAGCAGAAGCAGGTGCTATTGTTCTTTTGGCAGGAGCGGCATATGCAATGAGTGCCAAGGAAAAATTAAGTTTAGAAAAGAAAGCAATGAAGGAAAAAGATGAGTGACGAGATAAAAAAAGAAGCACAAGAACAAGCTGAACAGGCTTATGAATTCTTTTTAAGATTTATGAAACTGTTTTCGTATATTTGTATAGTTGGGTTACTGGTAGTTGCAGGTTGCAATTTTGGAGTAGATGGTACAGGCGGAAAGTCTAATCCAGATCCTGAGTTGTTCGAAGAGTACAAGAGTAATATGGGGATTGAAGAATGAAAGATATTTGGGTAGAAAAGTACAGACCTAAAACAGTTGATGAGTATGTGTTCAAAGACGAAGCACAAAAGCATCAAGTAAAAAGTTGGATAGCAGATAGTGGTATTCCACATTTGTTGTTTAGTGGTAGCCCAGGTACAGGCAAAACAACACTGGCAAAAGTATTGATCAATGACTTGGGTGTACAAGATGCTGATGTATTGTTAATCAATGCTAGTAGAGATAATGGTGTGGATCTTATTAGACGTAAGATTACAAACTTTAGTGAAACTATGCCTTGGGGAGATTACAAAGTTATATTGCTTGATGAAGCAGATTATATTAGTGCAGAAGGTCAGGCGGCGTTGCGTGGTGTTATGGAACAGTATCATGCAAGTGTACGTTTTATATTGACTTGTAATTATGCAAACAAGATTATTCCAGCACTACAAAGTAGATGTCAAGGCTTTCATATTACAAGTTTGGATACCAATGAGTTTACTGCAAGAGTTGCTGAAATACTTATAGGTAATAACGTAAAGTTTGAATTAGAAACATTGGATAGTTTTGTTAGGGCAACATATCCAGACTTGCGTAAAACTATTAATAATGTGCAAATGGCAGTTGTTGATGGTGTTCTTGCAAAGCCAGAAACCAGTGACCAAGACACAGGCTGGCGTGTAAAAATGGTAGAACTGTTCAAAGCCAAACAAATACGTGAAGCACGTAAACTTATAATTGCAAACTGTAGAACTGATGAATATGAAGAAATGTTTCGTTGGTTGTATCGTAATGTAGAATTCTTTGGTGATACAGAGGACAAGCAAGACGAAGCAGTGATTGTAATACGCAACGGTATGGTAAAACATACACAGGTTGCAGATCCTGAAATAAACTTATCAGCAACATTGATTGAGCTAAACTCCCTTTAATATACCCTGTTTACAATAAATACTATTGCAGACAGAGGAGTACATTTATGGGTGACGCACTGAAACTCATTTCAGACGTTGGGTTTCCTATAGCCGCGGCAGGTGCCAGTGGCTATCTCGTTTTTTTAACCATAAAATTTATCCTCGACGGAGTAACCAATAGTGTTAATACACTAGCTGGCATTATCAAAGGTTTAGATAATCGTGTCTTAACAATGAATAATGACCTAGTTAAGATTGACGCTTTAATGAGCTATGCATTAGGTGTGAGACCTAATGTAGATCGCATCGCCGCCAACGAAGGTAAGGATGATGCAAGAAAAGATTGAGGAGAGAAAACCATGATGTGGGTAGACTACGCAATAGATCAAGCAGGACCGCACTTTACAATTAAAGGAGACTGGCCCGGAGAAGTAATGGGATGGCCCAAAGAAAAAGACGGCGATTTCAAAAAAGAAAACACACTGTATCAACCAGGAGATGTTTTCAAAGTCAACGAAAGTGGCTGGTTAATAAAGCAGAACTTAGATGATCAAAAATCTTAAAGACTTAGTAATTATATTATTAACAGGCGGAGTACTTGTACTCTTAGGCGTTATTATTATAGGTGATTACTATGTTGCAGTATCAGAAAATAGACCTATAGACGAGGAAGTAATAACATTAATGAAGATGGCACTTACTGGTTTAATAGGAATAATAGCAGGTTATATGGGATCAAAGTAGATGAGCCAATTTGCTGATTGGGTCAATCAATACGGATTCCCTATTGTAGCCGCCGTAGCTTTAGGATATTTTATCTATTATATTTGGGTATGGGCAACTACAAAAGTTAAGCCTGTAATCAATAAAGCTATGGCTGATTTGATTGCTCTAGTAGATAGAGTAAGAATGTTAGATAACGACATGATAAGATTAGAACAAAAACTTATGATGGTTTTAGAATATAAAGAAGAATATGAAAAGATGACTGGCAAAAAACTGGATATTGATATTGAAGACATCGAAAGAATTAAAGAAGAATTTAAAAGAGATAAGTGAACTTTACCCAATGGGCTATCATATAGAGTGGGATAATTACACTTCTTATGATAGCATGTTGGGATTACCTATTGACATTTATTACAAATTTTATCCTATAAAAACTACTTGGTTGTTGCGACAAAAACACCATTCCAATCAGCAGGAAGAGGTTGAGTCTTCATAAATTCACAACGTTCTTTCCACATGTCGTAATAGCCTTGCATTTTACCATCAAAATTACTATACAGTTGATTGCATAATCTGATAGCTTCATCGAAGTTTTGTTTTTTATATTCTTCGTGCATTTGTGCATGATATTTTTGACTGGTATTCCAAGCTGGCTTAGTATCATCTAACACTGTCCATATGCCAATACCAACAGTTTTACCTTTTACTGCTAGGTCATCTACTTTGAGCCAAAAGAAATCATCTTTAGCACGTTCGTAAGTGTTTTGTCCAATTAGTAAAACACAACCATACTCTTTACATTTTGATTCTATTCTAGCGGCTGTGCTGACTGAGTCTCCGAGGACGTCATATGAGTGTCTTTGTGTGCTACCCATTTCTCCCAAATAACCAAGCCCAGTATTAATGCCAGCCCCCATGCCAACA
>Ga0163180_10002584_pt1 | contig 10098 bp, 7 predicted proteins | sample AtlANTMetagenome_2_FD_109647 | JGI IMG/M metagenome (GOLD analysis project Ga0163180, IMG submission 109647) | Marine eukaryotic phytoplankton communities from the Atlantic Ocean - Atlantic ANT 4 Metagenome | ecosystem: Environmental > Aquatic > Marine > Oceanic | place: North Atlantic Ocean...
AGCGAATGAGTTTAGAATGAAGACGCTCATTAAGCAGATAGTGCTGTCATACCCATTCCAGTACAAACAGCATCAAACAGAGAATTGATTAAATACAAAGGTCTGATCCATGAGCAAAAAGAGTTGGCAGCTATCAAGACGCGCAATGCTAACAGGTATCGGTGCGACAGTTTGTCTTCCGTGGCTCGAGGCCATGGAATCGGAAGCCAAGGCCTCAGACACTCCAGCATCTCCGGCACGTATGGCATTCCTTTACTTCCCGAATGGAATCGCTAGAGGTAGCTGGAATCCGGCCAAGAGCGATCAAAATGGCAAGCTTGTAGAACTCAACGAGTGGATGCATCCACTTGAATCTTTGAAGGATGACTTGCTCGTCTTCAAAAACCTTTGGACGCCACGCGGAAACGGACACCGTGCAGGAACGGCCACCTGGTTAACCGGTGGCGAATACGACGGCGGACGAGTGAGTGCCGGGGGTAAATCAGTCGACCAACTAGCTGCAGATGAGGTTGGTCAGCAGACGCTATTGCCATCATTACAGATTTCCATAGAAGGTGAGGGCTTTTTCTCTGGCAGCTTGCCCCGCAATACGATTTCCTGGACCGACAATCGTACACCGGCCAGTCGGGAAGTCGAACCCCGCGTGGTATTTGACCAGATGTTCCGCACATCGACGAAGTCCGGAATTGATAAAGGAGTAGTTGACCAGGTTAGAGAACAGGCTCGGAGTATTCGTCAACAACTTGGCAAAAGTGACCAACGCAAAATTGACGAATATCTGGACTCAATACGAAGCATCGAACGTAGACTGGCATTTGCCGATCGACAGGCGGAAATTGCCGCCGAAAACAAATTGCTCACCGACACGCTTAAACGCCCTGCACCGGGCATTCCAACTGACCATCGTGAATACATGCGATTGATGATGGACATGATCGTGCTCGGTTTCTGGGCGGATGCAACTCGCATAAGTACTTTCATGCTCGATCATGGGCAAAGCAATCGATACTTCAACTTTATTGATGATGTGAAAGGAACTTGGCACGCACTTTCACACTACCGTGATATCTCTGGTCGCACAGAAGATGATGATGGTGTGACAAGCTGGACGTCGCTGGATGAAAAACGCGACATGTTCAATCGCGTTACACGATGGCACCATGAACAACTCGCTTACATGCTCAATAGGATGAAGCAGATCGACGAAGGTGAACATACGCTACTGGATAATTCAATGATTGTGTATGGCTCAAGCCTGGCCGATGGACATGAACATTCCCATGAGGACTTACCTGTAGTATTTGCCGGTGGTAATAACCTCGATATCAAAACCGGACGCTACCTGAGATTCCGCGATGATGTGCCGATGTCGAATCTGTACTTATCAATGCTCAATCGCATGGGGATAGAGCGAAAACGATTTGGCGCTAGCCGCGGACCACTTGATGATCTGCGAGGATAAACATGCGATATAAATTCTTCCCGACTCTAGCTGTGATGCTCATCGCGTGTCATCCGCAAGCAAGTCTAGCCGAGCCAAAAAATCCAAAACCGGTGACGTCCGATATTCGAGCTGACCTAAACGAAGTGAAGCTGCATATGGTCTTCGACGGCGAGACAGAGAACGATGCCGACATATGGCAGCAGGAATTCAGGAAGAAACTCCATAACCTAATGGGAGAATCCCGGCCACCGGAGACGTTTACCGCCAAGGTGATCGAGTCAAAACAACTCGTTGACCACATGCGTTTAAGTATCGAGTTGAGCGCACCGGGTCGTCACACGCTGCCTCTCTATCTGCTGACCCCCAACGAAACAAGAGATGCACCGTTACGACCCGGGATCCTCGCCGTACACGGGCACGGGGACTACGGACACCATACGGTCGCCGGCCGGCACGACATCGAGGGAGTTTCCGAAGCAATCGAAAAGGCGAATTACGATTATGGACTGCAATTCGTCAGACGCGGCTACATAGTAGCTGTACCATGCATGATTCCGTTTGGACAGCGAGTCGACAAAAAGAGCTATGGTGGAAATGACCCGTGTGCCGTCACGTTCGTAAGGATGCAGGCTCTAGGAAAACTGCTTATCACTGAAAACGTGAGAGACTTACGATGGTCCATTTCTTATTTACAAAGCCTTCCAACTGTAAACAAAGAGAAGATCGGATGTGCCGGTCTTTCCTACGGTGGTCGCATGACGATGATGGTCACGGCCGTCGATCCTAGAATCAAAGTTGCTGCGGTCAGCGGAGCACTAAATCTCATGCAGGAACGAGTTTCACACCGATACAGTTGCGGTGCGCAGATCATTCCCAACCTACTTAAGTATGGTGACTATGCCGAAATCGGCGGATTGATAGCACCACGACCATGTGTCTGGGAAATGGGTAGTACTGATGGGCTGATCGTCCCAAAATGGGACTCCGTATTCAAATCGAGACTTGAACGTGTATACAAAGCGCTTGGCGTACGTGACCAACTTCATTACGACCACTTCGATGGCGGTCACCGATGGAACGGCGATGTGGCCTTTCCATTATTCGACAAGGTCTTGAATCACTAACGGTTTACGTGACAGGCATTATCTCGCCGTCCAGCCACCATCTACCGTGACCATGCTTCCGGTCATGTAACTCGATGCATCGCTGGAGAGAAAAATAGCAGCGCCCTGAATCTCATTTAGTTCGCCCCAACGTTCAAGGGCGACTGCACCGACGATTGACTTCTTCGTCTGTTCATCATCCTTAATGGGAATATTCATTGGGGTAAGGAACGGCCCTGGACAGATGGCGTTGCAGGTGATTCCAAAGGATGCCAGTTCAAGACCAAGCGCACGGGTCATTTGTACGACAGCTCCCTTGCTCGATGTGTACGGTGTTCGGTTTGATAGTCCGACCAATCCGAGTGTGCTGGCTAGATTTACAATTCGACCGTAACCGGCCTTCTTCATATGTGGCACGACTGCGCGAGCAAACAACCAGACGCCGTTTACGTTGATATCCATGACCTTTTGGAATTCATCAAGTTCCAATTCATCCACCGCGCCACGAATGTTGATGCCCGCGTTGTTAATCAGTGCATCGATCTTTCCAAATCTCTCGATAGTGGCATCCACCACGCCTTGAACTGCATCAGCGCATGATACATCGGCACTCATGCCAATGGCCTGAACTCCGTAACTATCTGCGATCTCCGTTGCCGCAGCAGTTACTTCTTCTTCATTACGGGCTACAAGTACAACATCAGCACCGGCGGACGCAAGCCCCTCCGCCATGGCTTTACCAAGCCCTTTTGATCCACCAGTAACAATGGCAGTCTTTCCGGTCATTTCAAATTGTTTGATTCCAGGTAGCATCGATCCAAGATCTCCGTTTTTCGAATTAGGGCGTGTATTACGCCAGATGTGTACTTTTTCAAAAAAAAGGCCATTAGCCGCAATGTAGACAGCTAATGGCCTTCAGTGTTATCACTTGCCGATGAAGCTTATTCTTTTTTCTCTTCTTCGGCTTTCTTTGCAGCTGCTTCTTCTGCTGCTTTCTTTGCAGCTGCTTCTTCTGCTGCTTTCTTTGCAGCAGCTTCTTCTTCAGCTTTTTTCTTCGCGGCTTCTTCTTCAGCCTTCTTCTTCTCTTCTTCAGCCTTCTTCTTTTCTTCTTCGGCCTTTCGAACTGCTTCGGCTTCAGCCTTTGCCTTTTCAACAACCAGATCAGGGATGATCTTCAGCTCAGGACGTTTTTCCTTGAGCTTGGCAACTCCGTCAATCGTGATTTTTGTTTGCCAGATATAAACTTTTTCCAGTCCTTTAATACCAGCAATGGTATCGATCGCAGCGTCGGTAACTTCCGTACCGTAAACATTCAGGTACTTCAGATTTTCAAGCCCTGTTAAATGATTCAGTGCTGCGTCTGTAACACCGGTCTTTTCAAGATGCAACCTCTCAAGGCCAGACATACCTGCCAGCAAGGCAGCGCCTTCGTCATTAACTTGGGTACCACGTAGGTTCAGGCTCACAATAAATGGGAGGTCTTTGACCAGGCTTACCTGTTCGTTGCCTACTTCTGCAGTGGTCAGATGAAATGCGACGTTCAGTCGATTGTCATTCTGAGCAACTTCCAAAACGAGTGCTCCGGCTTCTTTGATTTTATCGACAGCCGCCAAGTCTGCATCGCTATATTCGATACTGATTCCTTCGTCCTCTTCCTGAGCGAGTGCTCCGGAAACAAGAACCATACCCATCATCATGCTCAAAAAGAGTCTTTTAGTATTTCGCATTTTTCATTCCCCCTGAGATTTCGATAAACCTGGGAAACCTCCTCGTGACTAAGCCGGATCTACTACCGCCAGATCGGGCCACCTTGATAATTGTTGACTTATGTAGATTCTACCAAATTGCATGCCTGAAAAAAGCTAGTGGACCAAATCTACCACTACAGATCCCAGCCTTTGCGGTATTCCTTGTGAATTAGATTCTGAGCCTTCTCGCTGTTTTTCACCTGTAATCGCTTTGAATCCCATTCAATTGCCTCACCAGCGCGATATGCGACCGTACCAAGCAGCACAGATTCGGTTAATGCCCCTGAATAATCAAAGTTACACGTAGTTGTTCCACCATCGCGAATCGCCTTCAACCATTCGGCATGATGCCCTATCGATTTCGGGATGCTCTGTTCCGGCCGTTTAAAGTCAGTGAACTTCTCTTCAGGTAACAGGAGGTGACTTCCATAATTACTCAGAATCATGCCTTTACTGCCAATAAACAACTGGCCTGCACCCCAATCGAGTACGTTGCCATCCTTATCCTTAAGTGTTTTTAAAATCTCGGGTCGCTTTCCGGAGTCGTACCATGTTAGGTGCACGCCCGGCAACTTACCACGCTTGGGATACTGGTAATCAACGATTGTATATGCCGGTGTGGATACTTCATCCACTTCTGGCCCTTTAGCACTCACGTGCGTTGGATTTCGCAGGTCGAGGGCCCAATGAACCAAATCCATGAAGTGACAACCAAAGTCGCCAAGCGAGCCTGTACCGTAGTCCCAGAATCGTCGCCAGTTGAAAGGATGCACGCCTTCACTATATGGCCGTTCCACTGCTGGCCCGAGCCACAGGTCCCAGTTTACATTTGCTGGTTTCTCGGTGTATTTGAACTTGGCGCCGGTATAAACGGCGTTCGCCCATACATGCACCCGGTCAACATCGCCAATAGCACCAGACTGAACTAATTCGACCACGCGCCGGTAATTATCTCCGGCATGAATCTGTGTTCCCATTTGTGTTTTAAGGTTGTACCGCTTCGCTAGTTCAGCAAGGACGCGTGCTTCCTTGACAGTGTGCGAAAGTGGCTTTTCACAATACACATGCTTTTTCATTCTTAATGCCATGGCAGCGGCCGGGGCATGGCAATGATCCGGGGTCGACACGACCACTGCATCAATCTTCTCGTGCTCTTTATCCAACAATTCACGAAAGTCTGAATACTTCGCAGCACCTTCAAATCTCGCACTTCCCTTTTCAAGCAGATTCGTATCGATATCTGCGATAGCCACTATATTTTGGCTTGCCACGCCATCTAGGTTTCCGGCTGCTCTACCGGTACAGCCAATAGACGCAATGTTCAGCCGCTCATTCGGTGAATTGGATTCCTGTGCTGCACTCGGATTAACGAAAACACCACTAGCAACAACTGCGGATGTTTGAATCAGTCGGCGCCGGGTGATTTGACGATTTACTTGCATTGTGAATACCTGAGTCCTTTAATTGTGCTATGAGGCTATTTTACATCAGTAGCTTCGAGCTTGCTTACACCCCAAGTATAAGCGAGCGACCAGCACTCATTCCACAATTAGATGACAAGACTTGTGATAAAGAAAATGTACAACCACAACTCGATGACGCGCCGATCAGCGATGGCAGGAATCGCAGCCGGCACCTGCATTGCGCCAGATTTGTTTGCAGGGCGACGCAACCGGCCGCGTGTTGCCGTGATTCTGACTGAACTCAGATTCAGAAGTCACGCATACAACATTATGGAAAACTTCATCGCACCCTTCCTATTCCGTGGCAAGCTCGTCGATCCGAGTGTGGATTTAGTTAGTATGTACGTTGATCAACATCCTGACGGCGACATGTCTAAGGTTGTCAGCGAAAAATTTCAAATCCCTATCTATGACTCAATCGCGGAAACAATCAGCAGCGATAACAGCTTAACCTGCGATGCCATTCTCCTTATCGGTGAGCACGGCACCTATCCACTTAATCAACGCGGACAAGTCATGTACCCGCGCCATCAGTTTTTGAAGGAGTGTGTGGATGTCTTTGCCAAGTGCAGTAGCTCGGTACCGGTATTTAATGACAAACATCTGAGTTATCAGTGGTACAAGGCCAGCCAGATGTACCAGTGGTCAAAACAACTACAATTTCCAATGATGGCTGGTAGCAGCGTACCGCTCGCCCAACAAATCACGCCTCTCAACTTGAAACCTGGTGCACCAATTGCAGAATCTGTTTCGGTCCACGGCGGTGGGATTGAATCTTATGATTTCCACGCACTAGAAGTATTGCAATCAATTGTTGAATCACGACAAGGTGCTGAAACCGGAGTAGCAACTGTGCAGTTGCTAGAACGTCGTTCAGCCAGAGGTAAATTGCGTGATCAAGTCAATACAATGAAACTACTTGTGGAAGCAATGAAGGCTGAATCGAATGCCGATTTCCAACCGCGGTCATGGCCTGGACGTGAGATACCCACTAACCTCCCTCCGGTACCCGTTACTCCCAATGAGATTCTCGCTAATCTCAATCATGCGATTTTCGTTGGCTATAAAGACGGCACATCCGCTACAGTGGTCTCCATAGGAGACGATGCAAATCGTTGGAATTTTGCGTGCGATGTAATGGGAAATCCGGAAACTCAAAGCACTGCGTACTATAACGGACCGTGGGGAAATCGCTGTCTATTCAAAGCACTTTCTCATTCCATCCAGCAATTCTTCATTTCCGGACGTCCGGTCTATCCGGTAGAACGCACTTTACTTGTCAACGCGATCATCGAAGCATCACTGATTTCCAAAGAGCGGGGTGGTTTACCAACCGAAGCACCTTTTTTAGACGTGCAGTACGATGCGCCCCGTTGGCATAAGCTCAGAGAAAATGGGAAGTCGTGGGAGATCATTACAAGCAGCACGGAGCAACCGGTCGAGTTTTCACCCGGTGATTCACGGTTCTTATAAACTTCACTTAAACGTCGTGACGTTTCTATTCGCTAACCCAATGCGATGTAATCTTTTTGGATTGCGTCCAGAACTGGATGGATCCTTGGCCCGTTATATCTCCGACCCCAAATCGGGATTCATTCCAGCCGCCAAATCCAAATGGCTCTCTCGGCACGGGCACTCCAACGTTTACTCCTATCATTCCGGCTGATGCAGCATCGGCGAATGCCTGTGCCACCTGGCCATCCTGTGTGTAAACCACGGCAGCATTGCCAAACGGTGAAGTCTGTTCGATTTCAATGGCACCTTGAAGATCGTCCGTTCTCATAATTGAAAGTACTGGACCAAAGACCTCTTCGTTGGCGATTCTCATGTCCGATGTCACGTTATCAAGCACCGTCGGTCCGACGTATGATCCTTCTTCGCAGCCTTCCACAACCGTGTCGCGACCGTCTAGCAAAGCCGTTGCACCCTGCTCTATTGCCTCAGTGATATATCCCTCGATGCGTTGTTTGGCTGATTCCGAAATTACCGCACCCAAATTGTCACCCGGCACAATTTGCCGGGAAGCTTCCACCACTTCGTCAATGATGTGGTTCACTTGCCCGACAGCGACGAGCGTGGCGGCCGCCATACACCGCTGCCCTGCACAGCCACAAGCGCTGGCTGCAACATTACTGGCAGTATGGGCGACGTCTGCGTCCGGCATGACAACCAGATGATTCTTTGCTCCTCCCATGGCCAACGCACGCTTATAGCTTCCAGTTGCACGCGCATATACGATCTTGGCCACCGGTGTCGATCCAACAAACGTCACAGCCTTGATATCCGGATGATCACAGATCCCTTCAACCACCGACTTATCACCATGGATGACGTTGAAAACACCTGCAGGCAAACCTGCTTGACTTAGCAGTTCAGCAGTCTTATTACCACTTAAGGGCACCTGTTCTGATGGTTTAAAGACCATTGTATTTCCCAGAGCTAATGCCATCGGGATGGTCCAATGCGGAACCATAATCGGAAAATTAAACGGGGTGATACACGATACAACTCCAAGCGGCTCTTGCTGTATGGAACAATCGAAGCCTTTGCTTACCTCTAATACCTTTCCAGCAAGTAGATTTGGCAGCGAGCATGCAAGTTCAGTTAACTCAATCGCCTTAAGAACTTCAGCCTTAGATTCAGCTATCGTCTTTCCATTTTCTTCATGACAAATACGGGCAAGCTCATCCATGTTGTCCTGAAGCTGATTTCGATAGCGATAAAATACATCGCAACGTTCACGAATGGTCAATTGAGACCATGCGGGAAACGCAGTGGCAGCAGCCGCAACAGCAGCATCTAGGTCCGCTTTACCGGAAACTGGTACGGTAGATAATTGCTCGCCGTTTACCGGTGAAATAACTTCTATGGCGTTCTCCGCAGGTGAAGATGATCCGCCAATGTAATTTTCAAGTGCTGAGTATTTCATGATTGCCCGATGGACCGTTGGGGTGTTGATCTTGCTATTAAATATTCTTACTGCAATTCTACCGTTTCCGCTTCGAACCGTTGTAGAATCGCAATTGCTTACCAATCGAATATACATGCAATGAGTTAGCACCGAGGACTAAGATGCAAAAAGATACAGCCTTTCAAATGGCCGCTTCCAATATTCGCTACGGCCAGGGCATCACGGCTGAAATTGGCATGGATCTTCAAGACATGGGTGTCAAGCGCACACTCGTCATCATGGATCCAAATCTGGTGGGCTTGCCTACTGGGCAAGCTGTCGTTGAATCGCTAAATCAAAATGACGTCGGATACGACCTCTTTTCTGAAGTCTCCGTTGAACCTACAGACTCGAGCTTTAAACGCGCTGCGGAAGTTGCCACCGAAGGAAACTATGACAGCTTTGTTGCTGTCGGTGGTGGTAGCACGATGGATACAGCGAAGGCCGCAAATCTGTATTCAACTTATCCTGCTGAATTCTTCACGTACGTGAATGCGCCAATTGGTGGTGGTCAACCAGTACCCGGTCCTCTCAAGCCACTGATTGCAGTCCCTACTACGGCTGGCACAGGCAGTGAAACGACAGGGGTTGCCATTTTTGATTATGTGGAGAAGAAAGCAAAAACCGGCATTGCACATCGCTACATGAAACCGACGCTCGGTATCATTGATCCCGACAACACAAAAACGATGCCGGCAGCAGTTGCTGCAGCAACAGGTCTGGATGTCCTCAGTCACGCACTGGAATCTTTTACGGCGATTCCATTTGATTCACGGCCAAAGCCAGATCGACCCATTCAACGACCGGCATATCAGGGAACAAACCCTATCAGTGACATCTGGTCATTGAGAGCACTGGAAATGGTACGTGACTACTTACCTCGCGCATATCAGGATACTACAGATGATGAAGCCCGAGGAAACATGCTCCTCGCTTCGGCGATTGCCGGAATTGGTTTTGGAAATGCTGGCGTACATCTACCTCATGGCATGTCTTACCCGATCGCAGGTATGGTCAAAGACTTCTATCCGGATGGATACGATGTGGATCATCCTATCGTGCCACACGGAATTTCTGTGATTCTCAATACTGCGGCGGTTGTTCGATTTACCTCGCCAGCAGATCCACAACGTCACTTAACGGCCGCTAAGGCACTGGGTGCAGACATTACTGATGTACCGGATGAGTCGGCAGGCGAAGTACTGGCAAACCAGGTTATCCACTTCATGCAGACCCTCAACACACCGAGTGGTCTGCGAGCTGTTGGCTATGACGAAAGTGACATTCCAGCTCTTGTTGAAGGAACACTACCTCAACACCGGGTAACTAAACTCTCGCCAATTGAAGCGCACGCAGAGGAGCTGACAAACCTGTTCACAGACTCACTGGA
>Ga0163180_10002585_pt1 | contig 10097 bp, 7 predicted proteins | sample AtlANTMetagenome_2_FD_109647 | JGI IMG/M metagenome (GOLD analysis project Ga0163180, IMG submission 109647) | Marine eukaryotic phytoplankton communities from the Atlantic Ocean - Atlantic ANT 4 Metagenome | ecosystem: Environmental > Aquatic > Marine > Oceanic | place: North Atlantic Ocean...
AGCATCCAGTGCAGGATTCGCTCTGTTCTGCGGTGGGTCCGGTGTTGGGCCAACCAAACCTGGATCTCCCCACGACCATCTGGAAGGGAGATGACAAATGAGGGCGGTCCAAGTGATTCACTTGGACCCGTTGATACCTGATGTGCTTCGTCCCACAAGCTCAAATGCAGCAGGGGGAGTGTGGTCGCAAGATGGTCTCGCAGGTTGCGCAACAAGGGCGCATCCACCACCATGGAGCCCGCGAGAATCTGCGTGGCGCGATCCAAGACTTCTTGGTCAGGGCGTTTGCGCGTGGGGCGATACGGTAGCCCAAGAAAAATCCGCGCGAGACTTGGCACAAACAAGAGGGATGCGAGCAAAGCCGCGGATGCAATGTGGAAGTTCACAGACATGATTACCCTGACCACAAATTGGACGGTCCGTCGTGGCTGGAACTCGTCCAGCACAACGCACAAAACACGCAATCCAATCTGCCCACTCCGGGGATCGGATCGGTCCGGGTGAAACATGAGGTGTGGACTTGGAAAGCATGGCGCAGTACTACAGGGCCAAATCACGTCTTTTGGAGGACGAATGAACGAGATTTCTAGGCGCTTAGATCAGGCAGCGAAGGATCCCGTCGCGTCTCGAAGACTTAAGCAACTGCAGCCTCTCAAGGGGCTTCGAGGGGTCCCTTTAGGCGAGGTTGCCGCGATTGCTGCGGAGTTTTATCAGCGGAAACCTGCGGAATTTCCGAGGGATTTAGAGTCCCTCCATGCGCTGTTTTGTGCCGCGCATGAGGATGGTTTGGTTGCGATTGCGCTTGCGGCCGTTGCTGCGATTGATGAGCCCGAAGACGGTCTGGATCTTGGTTTTCGGTGGATGGAATTGATTGACGACTTGGAGACCGCGGATGCCTTGGGGTGGCTCTTGCTCGGGCCTGCATTGGTTGCGCAAGAGGCCGGGGGTGAGTTGTGTGCCTTAGTGAAGGACGAGCGGCCTGTAGTGCGGCGCTGCGCGGTGATGGCGTGTTTGTCTGTCCTTCCGGTACGGGTCGAGGGACCTGCTGCGGCATGTTTGAGAGAGCGTGCAGGAGAACGACATATTCAAATGACTGAGTCATCGAATTCTGAACTGGTGGTTCGTGTGATCCGTTTGGCGATTCGGGACAGAGACCCTCATGTGCTCCGTGCAACAGGTCGTGTGCTCCGCGCGTGGGGCGAGTCGGATCCTGAAGCAGTAGCGCTATTTTTGGCCAATGAGCCCGGAGGGGTGCCGAAGCGTTTGCGGGAACTGGCAGAAAAGGGGGTAAGAAAGGGAAGGCGTCGCTGGACAGAGGGGCAGAACTCGGGATAATTTGGCTGCGCTCGACGAACACTCCGGAGGTAGGCATGTGGCGTTGTTCCAAAATCTTGGTGCCAGTTGATTTCTCAGATACGGCAAGGGCTGCGATTTCCGCAGCGCTACAGATTGCTGCGGACCATGATGCTGAGGTGATTCTTGTTCATGTGGAAGAAGGCATGGACAAGGAGTTGAGAAAACGCATCTACTCTGCGCCGAACGATACGGTGATTGAAGACACCATGGTTTATGCGGAGCAGGCACTCAAGGACGCTGCGAATCTGGAGCTCCAACGTGCTGCTGAGGCCGGTGAACCTTTGCCAGGCGTGAAAATTCGCACAGAGGTTGTCGGCGGGGATTGGCTCGAGGTGGTCTTGAGTTGGATCGAAGAGTACGACGTGGATTTGGTCATTTCGGGTACACATGGTCGCAAGGGCGGTGTGAAGGGGATCTTCTCCTCGACATCCGAGAAACTCGTCACCCGAGCGACCTGTAGTGTGATGGTGGTGAAACCACAGGGCTTCCCTTATCTCCGCGACTAAGTCGTCTCAGGCGCTCTATGCGGCTCTGGTCGAGTTGGAGGGAAGTCAGTCGGTAGAGCAGCGGCTCGCACAGGACCCATTGGGCCTTGTACATGACTATGCCGATCCGCTGGACCAGGAAATCGTGGCACTCTGTGCGGCACAATTGGCGTATGGGCGTGTGGATTTGTTTCGGCCTATTTTGAGTGGTCTCTTTGCCCATATGGACACTTTTGGTTCGCCGCGTGCCTATGTAATGGGCTTTGATGGGGCTGCAGAAGCACCAATACTCGAACACTTCTCCTATCGCTGGACAAAAGGGTGTGACTGGCAGGTGTTTCTTTGCGCCTTGCGGGCCATGTTGGAAAAGCATGGAAGCCTGAAGAGTGCCTTTGAGAGTGCGTGGGAAGAAGAACAGCACATCGATGCGGTCTTAAATCGTGTGGTGGGCGAAATGGCCGATTTTGCGTTGGGATTCTCGGATGGGAAACTCTCTCGTGGAAGCCGGTATTTCTTCTCGATGCCTGCTGGTGGTTCGGCATGCAAACGATGGGCGTTGTTCTTGCGTTGGATGGTGCGGAGTCCAGAGAAGGGAATTGACCTTGGCCTCTTTGCCCTTCCTTCTGAAAGCTTAATGATGCCGTTGGACACTCATGTGCATCGAATCAGTCGAATGATTGGTCTGACACGTAGAAAAGACACATCATGGAAGACGGCCTCGGAAGTGACCAAGGCATTGGCCAAGCTGGATCCAGTTGATCCCACGCGATTTGATTTCGCGTTGGCGCATCTCGGTATTTCAAACAAGTGTAGCGGTGTTCAGGGCATGCCAGTGTGCGAGGAGTGTGCCATTCAGGCCTTCTGTACGGCTCCCTATAAAAAAACCAAGAAACGACCTGTGAAACGGGCCTGAGAGCGGATAGCCTTCCTCATTCGATCGAAAGAGGAGATCAAAGCATGCGTATTCTCACACTGACCGTTTTGAGCCTTGGGCTTGTCGCCTGTAATAAAGATGCCACAGATGATGGCACGGACACGGGCACCATTCTGGATGCCGATGGCGATGGATTTGATGCATCCACGGATTGCGATGACGACAATGCGGATATCAATCCCGACGCTATCGAACTGTGTGATGAGGTCGATAATGACTGCGATGGTGATGTGGACGAGGCCGATGCCGAGGATGCGCTGACTTGGTATGCCGACACAGATGCAGACGGTTTTGGAGATGCCAACGCAAGTGAGATTGGCTGCGTGGCCCCGGAGGGCTTCGTCGAGGACGCGACCGATTGCGATGACACCGTGGCGGAGATCAATCCGGATGCGGACGAGTATTGCAATGAGATCGACGATGATTGCGATACCGAAATCGACGAAGACGCCATGGATATGGGCTCCTACTACGTGGACGGAGACGGGGATGGATACGGTTGGGAGGCAGGCCTATGGCTTGCGTGCACCCAGCCTGAGGGGACGGTTGACAATGGTGAGGACTGTGATGACGAGAATGCCGCAGTCAATCCGGATGCTTTAGAGGCCTGCGATGGCGTAGACAATGATTGCGATACATCGACTTCCGAGGACGGTACCGCTGCCTGGACAGACAGCACGGGAGCCATCACCGATGTGACGGCAAGCGTGACCGGGTCTGAGCAGAATCCCGCGGTCTTTACGGTGCCTGGTGGAACCCTCAACTTCTGTGATGGCACCTATTATGTGAACTTGAAGCTAGAAGGCGATGTGAACATCACCTCGCAGAGTGAAGACCCCAGCCTGACGGTACTGGATGGGGCGGGCAGCGACTCTGTGATTCAAATGGGTGGCGTGACCGAAGATGCTGTGTCGATTGTGGATGTGTCCATTACCGGTGGAAATGGAGGCGGTGTTCCAGGCATCTTTGAAGATGTTGGAGGAGGGGTTCTCTGCGGCGGACTCGATCCGAATACCTTCACGGAAGTTCCCGTGGAGTTGTCGATCGATAATGTGTTGATTTACGGAAATAATGCGCAGTTGGGTGCAGGTGGCTTGTTGGCGCTTGGATGCAACTTGACCATCAGCAACTCGGAATTCAGCAGCAACACTGCGGGTGTTGCGGGCGGATTGGCAGTATTTGGTGGTACCCATACACTGACGGAAGTCGACATTATCGACAACATGGCCAATGAATATGCTGCTGGATTGGATTTCGAGCAATTCATGAGTCTACCGGTAGTGACGCTCGATTCTGTCCGAGTCAGCGGCAACGACGTTGGGAGTGAAGGCGCTTCTGGTGGCTATATTTCAGCGGATACTGTGTCGTGGGTCGGCACGGCCGGGAGTGGAACCTCCGGTGTGTATGGCAACACGGGACCAGAGGAGACTTCTGGTTTGCTTGTGGTGGCCAACGAATTCATTGCCAACCTTGTCGACTTCGGAACCGAAGCGGATGGCACGGACAATGATGGCGTTGATTTATATTTTGAGCCCTTCACCGGGGACTACGGCGGGTATCAGATTGAAGACGATGCGAGCTTCACGTGTGATGCAGATTTCTGCGGCACGCCGACTACGGCGGTGCTGGGCACCAACACCTATGAAGGACAGTTGGATGCAGGCTTCTTGATCGGCAATGTCATCGAGGCGACTACCGACGATACACTCGATAGTTTTGCTTATGATTTGACCAATACGGTGAGCTCCAATTGCAGGGCCCGCTTTGCCGTCTTGAGCACTTCTGCTGTATCTACCACCACGACAACGACCTGGGATGTGATCTGGACAAGCGCGCTCGTCCCCGTGGACAAAACTGCTGTGACGGACTCCGGTTTTGTCGGGCTGCCGGTAGAGAGCGGGTTGTTCTATGGTCTAGGGGTTGCTGCAAACTGTGAGTTGACCGTGACCTTCGACCCGACAACGACCAACACCACAGGCGGTTTCGGGACTGGAGTGGGCTACTTTGGTCTTGAGGTAGACCAGTCCTTCTGGCCCTCTTCCACTGTGGACGTCGAGGACTACTTCTCGGAGTATGGAGCGATGCTCCATCAAGAAGTCACCCACACGGATCTCTAAATCGATGCGCTTGTTTCTACTTTCCGGTGTCTTGTTGGGGTGTCCTGGTAAGAATACCGGTGTGGATCCACGGGATCGGCCTGAAGAGAGCGATGTGGAAACAGAGGATACAGACGTCGATCTGACGCCTCAGTTCGAGTTCCAAGTTGCTGTAATCCCTGAGGACATCCAGGCGACCATGCGTGGAATCACGTGGACATCCGACTGTCCAGTGTCTCTCAATGATTTACGGATGGTCAGCCTGACCCACTGGGATTTTGAGGGTCAAGCCACCACGGGCGTGTTGATCGTTTCCGAGGACGCGGCAGGCTCGCTTGAAGGGGTGTTTCGGACCGCTTTTGAGACGGGCTTTGCGATAGAAAAAATGCGTCCCATCGTGGAGTTTGGTGGTAGTGATGATGCGTCTATGGCCGCCAACAATACCTCGGCGTTCAATTGTCGCAAGGTGACAGGCGGCAGTAGTTGGTCGCAGCACAGCTATGGAGATGCGATTGATTTCAATCCTATCCAGAACCCGTATGTGCGTGGTTCAAGTGTGTATCCACCGGCAGGTGAACCCTACAGCCAGCCGGATCAGCGCGATGCGTCTGTGATGGGATTGTTGACCGATGAAAGTCCGGTGGTTTTGGCCTTCATGGACTTGGGCTGGGGCTGGGGCGGTGACTGGTCGTCATTGAAGGACTACCAGCATTTTTCCGAGAACGGGAACTAAGCGCGAAGAAAGGGATCGACGCGGCGTAAAGTCGCCGCTATGCTTCAGTGCCGGTACAACCCATGTACTTTGGAGGCAGGATGCGGCTCTCTTCATTGCTTTTACTCACCATCTGCTCGTTGGGCGCACTATCAGGCTGCGGGGAAAAAGACCCTGAAACCGGTGATGACACCGGAAATGGTGTTGATTCTACGCCTGTGGACAATGATGGTGACGGGTACACGTCGGATGTGGACTGTGATGATGCGGATACGGATACCCATCCGGATGCGGTCGAGTTGTGCGATGGTCTCGACAATGACTGCGACGGAGAGACGGACGAAGACCAGTTCGAGATGTTCTTAGACAGCGATGGCGATGGCTATGGGGACGAGAACAGTTCCGTGATGGATTGTGAGCTGCTCTCTGGCTACTCCGAGCAGGCCGGTGACTGCGATGATTCCAGTCCGACCACCTATCCAGGAGCAGCCGAAATCTGTGATGGTCTGGATAATGATTGTGATTCCAGCACGTCAGAAGAGGGGCTTGTTGCGCGCTATGACAAGTCGGGCAACTACTCCGACGCCAGTTCCTTGTTTGCGGGTAGTGCGAGCCAGCCAGCGGTGATCACGCTCACTCAGAATGGCGAGAGTTACGAAATCTGCGATGGCACCTACTATGTGAACATCACGGTCACCGCCGATGATGTGAACTTGGCATCGGCCAGTGGAGATCCCACTACGACGATTTTAGATGGAGCGGGTACAGGAACAGTCGTCAGCAACAGCGGCGAGTCACAGCATCTTACGATTGAAGACCTCACCATCCAGAATGGACAGGCTCAGCCTGATGCGGATTGGGATAACCAGGCCTTAGGGGGCGGTCTGGCCTGCTTTGGATTCGATCCACCTCTTGAGTTGGATTGGCAGTCGCCGACGCCGATTACGAGTAGTCTGACGGTTATTGGGTCGATCATTCATAGCAATGAGGCTGATGTGGGTGCGGGAGCGCTGGGTATACTTTGCGCACTGACGATGGAGGATACGGAGATCCATAGCAATACGGGTTTGGATACTTCAGGTGTCTTCTGGTTTGGTGGTGATGTGGTCTTTACGGATGTGGACATTCGGGATCATGACGCCTCGTCAATTCAAACGAGTGCAGCTCTAGCATTGTTTAATCTTGATGGAAGAGAGCCTGGCTTCTCGGCATCCTTTCACGACGTTCGTATTGAAAACAATTCGGGGACGGCCACTTCTTCGACGTACACCGCCCGGGTGATGTATACGAGTGAGTATGATCTTTCTTGGACGTCGAGTGCATCAGGTCGATCGACCTTTGTTGATAATTCTGTGCCTCCAAGTATGTCGAACTACGCGCTTAGTGCGGGTTTTATGACGTATGGGGGTAGTTTGACGGTCAAGGATGTGGATTTTGGCACACCTGGCGGTGGCGACGACAATGGACCGGTCGACCTCTATAGTTATGACAGCGCGAGCTTTTATGCTGCCGGCGACTCTGCGTATTTCGAGTGTGCTGGAGCCCAGGGCTGTGGAGAGGAGAAGTCCTACGCATTTGCGAATGCCAACCAGAGTTCGACCAGCACACAGGGCTTTGCTGGCAACGTGATGTACTTGGATAAACTCGGGACAGTCAATGACTTTGATATGCAGTTGATGAATCCGGACTGCGCTGCGAATATGGTGATTTTTCAGTCGAGCAGCGTCTCCAATGGTGCTTCACAGAAGTGGGAAGTAGTCTGGATCAATACCAATCCCGGTCAGTCCAATCGCACGCGGTACAGCGGCAATATTGGGCAGGTGTTCGAGGCGGGCCACTACTACGCTTTTGCGCTCGGCTATCAATGCTATGGAAAGAGCTCTGGGCTTCCATTCGCCAAATCGGGTAGCACGGGTATCGATGTAGGCATTGGCTATAGTGTTGGTTTCGTGTCCAAAGAGGGGACTTTTAGCTCATTGAGTGTAGGGGACTCACTGACCATGAGCTACTCAAAGTCAATGGACGCCTACAATATTAATTTGGTGACTACGGAACTCTGATAGGATGCTCCAGGCATTTCTCTGGAGCGTCATATGCGTACTCGTAAGTTTTCGTTCATCGTCTGCTTTCTGACCCTGGTCGGCTGCGGTAAGGACTCATCTACCGACGACGGAGGAGATACGGGAACTCCGTTTGTGGACTTGGATCAGGACGGTTTCTCGGCTGACGAGGACTGCGATGATAGCGATGCCACCGCTTATCCTGGTGCGGATGAGATCTGCGATGCCGTTGATAATGATTGCGACGGCGAGACAGATGAAGATGCCGTGGACGGACTCACGGCCTACGCCGATGAGGACGGTGATGGATATGGTGCATCCGACAATGCCATACAGGCATGTGAACTGCCTTCAGGGTACGTCCTTGATGGCACGGATTGCGATGACAGCAACGCCGATGTTTCACCGGGGTCGGAAGAGGTCTGTGATGGCATCGACAACGATTGCGACCCGGCAAGTGATGAAATGGGGCTTGCTAGTTTCGTGACAGCTGCTGGTGACTTCGTGGATCTTCAAGAAGAGTTGAAGGGGAGTGTTGCATCTCCCATCCAGTACACGATTGCGGAAGAGGGTGACCTACAGTTCTGCGGTGGTGTGTACCACGTGAACTTGGATGTAACGGCCAGCAGCAATGTGGTTGGACTCGGCGCAGACAACTCGGTTGTGATGCTGGATGGTGCGGCCAACGGACCGGTGGTCCGAAGCACGACCGACGGGGTGAACGTTGGAGTTGAAAACCTGACTGTGCAGCACGGGAACGGTGAGTTGGCTTTGTTTATTGAAGAGACGGAGATGGGAGGCGGTATCTTCTGTTACGCGGTGGACGAGAGCGGTTCCGGGAATCCGACTGTCGATGTGTCCCTAAAAAACGTGGTGGTCAAAGAAAACACCGCGCAGTTGGGCGCGGGTGTGGCAGTTTTGGGCGGGTGCTCTTTGACAGTAGAAGACGCCGATATCCGTGACAATTCGGCCAGTGAGGCGGCAGGCGGCATTGTTGCCGTAATCGACAAGGATGTGTCCATCGTCAACACAGTTATCGAGGACAACTCGGCTACGAGTGGGGCCGGAGGATTGTACTATTGGAATGTGTCCGCGGAAGGGACCTTAGGTGCTCTGACGTTCGACGACGTGCTTGTGGCGTCGAATACGGCAGATGAGGTGGCTGGCCTGGTGATGTTGGGAGCGGATCTGATTTGGACAGGTTCAGCCAATGGCAACTCTGGTATCGTCGGTAATACCTCCGTGGATGGCCCGGGCGCGTTTGCGTTGTATGGCAGTGATGCTGAGTTTGTCGATGTGGACTTCGGCGAGGCGGGGACAGCTTCAGAGAACACGCCGTATGACCTTGCCTTTGAAGGTCTTGGCAGTACATATCGGATTGGCGACTCGGCCAGTTTTGAGTGTGTCACCGATGGGATCTGTGGAAGCATGAGCGAGCACGTCATTACCGAAACGGAAGCCGTCGTTCCAGGCGGTTCGGGCGGATATGCGGGAACCGTTTTTGAAGCGACGTGGTCGGGGACTTTGGAAGAGTTCTGGATTGCGACATCTGCGACGTCGTCCAACTGTACGGCTCGTCCGTATCTACTCTCGACGAGTGAGGTGTTGCCCGAGAGTTCGCTTGGTGTGGTGGAGTTTACTCGTCTTGAGCGGGGTTCTTCCCAGAGCTTGGGTGCAGAAGAAGACTCCAAATTTCATCTTGGACAGTACATCGAGGCCGGGAACACCTATGCCGTCGTTGCATCTTGGACGTGTAGTTCGAGCGACGAGATCGGTATTGGTATTGTGAGTTCGATGAGCACGGTTACGGTGCCGTTTGGCACTGTTTTGGGTACTGTCGCGGATGCCGGTGGGGCCTTGTCGACAGGCGCCACAACCCATGACCTCTACTACGTCCCTTGGCCGGGATACGTGGCCCAGTCGATCAGCACGAACGACTTTTAGGGCCTTCTAAAGAAGTAGGGTAAGAAGCGAACGAGCGGTCTATTTGTAGCCGTAGGACTGCTCGTGGAAGTCGCCCGTGTCGATCCATTTTTGGATGACCCGATCTAGAACGGAGTTGTCGACCATTTCAACACCCCATTTCTTCGCGTTCCCTTCGATGGACTCAATCACCTGTCCTTTGACGAACACAGGAATGTTCTCAATACGTGAGCGGGTTTCATCGGCCCATTCGAGCTGATAACCGCCCTCGCGTTCCATGTACGCCTCGGAAACGTCTCCCCACATGTCGTACTTTACGGCCATGATCTCGGGGGTGATTGTCGTGCCGAGATTCTTCTTCACGGCGGTCCATTCCACACGCCACTTGGTCATGTCGCGACAGAAGTCCGGAATGTTGTCCAGCTCGGCTTCTGCCTCGGGAGTCCATACAAATTCATGCTTGGCGGTGTCCGCAGAGAGGGGGTGGCCGTAGCCAAGCTGTTTGCCCAGCTTTGCCATAAAGGCCGACCC
>Ga0163180_10002586_pt1 | contig 10096 bp, 11 predicted proteins | sample AtlANTMetagenome_2_FD_109647 | JGI IMG/M metagenome (GOLD analysis project Ga0163180, IMG submission 109647) | Marine eukaryotic phytoplankton communities from the Atlantic Ocean - Atlantic ANT 4 Metagenome | ecosystem: Environmental > Aquatic > Marine > Oceanic | place: North Atlantic Ocean...
GCTTTTGGAGAATACACCAAAACCGATGAAGCTGGCTACAAAGTTGACATGGGCAAAGGACCAGTTCTTCTGGACATGGATCCTGGCGACTCGGCCGAGATTATTGAAAGCAAAACACCGTCCACGGAATTCCAACATTTCACGCAGGCCATGACGAGTCTGTCTCTTAAAGCCTTAGATATCCCTTACAGTTTTTATGACGAGGGCTATACAAACTTCTTCGGGAGCCGCTCGGCTTTTATTCATTACGAAAAAGCATGCAAAGCGAAACAAGCACAACTCAGTGAACTGCTAGATCACATCACCGGCTGGCGTATGAAGCTGTTCATCGCAGACGGAACGCTAAAGCTTCCGCGTGGCCTGACACTCGGCCAGTTGAACTGGGAATGGGTTGCGGACGGAACACCTTGGTGGAATCCGCTACAAGAAATTAACGCCGACATCGCGGCCATCAACAACGGCCTGAAAACACGCTCGATGGTAGTCCGCGAACGACACGGTAAAGAATTCCGTGACGTTGTTGACCAACTCTCCGACGAGCAGAAGTACATGGCCGAAGCGGGAATCATTGTCGACATTGCCGGCGTGCCGCTTGACGCTGATCAGGCAGGTGAAGAAATCCAACGTCAGGCAATCGAAATCGTAGATCGCGAGGAAGAACTATGACCCAAAAGAAAGTACGCGCAGAAGCCCTGCGTTTCACATCCGGCGAAATCAGTTTTACTGAATCGGAAAACGCCGACAGTCCCGTTACCGAATACGATGTTCGTTTGCTGGCTCGATCCAGCGGTGCAATCGAACACTGGTACTGGGGTCAACAAACCATCCACGACATGAGCGGAATGAATGTCGCTCCAAAGATACCAATTGATTTCAATCATGATACCGGCGAGATCATAGGGTACTTAGACCAATTCGAAGAAAGCCCGGAAGGTCTGGTCGCCAGCGGAAAGCTCGTCAGTTTCTCTGAAGACGACCGTGCCGGCGATATCGCACGCAAAGCCAAAGCAGGCATTCCCTGGCAGGCTTCTATCAATTTCGGAGGGGACGGTATCCGCGTTGAGAACGTCAGCGAAGGAACGCAGTTCTCCGTCAATCAAAAACAGTTTACCGGTCCTGCGACCGTGATTCGCAGTTGGCCGCTGAGGGGAGTCGCTATTACGCCATACGGCGCAGACTCGTCCACAGAATCCGTAGTGTTGTCCGACAAGGGCAATGAATTTTTAGTCGAAGTGAAGGAGACGCAGATGAGCGAAGACGCAGTTCAAGATGCAGTCGAAGAGGAAGCAGTAGTTGCTACCGAAGAGGCTGTGGAAGAATCCGTCGAGCAACCAGAAGCCGAAGATCACGTCGAAGAGCAAGAAGTGGTCGCTGAGTCACCTGAACAAGAACAGGCTGAACCAGCGGATGCCCAGCTATCTCAGGCTGAAGGCAAACGCTACATCGAACTTTTTGGTGCTGATCAGGGAGCCGTTTGGTTTATCGAAGGCAAATCTATCAACGAATGTTTTGCACTCAAAGTTGCCACGCTTCAGGAAGAAAACAACAGCCTGCGTGACGAGGTCGCAAACCTCAGAACGTCAGATCGTGGTGAGGATGCTCCTTTGAGCTTCTCAGACGAGCCGCCTGTTGAAGTTTCTGAGCAACAACGCAGAGTCAATGAACTCAAAAAGCAGGGAATCGAATCAGACTTTGTCGCCAACATGGCCGCAAAGATCGAATCCCAACTTAATGGCTAACACACCCCCACCCCCCCCTATCAAACAAGGAACATATAAATGGCCGATACACCGGACTATATGACTTCAGCAAAGGTTTTGCAGTTTAATGACTCAGACCTTAGCTTCGACGTTTCGGATGTCCTGGAGGATTCTCCAGTGCTGAGACGACTCAGTGCCTTCTCTGTTGACGGTACGCAGCTCCGCTATATGCGCAAAACAGCGAATCCGGTTACTGGGTTCCGAGCCGCTAATGACGGTACTCAAAATGACGTGGCGACCTTTGAACAAGTGAGTGTCGATCTGGCGATTGCTGATGCATCGTTCAATATCGATATCGCTCTGGCTCGCGGTTACCGTCTTGGTGAAAGTGCTTTCATCGCTTTGCAGATGCGTAACCATCTTCAAAGCATGATGTTCAACATCGAAAGTGAGCTTATTAACGGCTCGGCTGACGCAAACGGATTTGCTGGGTTAGGCGACGAACTCGATGCAATCACTGACTCCATGGTCGTAGATGCAACAGGAACGGCAGCAGGCGAAGGTAGCAGTTGCTACTTAATTCGCACTGGGTTCAACGATACACAGGTAGCGTGGGGTAACAGCGGTGTTATCACCGCCGACGATACTGTGATTTCGCGAACCATTGGTTCTGCAACCGGTACGTTCCCGAGTTACTACACTGCCGTCACTGGTTACTGTGGGCTGATCTACGGCTCCAGTTACAGTGCCGCTCGTATTTGTAACCTGACCGAAGACAGTGGAAAAGGTTTAACTGATGAGCTTATCTCAAAAGCTATCAGCCTGTTCCCTGCCGGCCGAGGACCCAATTTAATTGCCTGTTCACGACGAAGCTTGCACCAATTGCAGGCATCGCGTACAGCCACAAATGCCACGGGTGCGCCAGCCCCGTACCCCTCGGATTCTTTCGGAATTGAAATCGTAACCACCGATAGCATTCCTAACACGCAGGCAATCTTAACCTAATGAGCATTGCCAACTCACTTGAGTCGAATTTCAAACAGTTGCAATCCGCTGCGGGCGTAACCATCAAATACGCTCGTGGCGAAAGCAACATCACCGTAGTGGCTGTGCCGTCCAGCACTCAATTCGTTGAGACGAGCGGCGATGGCTACATGGAATCAGTCGAGAGCCGGGACTTCATGTTTCCAGCTTCCGAGCTGAATTTAAGCGGTGCTGAAACGCGACCCGAGCGAGGGGACACGATTACCGAAACCGTCAATGGCATCGAGCGGACTTACCCCGTTACGAATCCTGGCGGTGGCAGGTACTACCGATACTCCGACCCGTATGGAAAGATTCTTCGCGTTCATACCAAGTGGACAAGCTAAATGTCAACATCGTCACTTACAGCCTTAGCCGATGGTGTGGTTACTCGTTTGAGTAGCCAGTCATTTAGTAAGTCTTTTTCGGTAAGCCGGAACTATCTCCCCGACTTCGAGCGGGAAGAACTTTCTGGGGTCGAGATTTCGGTATTCCCCAACGGGATGCAGGCAAGCACGGTCAGTCGCTCCAAAGAACAGTTCATCTACACGCTGAACATCGTTGTGCGGATTCCGATCACGCCGAGTGCTTCGCCTGATATTTCGTCGGAACTTTACTTCGTTCAAGAAGTTCGTGATGCACTGCGTTTTATTTCAATCGGCACGGCCGGTTATCAGGGGATTCAAAACGACCCCGCATATGACCTCGAAGCTTTAGCCGAGCGAAATGAGTTTGTCGCAGTTCTTACTTCCACATATCTCGAAATTAAATAGGAGCCACACTCATGGCTTATGTACTGGGCTTAAACGCAAAGATGTATCGCGAAACATCGACCGATGATTCAACGTACGTCGAAATGGATAACATTCGTGACGTTTCTTTGTCACTCACAAAAGCAACGGCAGACGTAACTGTCCGAGGCGGCGATGGCTGGCGGCAGACTGTGTCGACCCTGAAGGAAGGCTCCGTGTCTTTTAGCATGGTTTACGACACCGGTGACGCAGACTTTACCGCCGTCAAAGATGCATTCATGAATAACACCGATGTACGACTCAAGATTCTAGATGGAACTGATCCACCAGCCTCTGGTGATACCGTTCAGGGTTTGAAATCGTATTTCACTGTTTCAGATTTTAGCATTAATGAAAACCTCGAAGAGGCAATGACTGTCGATGTGACCGTGCAAACGACTTACTCGGCGACTGCTCCTGCTTGGTATTCGGTAACTGGCTAATTAGTTTTTTAATGGGGCGAACAGATGGCTAATTTTTCAGACCTTAACGGTCGCAACTGGGTTGTCACTCTTGATGTGTACAGTATCAAGCAAATTAAAAAAGAGTTAGAGATTGACCTTCTCGATGAGAAGGTTCATGAAACTCTTCAGCGAATTGCAGAAGATATTGTGCTGGCAATCGATGTGCTTTACCTCGCATTGAAAGAACAACTAGACACTGCGAATATCTCCGATGTGGAATTTGGAAGGTCACTTGCCGGTGACTGTCTAAATGATGCAGTAGGAGCGTTAGTAGAGGCTCTAGTGGATTTTTTCCCGAACCCTCGAAAGAGGGAATTCATGAAGAAGATGTGGGCAAAGGCAACCAGTCACATGGATCGCAGTCACCAGGAAATGATCGCGATTCTGGACGACGAAAGGATCGATTCGAAGCTGGAGAGTCAGATGGAGGAGCTACGGGAGAACGGCGTAAAAAGCGTAATCTCTGGGCTGAACTCTATCGAATCGCCGGCTACATCGGAGTAAACCCTGACCGTTTTACTTTCCGCGAGTTGTCATGGATGGCAGACGGAAAGATGGATGCCGAATGGTGGCATACAGCAAACATACTGTGTTTGCATGTCAACATGAATCGCAAAAAGAATGCAAAGGCCAGACAGCCACACGAGTTTCATCCGCTTCACAGTCGCAAAAAGGTGACGAAGAAAAAGGGTGACATTACATGGCTAAAGGCATTGCTTCCAAAAGGCGATCCAGACCGAAAGAGCTTCGAGCAGCATGAACCCGTTTCCAAAGATTAAATCTCCGAGAACGCCAAACGATGCGTCACGCAAGTTGATGAGATCAGCTTTCCGTGACGCATCGAAAAGCGTTACCGGCGGCATAGAGTTCTTTGCGAGTTTCAAGCAGGTTCATGTTAACAACTCGAAGTACGAACGCCGCGTGGAACGCGAGTATCGGATTATTCTAAGCCGGTTCGGTGCGTACGTGAGAACCACGGCTAAAAACTTGTTAGGCCGCAAAAACCAACGCCGTGTAATCGACCGTAAAAAAGTCTGGTACAACGGCATGAGATATCATTCCTGGCGTTATGCAAAGCCAGGCAAGCCTCCAAAAAATCATTATGGCGGCTTAAAGAATTCGTTGCGTTTCGAAACAGACGTTCGCAGGCGAAACGTAAAGATTCAAACGACGAAGATTGGTAAAGGAAAGGCCGCACATTTACTTGAATATGGTGGCAGGCAGTCAATATTAGTCAATTGGAAAACAAGCAAATCAGGTCGGCTTAAAATCTCTAAGCTACCTGAAGACTTGATTCGTAAAAACGTGCGGTATAAAGCACGACCATACCTGCGACCGGCCTTTGTTACTACGTTCGAAACATTCCTACCGGAACTGCTTCGTCGTAGCAAACTTCCTAACGCTCTCAAGGGAGTATTCTATCAACAGGTTTCCGCTGCGGCGGGGAGGTATAGATAATGGCACTTCGATCTCTTGCCGGTCAGGCAGTTGTTGAATTACTTCTCCGGGATCGCATGACACAGGGTCTGCATAAAGCCGGAGCCAAGCTAAAAGCATTCGGCCGCATGGTAGATACCGTTGCCATGGGAATGATGAAAGCCGGAGCGTTGATGGCAATTCCCACGGCCGTTGCCGGCAAGACGTTTATGGCGTTCGAAAAGCAGATGACGCAGGTTGCGACTATGCTCGATGATCCCAAAGCGCATATGGAGAACTTTACAGATTCGATTCGGAGGATGAGCAAAGAGTTCGGTGTGGGTACGGACGAGCTTGCCGATGGACTTTATAGAATTCTGTCAGCGACTGTACCAGCAGAGGATGCGTTAACCACGTTAGAATCAGCCGTCAAAGCGTCAATCGGTGGTATTACTGACGTTGCGACAACAACCAAAGTGATCGTAGGGATCATGAATGCTTACGGGATGTCAGCATCGAAGGCGGTAGATATATCGGACACTCTGTTTATGACAGTTAAGCGTGGTCAACTTAATTACGAAGAACTCGCTAACAGTATCGGTACGGCGACATCATTTGCTAAACAGGCTGGAGTCCCTATTGAGCATTTAGGAGCAACGCTTGCACTCGTTACAACAGCAAACATTGCGGCTGACAAAGCGATTAATGGCCTGCGTCAGGCGTTTGCCTCAATGATGGCTCCTGCCGCCGAAGCCGACAAAGTATTTAAAGAACTGTTTGGCGAGACATTCGATATTTCGGCAATAAGGAAATCCGGCGACATAATACAGTTCCTAAAGCTTATTAAAGAGAGAACAGATGCACTAGCAGAAGGTCCGCGTCAGAAAGCTTTAAAGGTACTTTTTGGAGATATCCGTGCCGCCCAAGCTTTGCTTCCTGTTATTGATAATGTCGAAAAACTGACAACTAACATGGACTTCATGGCAAACAAAACCGGTGCGGCTGACGCTATGTTTCAGTTGTTTAACCAAACACTCGGAAAAGATTTTGACCGCCTGGTTCAAACCGCGAAAGACATGATGTTAGAACTCGGCATGGCACTTGCCGACACAATGGTGGATTGGTCGAAATCATTGAAAGAAACATTAGATAGTATGACGGAGTTCATCGCGAACAATAAAGAGCTTGTCGTTACGTTCGCTAAATTAGCAGTCGGCTTAATTACTGGTGGTGCGGCGTTGAAAGTGTTTAGCGTCTTATTAGGTATCATCACGCCGATGGTCGTAAGCTTAGGTAGCGTGCTAATCAAAACAATTCAATTCGGATTTCTAGGATTGTTGAAGGTTGTACCAATGGTATGGGGCGTAATGGCTCCAATGCTCCCGCTGATTTCGATGATTGTTGCCGGCTTCTTACTTTTCAATATGGTCGTTGACACGGGCATGTCATTGTTCGAGCAATTTGCAGCAGTAATTGGCATAGTTGTTGGCGCATTGGTTCTTTACAAAACAATACTGGTAATTGGCGCAGCTTTAACCGCCGCCTGGACCGCAATTACTGTTGCGTTTAACGCGGTACTTTCGGTGCTAGGTTTTATCGTCGGCGTGATATTAACCCAAGGGTTTGGACTGCTAATAGGTGTAGCGTTAGCCGCCGCTGCCGCGTTTATGTATTTCTTTTCGGAAGCTGGGTCGTCGTTCGACCAATTCGGAAAGCGGTCGACAAAAGTATTTGGAGAAATCGCGGACGCAGGAAAGACAGCGTACAACGGAATCGTAGCCGCGTGGCAGGCAGGCGACATGGAGTTAGTCGGCAAGATCGCAATCAAAGCTTTAGAACTGATCTGGGCGAAGTTTTGGAACTGGCTGAAAGAAGGGTTTGCTTCTTCGTGGGATGCTGTTGCAAATACAGCAAAAGACTTTGTTGCTGCGTTGGCAATGTTACTAATTAAACCGGGTCAATGGTTAGCGCAGGGCTTCTACTGGGTTATGGAACAGATAGCGCATTTCTTTACTTGGGTCGCCCAAATGATCGAAGGTACTTTCATGATGATCGGTTCAATAATCGCTGGAACGCTGAACTTCATAACCGGTGGACTGATAGGTATGAATTCGCGGGAGATAGATAATTGGGCTGATGAAGTTAGCGATAAATATGAAAAGAAGCGCGCTAATATTGATAAAAAGGCTGACGAAGTTCAGGCACAAATTGAAGACAGAGCCAACAAGACTATCATCGGACTGTTTAGTCATCACGATGAATCAGCAAAGGCTCGTCGTGAGCAGGCTATGAAAAACAGAGAGCAGGAACGCGCTCTTCAGGAGGAACTCAAGTTACTTGAGCAGCAGGCATTAGCCGCCAAGAAAAAGAAAGATGAAGAAGAAGGCGTGGTCGATCAACTCGGCGGTGCTGGAATGACGGGTCTTGGAGAAATGCTGGAGAACTACGAACCGGCAATTGGTGAGGGTTTCAAAAACGGAATTGAGAACGCTGACATTCCCGATATCGATATCCCTCAGCTAGACACGATGAACAACAACCTCGGCGATATCGGCACTGGAATGGATCAAGCCGCACAAGCCATTTCGATGGGTATGCAGGGCGCATTCGGAGCCGCATCAAACATTAGCAATATTCGCGATATCTTCGGACGCGGAGCCGTAACGTATGAATCGAAGGTTATAGACAAACTAACCTCGATGAACAACTTCATGAAACAAACGGCTCGTAGCACGCAAGCAACCAATAGGAATCTAACATGGCAGTAAAGATTACCGAAAAAGTCACTTCCGGAAATACGGTTCTTAGTTCGACTGCCCCAACCACGACAAAAATTTACAACGTGTGGGGTACAACGGACGAGGCTGACGTTATCAAAGAGGTTGAGAAAGAAGCCCCAACCGCCCACCGGGGTTTGCTGCGGGCATCTATTGAATGTGATCCTCAAGACCATGAGTTTTGGGAAGTCACCGTCGAATATAGTCTGGAGGAATCGTTACGGTACGTGACCGATGTCTCATGGACTACCACTGGTAAAACGCAGACTCGCTTTCGTTCGTTAAACACAGAAACCGCCATCGACTTCGATAGGAATCCTTGGACAAGCCCACCTGATTTTGACGGATTAATAAACGTCTCCGAAGACGGACCCGCAGGAGTCGATGTTGTCGTCCCTACTCTGTCGTTTACTGAAACGCACAAGTTTAACCCAGTTGATATTACGGAAGAAAAAATCGCCGGCTGGTCAAACCTGACGGGAACGATAAACAACACAGCGTTTCGCGGGTTTAAAAAAGGTGAAGTGTTATTTAAAGGCGTTTCCGGACAAACGAACGCAGACCTTGTGAGTCTGACATTTGAATTTGATGTCGCCAGGACATGGTACTGGAGCCAAAACGGCTCCATAAAAACGATTGAAGGCTGGAATTACATGTGGTTTTTCAACCTGCCACAAATGGATTTAGTCACTGGCTTGACGTTTCAGGTTCCTATGGCCGCTTATGAAGAGCAAGTGTACTACTACGGTGTTTGGGATAACGTGATACCCGAACGTGTCGGTCTTCCACCGAATGCTAACCAACCAAACGCGAACGAATCAGAAGAGGATGCAGAAGATGCCGATTGATTTCGCTCACAAAGGAAGAAGTAGATTACTTAATGCGGCCGAGCATAATTCAATGGCTGGCGCAGTTAATTATGTTGAACAAAACGCACAATTATATGCGGCAAACATCAACCGCCAACAAGCCAAAAATGAATTTGTTTGGGTCTACGCGACGAGTTTTATACGGGCTGGAACAGCCGTGCAGTTGGGTGGAGCAGTTGTGGATATTGGTGGTGATTTTCCTCCAAACGATTCCGTCAATGCAGTCACCGTAGGACAAACGCAACGCACCGGAATTCTCCAGACCAGTAGAGCGGTGTACGGATCGCCCCCAACGCAGGACAATACTCAAGATGCGAGTGGAACAAAAATTTGGGACTCTGGTCGAGGTGCATATGGAATAGCTAATTCCGCGATATTAGCAGGGGACGTTGGCAAAGTGCAAACGGCAGGGATTGCCGCTGCGAGAATACGGTTCGATTCGTATGACGATCTCATTGCATTTCCTGCTACCACAAATCTCGTCGGGGATGATTATCTCGGCGTGCTACAAAGCGCATACGCTGGTCGTGCTGGAATGCTGATCACAGGCAGGCCTCCAGCAATCGACGCGACTTATTCGTACACATGGGCATACGTCCTTATTGGCAGTTTTATAAGCCCTTACGCGACGCGGATTCGAGCAAAGCTGGCAGAGGATTTAGACGTGAGTGATTCAACCGCCTCGATCAAAGACATCGTGCCGTATGACGGCGTGCTGCCAACGACGTGGAAAGCCTCAACGTATCGAGGAACAGTTCAAAACCAAATGCAGTTTAAAGGCTCGTCTAACTACTACTGTGACGTTGCATACAACATCCAGCAAAACCTATGGCAACTAACCGGAGTCCAATGCTAAATGGGGTGTTGTGATCAATGCGAAGACTGCTGTGTTATCGATGACAAGTTTTCGCGAGTTAACATTGAAACTTTGACGTTCTCGTCGCAAAGTACATCCGGCAGTGATTACGAAGTTACGATGGATGATACTGTGGAATCGGCTCAAGCAGGCGATACAATCTACGGCGAATCGCAAATGGATAACTACGATTATTATTA
>Ga0163180_10002587_pt1 | contig 10094 bp, 8 predicted proteins | sample AtlANTMetagenome_2_FD_109647 | JGI IMG/M metagenome (GOLD analysis project Ga0163180, IMG submission 109647) | Marine eukaryotic phytoplankton communities from the Atlantic Ocean - Atlantic ANT 4 Metagenome | ecosystem: Environmental > Aquatic > Marine > Oceanic | place: North Atlantic Ocean...
CGAAGGCGAAAGCCGATGCAGAAGCCAAGGCGAGAAAAGCCAAGGCGAAAGCCGATGCAGAAGCCAAGGCGAGAAAAGCCAAGGCGAAAGCCGATGCAGAAGCCAAGGCGAAACCGCAGCCCGCTAAGACATCTGCAACGCAATATGGTGTCCCGACACCACTATCCGCAATACCAAAAAACCTTCCTGCAGGCTCCTCCGTGGCACCCAAATCAGCCAACGAGACAGCCTACTCCTTTCCTGGAAGCTTCACGCCCAACAACAACGCAATGCGGGTGACCGACCGGTCTCAACTCGACACCATCGCGGCTCAACTCATCGCGGGTAGTGGACCAGTCCGAATCGTGGGACACACCGACTCCTCCGGAAAGACAGAAGCCAACTTACGACTTGGCTGGCTCCGGGCACATTCCGTGAAAAAACTTCTGGTACACATGGGCGTCGACGAGCAACGAATCCGCGTTCAAAGTGCAGGAAGTAGTCAACCCCGAACAACGAACGACACGGAACAAGGACGGGCGAACAATCGCCGCGTCGTCATCCTTCTGACCCAATAAGAGAGAACACCATGCAGTGGCTCAACGATGCCCTCGCCGAAATCCGAGATATTCTTCAGCGTCAATCCATCCTTACAGGACCGATGGCCGATGAACTGGAATCCGCTCGACTCGACCGGGATCTTGAAAAACTCTTGTCCGCACTCGTCCAACGCATCGCCGCTTCAGATGGTGTCGAAGCTGTACTCGCGAGTAAAGGCGAAAACCTCATGGCCTCTGCCGGTCCCTTGATTGATTACGTCGCACTCTCCGAAGCTTCTTACGGGGCCCACTGGGCCATGGAAAAAGTGGCCAAGGCCTATGAACTCGGAGAAATTCAGCAAACCGTCTTGGTCGGCAACAACAAGAAGCTGGCCATTTTGACGATCGGCAGTGTCAACATCGCGCTGGTGGCTCAAAAAGACATCGTCATCAGTACTTCACTGGCAAACTAAAAGACGATGCGCTTGCGTTGAACTATTCAGCGCCTGCTATTTCCCAGACGAAGCGTCCTTGCTCTACGGGGCCTAAAGCACGTCCACGGCCCAAGGTAGACTCTAACTCCCGCAGAACATCATCTGAGCAGGCACGGGCCCACTGGTAGGCCTGAAAACTCGAATGGACCTCGTCACAACGCGTTGGCTCAAAGAAAATCCACCGCACACCTGCTTCGGCGATCTCCTGACGTGTAGGAGGAAAGTCGTGCACCTTGCCCAAGGAGAGACGATCAAACCATCTCCACACACGATCCTCCTGATTGGGTGGAGACTTAATCCGCGCATAACGTGACTTCGGACGCAGGGTGTTGACCCGAGGATGACCTGGATGCTCCAGAACCGTCAGATACTGGTGCCGCTGGTCATACGGCAATTCCACAACTGCACCTGATTTGGCAGTCCGTAGAAAATCGGCGATGGGCTCCTTGGGAACCCGCTGCCAATTGCTCGGATCTTCAAGCGTGTTGGCATGGAGTGAGAACACTTGAACACTAGCGTACACAATCAGCGCCAAGGCTGGTATCTGCGTCCGACGACTACGCTTCTCCCACAGCTGCTCCGCACCCACAGCTGCGAGAACCGAGAGCAGTAAACACCCTGCGGCCGCCAGACGGTCGTAGTAGTGAAAATATGAAATCGCCCACCACACAGTGTCACCAATCAGCGGCCATGACCAAAGGGCATTGTCGGCCTGAAGACCATTTGCCCGCTCCGCAATTGGGCACGAGCCCAACGACAAGAACACCAAGAGGGTCGCCCACACGAAAAAAGCGGCATACATCCGACGCCGTGTGCGATCCAGCATCGCAAAAGGGGCCAGCAACCAAAATCCAAAGGAAAAGCCACGAAAGGCCTCACCCACATTGCTCTTCACCAGTTCATTCAACGCGAGCGTACGACCAACCGGCGGGCACTCCTCATGACCAAACTCCTGGAGCACCCAGCCCGAACGCTGCATCTCCCAAATAAAGGGAAGACTCAACACATAGGCCACACCAATCACAGCAATGGGCAGTACCAACTCCTTCACGCCTTGACCTCGACGCATCACCACATGTCGACCCGCTAAAACAATCCCAATCGGTATCCAAAGCGCCAAGCCCGGTGGGTAGATCACAAAAGACCACCATCCCAAAAGACCTGCGATCAAAGTCCACAGCAGCCGCTTTTTAAAAGAGGACTCCAATCCAGCAGGCAGAGAGCGTAGCAGTCCCGCCAAACCCATGAGCGTTAGTCCTGGAAAGAAACAGTTTGTTCTACCCTCCAAGGCTTCAATCCAGATCGGACCAATCGATACCGACATGACCGCAGCAACCACCAGGCCGATCCCTCGGCACCCCAATTCGTAGCTCAGCCAAATGACGCCTGCCGAATTGATCAACAAGCCACCCAATAGCACCATGTTCCACTGAACCGGCCAATCAAAGAACAATGCCGCGGGTGCCATGAGCACCGCATCCATGGGCGGCGTGGTGGCAAACAAGCTGCGTTCATGGGGATCCATGCCGCGCGGATTGGGGTAATCAAAATCCGTTAGGGCACTCACCCACCGTCCTTCCGCAAACTCACGGGCAGTGAAGTCATAAATCCACGGCGTCGACAACGCATCGCCCTGTAGATCGTTGGCCAAAATCAGATTGCCCGCCACCATAAATGGCCAAGCTGCAACGAACAAGACTAGCCCGACTGCTAACCAATGCCAGTTCTCTCGAACAAAGCGAAAGACAGCCTTTGCGTAGCGTTTCTCCACGACTGGAGCCTAACGCATTCCTCTACGCTCGCCCCATCAAAGCACGCGCAGAAAAAGTTCGGCCTTGTCCTTAAGAGATCGTGTGGTCATACAGGTCAGCAAACAGTCCCGCCCACAGGTACGAATCTCTTCCCGTCGCTTCTTCGCCCGAGCACCCTCCCAAATCTCGCGAGGGTTCTGCTCCTGTAGATTGCCCACTGGATCCATATAGAAGCAGGTCACGACATCCCCATTGGAACCAATAAAAAAATTGGTCACCCCTACATGACAGATCCCTTCACGCTCAAGCAATGAAGCCTGCCGGTGCTTTGCTGCCCGGAAGTACGCCTTAAATTTCCGAATATGCGAGGTGTCGTTGAGAAGCGGGTAGCCGGATTGCTTCATTTTCAAAAGTTGGTCGACCACTCCGTCCAGTTCACCAAAATCAGATGGCCAGAGATAATCCAGTTCCACTTCATCATGCTTGAGCTCCAAAGGCTGCAGCATCACCCCGTCGAAAGCATGTTCCTTGGCCCACTCCAAGACCTCAATGGCCTCGGTACAGTTGTAGCCCATCAAGGTGAACTTGATGAGAATCCGCATATCCACGCCATGCTTCTTTCGGGCTTGGTCTAAAAGCTCAAATGCTCGCATGGTGCGATCGTAGTGGCGGGCTCGAAAGTGAAGATGGGTCTCCTCACGAAAGCCATCCAAGGAGATATTTACGTTGAACATGCCCATCTCAGCCAGCCTATCGGCCACCTTCTCGGTCATGAACGTGCCGTTCGTCACTACGCCTGTCAGAATGCCCAGCCCACAGGCATGCTCCAAAATCTCCATGATGTCCTTGCGGACAAAAGGCTCTCCACCTGAGATGTTGAGCTTGAAAGGACCTAACCACTCGCGCAGCTGCGTAAGACTTTCCTTCCATTGCTCGGTACTGAGTTCATTGACCCTACGCAGCGTACCGTGTTCAATGCCGTCCACTTTGGGAAGATTGCAGTGAATACATTTCAGATTGCAGGTCGGCGTGACGTGCGCATACACAATGTTGGGCTTGGAGAGATGTCCATCCGTACGGACATCCACCTCCTGAAGGGCATGGTTCAGGAGATACTTTCCGCCTAACTTCGCTTTGTTTAAGGACTTCACTCTAAAACGTTAGCAGTGACTCAGCGTATCCGCACCATGATTTCAGCAGGAAGTTCGTGATTTCGGTGGTCTGGACGGAAGGACCAGTAGGAACGAGAGCACACCACATCGGCGCCTTGGTCTTCCAAAACAGCCTTAAACCGCAACAAACTCGGCCCGTCCCAAATCTGGTGAACGGAAAAAATAGCGACCCGGTAATCGTCCAAATCACCCAGCGACTTGGCGAATTCAACAATCGCGTCCGTAGGTGATCCGTCTCTACCCGATCCAAAAATGGGAAAGCCGAAAATCAGTCCATCGTACTCTTCAGGATTCACCGATTGGGGCACATCTTCCAGAGAAAAAGCATCCACCAAAAAGGCGCGATCGACGAGTCCTGAAACCAGTTCTGGCGCAATCCGGGCACAATAGCCACGAGCGTTGTCATAAACTACGAGAAGCTTTAGCGGTGAAAATGGCATAGGCGCTTATGAGGTAACGGCCGGTCAATCTTGGGTCAATGCCCCGATTTGCTGAAGACTATGGCTTGACCATCCTCCAAGCATGAGGGTAGACAAGACGTGCGACGGACCTAAAAAGGGTTCAATTCCGAGGAGTCCACGATGGCCAGATGGCTTGTAAATCAACAAGATCGTCAGTTTGCAGCCCAAGACATGGAGGAATTAAAAAGCCTCGTGCAGAGCGGAGAGATTGGAGCCTACGACATGCTCCAGCCTCCAGGAGCCACAGACTGGCTCTATATCTGCGAGGTCGATGGCCTCAAGGAATTGGTACAACAGTCCGCAGATGATGACGAGGACATCTACTTCCGTAAGGGCTGGAAACTACCCATTCCATTGCCCATCGTCCTGTTTTTGATTGCTGTGGTCAGCGGCTACTACGCCTACCAGAATTACAACACACTCGAGTCGTACAAAGGGTCCACCATCTACGGGGATTCCTTCAACTACTCCCAGCTCCTCGTCGTGGAAAACAACACGTTGGTCTATTCCAAGGCCGAGGGAAAAAAGAGCATCGACTCTCTGAAACAAGGCCAGCTTGTCGCTGTAAAAGGCAAGCGATGGATTCACAAGAAAGGCGACGAGTACGCCAAATGGTACGAAATCTCTCTCAGTGAGGATGGGACCGGTCCAACCGGTTTTGTCGCAGCAGATGACGTGATTCCCGGCTACTTCCTCGATCACACCGAGAAGCTGGACATCTACACCGAGCTCTACGATCCGATCGAAAAAATTCGCCAGAGTGGCTTTGCACAAGTCGCGAACCCCGACGAGCCGGGTCACCTTGTCATGAACTACGGTATCGACCATGGAAACCGTTTTGCGTTGACCGACATTATTGTGGAGCTCACCTTCTTGGATAAATCCGGAAAGCAGGTGGTGGAGCCACGCGAATTGAAGATCCTTGGCAGCATCGATGCCAAGAGTCGTGATTTCATCGGCACATTGAAGGCCAGTGAGAAGAGCAAAGCTGACCCACTTCCTGAGCCCATCTACATGACCCACTCGCACTTTCAAAAAGAATACGATGAGACCGAGTTAGAAGACGGACTGGTCTGGCAGACCAACTTGGACTTCAATTTGGGTGAGGCGGTCACTGTCGACTTTAGCGGTCGGGTTATTCAGGCCCGTAGCATTCCGGATCCCAAAATCCTGAATCCCGAGAACTGATCCTTCCAATGAATGTACGCTGGCTATCCCATCATCATCCAGATGATGAGGAGCGGTGTATTTCCATCGCTTCGGTCGCACTGTGTCGTCGATGCACGGCGCTTTGGCCCATCTGCTTTCTAACGATCGCAATCAGTCTGCAAATGCAGTGGAGAGTTGCCCACTGGTGGGAGCTTCTTGGCCTCCTACTGCTACCTGTGCTGGAGTTCTGCGCGGTCCATCTCGGACAAATGACCTACCGAGCCAGTCGCGTCTGGCTATTGGGAACACTCGCAGGACTGGGCGCCGGCAGACTCTTCCACCGCTACCTTCTTGAGCCTTCGGACCCCGTGGTCTGGACGCTCATGCTCGGACTCGGCCTACCAGCAGCAATCGCAGCCGCCTACCATGAGATAGGGAAGAACCCGAACGTCGAATAGGTGCTGTGGTAGTAGTATCCCCAACCATTCGGGAAATGGTCACAGAAGCTACCTGTATCCACTTGGCACCACCCGGCGCCGAGTCCCACACTGAGGTTGTTCGTGGTCAACTGTCCCATGTCCGCAATGTTCCACTCTAAGATCGCGTGGGTGGCATCCGGAAAGGTCAACGTCGGCTGAGGGAGATTGATGAACCCACTATCGTAGCCTTGCAGTCGGGCGGTGGAGCCTTGAAGCATCAATCGGTAGAACTGATAGTCCCCACCAGCAGACACCATCCAGGCTTCCGCGTAGTCCTTGGTCTGATCAAAGGGTGCGGCGGCTTCAAACCGAAAGCCCATCGTCACCCCATCGGTCCGCCAATGCGCGTTGAGGATGTCAAAACCATAGCCGTTGGAATCCCCCGCCGCGTCATCCGCTGAAGACAATGGCAGCCACGGTAACTCACCCAAGACCACTTCAATATTGGATTGATAGTTCGCGACGCTGTCGGCAAAGTCCAACTCAAGAAGCAGGGTATCTCCGAGAGTACTGCTCGCATCGACTGTGACTTGGAAGTTAGCCGTGCGGTCGGTTCCCACCTGCATGGTACCGAGCGTATCGCTCGTACCCGGCGTAGTTGCACTCGCTGTCGAGCTTGTTCCAATGGCAAGATTAGCCACCACCATTCCAGTCGCGTCCAAGTCACCGGCGTTGAGAATATCGAACTCTAAATCAGCCGTCTCACCTGGCTCCAAGAGTCCATCCCCATCCCCTGTTGCGCTGTCATCGATCCGAATGGCCATGATCTTCATCACAGGCCACGGAACGGCTACATCCAAAGGCAGAGTCCACTGTTCCACACCATCATCCAACAGAACTTCAAAGGACAGATCCGTAGAGTCCACATGTCCGGCATCCACATCGAAGCCAAAGCTGTCACTGATCGTGCGGCTCTCACCGCCAGACCACAACCCGCTTCCCACATCCACAGGTCCAGGAGCGGTAATCGAGACACTCGGGTGAGACGAACTCAGGGTGGCGGTTGTCTGACCTGCAGTCACCGCACCCATATTGTAGAGGTCCACCCACAGGCTCACGCTGTCACCAGGGGCCACAGGGTTCGGGCTCGTAGAGTCACCTACCAACACGGGTTCGGGAGGCTCCGGGATGTACACCAAGGACTCCTGCCCCATCCCCATGATGGGAAGGATGCTTGCAGCATAGGTGGTATCGCCGAAGTCGATCTCAAACTGATCCACCGACAAATCGGCCTCTGTATAGATCCTCGCCCACCACCGCTGGGTACCCGGGGCTGGACCGAGATAGGGCTCCTTCTCCGTAATATCGAAGCTCAATTCGAGTACACCCGCACTTTCTGTGGAGGCATACAACAACTCTTCCCACTCCGGCGCGTCGGGGTCACCCACGCCCAAGGAGAGCTGAACAAGACCATCCGTCATCAAATCCATGCTCAGGCGTGCCTCGGAGGCCTGCCCCACAGTCAAGATGAGCGTCTCGATGAAGACATCACCATCCGCAGTCACAGTGACATCCACTGGAACATAGGTGTTGTCGGGCCATTCCTGGTCGATGCTCAAGACAAAGTCAGCCTGGGTAGAACCCTGAGCGGGTAGCTCACCGGCATCCACTGTGGCCTGGTCAAGCGTACCTACGGCGGGGTCCACACTGAGACCAACCGATACGTCGGCACAGCTTGCCTCCACCGGATTGTCCACATGCACAGTCAGCGTGCCGTCTTCCCCAGGATGAACAGGATTCGGCGTCCAGGCCAAGCTCATTTTCGCATCACACGAAAGCTCCTTGACGGTGATGTCATCCAAAAACCAATCGCCTGCATTTTGACCAGCATAACGCCATGCCAAATAGACCTCAGCCTCCCCTGCCCACTCGGAGAGGTTTATGACATCGGAGCGGCGCCAGAGCGCATTCTCTGCCAACTCCAACTCTTCAACCAGCACAAAGTCGCCATCCACCGGATCTCGCGATCCCGTGGAAATCCACAGCGAGGCACTCAAGCCCTCATTGATCGACGAGCCACGCTCCAACCAACTCACCTGAGCCTCAGCGACTTGACTCAAATCAAGCGCTGGCGAGATGAGGTAGTCGTCCATTGGATCGATGTCTTCGAGCCCACGGACATGCACGACAGACTGGCTGCCGCCATAGGCCTGCAATGCGGAAATCTCCCACGGATTGCCCTGAAAACCGGCTGCAACATTGACCCAACCGGATTGGTACAGACCTTCGTATTCAAAATCAGCCACGAAAGGGAGCGCGGCACCACGAGGTTTGACCGTGACCGAGAAAGGTGCGTCCGCTGCCTCCAGTGGTAGGTAGGACACCGCGGAGGGTTCCCCCATATCCACAGCACGGAAATAGTACTCCACCCCTGGCTTCTGCACGTCCGCACCGGGTAATTCCACAGCCCAGCCATCCGCGCCATCTTCTAAGGGTCGATTCTCCCAGTAGGTACTGCCCTCTAAACGGAAGAACACATCGATTCCGGCCACGCCTTGTTCGTCAGCGGCCTCCACCGCCAGCGCCAATGCATCTCCTTCGAAATAGGTAGACTCATCCGCGGCATGGCTCATCTCTGGGCCAACCAAGGAAACATCCCCTGAGTCCGTGGTCTCGTTGTCTTTCGAGCAAGCCACTACGCCCAGCAAGCAGACAGTAAGAAGCGCATTCCTCATTGGACTGCCTCCTCAATCGCCAGCGACTCTAAAACAGGACAGGTTGGAAAGCCCAGGATCAGCGGTCGAGGCCAGATCTTGTCTTGAGGCATCTCTTCCTCGTAATCCTCATACAGCCAGCAGTATGTGAAACACTGATAGTCCACGACATTGCCATTGAAATCCACGAATGGAAAACAGTTGAAACCGCTGGGGCAGTCATCATTGCTCTCGCAACTCACGCCACAGAAACCATATCCAGTGCACCGGTTTCCATTTCCACCACAATCCAGCTCATCATTGCATTCCTTGCAGAAATACCCGCCAGCGTCGTAGCAGTCTCCTGAGAAGTCATTGCAGAACTCTTTGTAGCCACAGTCCAAGCGGGTGTCGGTACATCCAGCGCTCTCACACTGACCTGCCTCCACATTGCAGAAGTCACCGGGGTAACAGTCCCCATCCTCCGCACAACCAGGGGTACACACCCCATCCGCACAGAAGCTCTCCATCGTGCATTGCGCAGATGTAGCGCAGCCAATCGACTCGCAGACACCCTGTTTACAGACCTCTCCAAATTCACATGGCGTGCTCTTGTCACACTCTGGTGGGTCCTGACAACCGGTTCCAACCAAGGACAATACAAGCCCCATACACAGCAGAAAAAATCTCATTCTTCTGCCTCCGGTTCAGAGTCATCGGTCTGTGTAGCACCCGTTGCCATGACCACGTAACGCACCTCTACAAAGTACTGAGGTTGCGGAATCTGGTCTTCTTGGAATCGAATCGCATTGCGCTCAGAAACATAGACATAGTCCTCATCCTTGGTGAGCGTACCCACCAGAGAGCGGGTGTCCGCCGTCTCATACAGCGCCACTTCGATGGTGTTCTCATCTGGCCGCTCAGACAGCTCAAACTCCAGTGACAAGCCCGATAGCAACAGACCCAACTCCGAGGCCAGCTCCGAGAAGTCATCATCACAAATCGACTCCAACTGCCCTTCCGTCTTACTCGTCAGATGGACATAGCGATGGCCAAAGGCAGCATCCCCGTGCACAGAAGAACAGGAAGGCTGACCCGCGAACTCCGGCTCTTTGGAGCCCACAACCGCGGAGACCTTCATCAAGGAATGGTCGCGAAAGGCTTCTTCGCCCTTGAGGCGCGTAAAGAAGTCCAAATAGTCATCTGCTGGATAGGGGGAGCTATCGTCCTCATCGGATACAAAGATAAAGGCCAGGTTGGCCTCTTCTCTCAGAAAGCTCTCATTGTCTGTACTGAGCAGGGGTTCGGAGAGCGCAAGGCGAGCGGCTTCCAAGCCCATCTCGATGCCTGAGCCCGAAATGCCAACAGCCACCATCTCCGCAAAGATTTCCGAGGCAGAATCGGTGTCCGGCTTGATCACACGCACACGATTGTTCA
>Ga0163180_10002588_pt1 | contig 10094 bp, 3 predicted proteins | sample AtlANTMetagenome_2_FD_109647 | JGI IMG/M metagenome (GOLD analysis project Ga0163180, IMG submission 109647) | Marine eukaryotic phytoplankton communities from the Atlantic Ocean - Atlantic ANT 4 Metagenome | ecosystem: Environmental > Aquatic > Marine > Oceanic | place: North Atlantic Ocean...
TGAATTTGCTCAAGTAGGAGTTTCTACATTTGCAGAAGCAACTGCTAATATCGTAGGTGGTAAAGTTGATTCTATAACAATAGACAATATTGGATTAGGATACACTCATACAAATCCACCACAGGTAATCATCAAAAGACCTCTATATCAAACTGAGAAAATGACCTCATTTGATAATGTTGAAGGGTATACTGGCATTATTACTGGAATTTCTACTGCACAAGGTTCTGGTGGTGCAGGAACTAAAGCACTTAAGTTCTTCTTTACTTCACATAAATCAAATGCTAATAAGTTAGCAGTTGGATATCCTCTATTAATTAAAGATACTACAATAGGAAGTGGAGTTACTTCTGTTGATGGACATGATAATAGCGTAGTTGCTATTGGAACACATTTCTTAGATAACATTTACAAGGTTCATACATTTACCCAACTTAGTGATTTTAGAGCAGAAATTACCTGTGACATTTTAAGCACAACTAATACAACTGGTTTTGCTCAAACTGGTTACTATGATATAACTAACGTTGGATTGACAACCTCGTTAGGAACTATATCTTGGGGTAGAATATATAATGGTACTAGATCAACTTCACCAATTTCAATTGGTGTTACTGGGTTGACAGTTGACTCTGGATTATCCACATATCCAACAATACAGAGAAGATATTATAACGGTTTGAACTCTGAATTTGGATTAAGAAATACTGGTTCTATTAGAACTGTTAGTGGACTATAAAATTATGTCTATAAATAAAGAAAAAAAGTTTAATTAATAATCATGCCAGCAATTGTTACTGATCAGTTTAGAATTCTGAACGCAAATAATTTTGTTGAATCAGTAGAAGCAGATCAAAATTCGTATTACGTTTTTATTGGTTTACCAAACCCAACAGGAACTCCAACACCTAGCGTGAGTGTTGGATATGGTAGATCCAGTGATTGGAATAAAACAAATTCAACACCAAAACCTCTTGACAGTTTTTCTAGTAATGCTCATGTGGGTGATACTATGATGTTTGGTAAGAGAATTGCTTCTGCCAACATAAGAAGAATTGTTAGAAGAATAGATTGGACTGCTGGTAAGAAATATGAAATGTATCGTGATGATTATTCAACCGAATCTGGTGCTCAAAGTCCAATAAATGATTCTAGTAGATTGTATGGTGCAAGTTATTATGTAATGAACTCTGAATTTAAGGTGTATATTTGCATCTCAAATGGTTCAAGTGGCACTAATCCATCTGGAAATATTTCTCAAGATGAACCAACATTTACTGATTTAGAACCTTCTAGAGCTGGTACTAGTGGTGATGGATATGTTTGGAAGTATCTATTTACAGTTTCTCCTGCAGACATATTAAAATTTGATTCAACTGAATATATTACTGTTCCGAATAATTGGTCAACAAGTTCAGATTCTCAGATCCAAGCGGTTAGAGAAAATGGAAATTCTACCCTTAATGGCAACCAAATAAAATTTATTTACATAGAAGATGCAGGTGGTAAATATGCAGATGGTTTGGGTCAAGAAGTTGACATATTAGGTGATGGTACTGGTGGTAAAGCTAGAGTTGATGTAGTGGGTGGAAAAATAACCAACGCTACTGTTAGTTCTGGTGGAACTGGATATACTTACGGTCTAATTGATTTAGGTGCATTACAAGATGCTGCTCACCCATCAAATCAGAGAGCAAAACTTATACCGATTATACCTCCATCTTTAGGTCATGGATATGATCTTTATAAAGAGTTGGGTACTGATAGGGTTTTAATATATGCAAGATTTGATGATTCTACAAAGGATTTTCCATCTGACACTAAATTTTCACAAGTTGGTATAGTTAAAAATCCAACACAGGTTGGAACTTCTAACACTTATAGTGATCCAACATTTTCATCTTTAAATGCGTTTAAATTTAGTACCGTTTCTGGTGATGAACCTAAAGTTGGTGAACGTATAACTCAAATATTAGCATCTGGGCGAATTGCTCAAGCATATGTTGCTTCATATGATAAAGATACTAAAGTTATGAAATATTTTAGAGATCGTTCTCTAAATTTCACCACGCCACTCAATAATCAAACAGATTATACTGGCATATCAACTTCAGGTGCAATTTATTCCTTTGAATCATCCTCAAATGCAGTAAAGGGCGATAGTTCCAATTTCTCTGCAAGCATTGATACTGCATTTAGTGGAATAACTACAAATCCAACTGGAACTAAATTAATTGATTTAGGAATTACATTCTCAAATGGGTTATCGAGTCCTGAGATAAATAAAGGATCAGGGGAAATTGTTTACATAGACAATAGACCTTTGATTGCTCGTAATGAGAGACAAAAAGAAGACGTCAAAATCATCCTGGAATTCTAAAGAAAAATGCCACAAAAGACAAATTTAAATATAAGTCCTTATTACGATGATTTTGATAAGGAAGATAATTATTATAAAGTTCTGTTTAAACCAGGATTTCCAGTTCAAGCAAGGGAACTAACAAGTCTTCAGTCGATATTACAAAATCAACTAGAATCTTTTGGAAGTCATATATTCAAAGAAGGCTCTATGGTTATACCAGGAGCAGTTACATACGATAGTACATATTTTTCAGTAAAAGTAAATCCAGATCACCTTGGGATTGATGTCTCAATTTATCTTGATGCTTTAGTTAATAATAATAACGGAAAGGGAACTAAAGTTCGTGGTCAAAATTCCCAGATAGTTGCAACTATAAAAAATTATCTTTTACCACCAGATGAAGGTGTAGAAGATATCACACTTTTTGTAAAATATACAGAATCTGGTGTTACTTCTGAAAGTAGTGCGTTTCCTAACGAAGAAATTCTAACACTTGAAGAAAATATTACCTATGGAAATACTACATTAAATGCTGGTGAAACAATTTTAACAGTATTGTCTGAAGATGCCACTAAGGTTGGATCTGCTGCAGGTGTTGATCATGGTGTTTATTTTGTAAGGGGAACATTTGTAAATGTTTCAAAATCAGTTGTGGTTCTTGAACCATATTCAAATAAGCCATCGTATAGAGTTGGACTTGAAATATCTGAAACTGTTATTACTGCAAATGATGATTCATCTTTAAATGATAATGCAAAAGGATTTACTAACTATGCAGCACCTGGTGCTGATAGATTCCAAATAACTGCCAAATTAACTAAAAAGGCACTTTTAGATTTTGAAGATACTAATTTTGTAGAATTAATTAGAGTTAGAGATGGTGAGATTAAAAAATTACAAGATACTTCGGTTTATTCAGAAATTAGAAAGTATTTTGCTAAAAGAACATATGATGAGTCTGGAAACTATGCAATAAATCCATTTAGAGTTAATATTCAAAACTCTTTAAATGATGAAATTAGTTCAAATGGTCTGTACACAGAAGATCAAAAGACTGATGAAGGAAATGATCCTTCAGAAGATACAATGTGCGTTAAATTATCACCAGGTAAAGCGTATGTTAGGGGATTTGATGTAACATTACCAGGAACTACAGTTTTAGATGTAGATAAGCCAAGAGATACGAAGACAATAAACCAAGCATTAGTTCCATTTAGAATGGGAAGTATTCTAAAAGTTAATAATGTTTCAAATACTCCTTGGGTGAATATTGGTGGAAGTACTGCTAATATTGTTGGTCTTTATAACAGAAGAAAGGATATTGGTGCGACTAATCCAACTACTAAACCTACTGGTAGTATTAAGATTGGTGATGCTCGTGTATATTCTTTTGGTTTATCGGGAGCAGGATATGCTGATGGATCTAGTGAATGGGATCTTGCAATGTACGATATACAAACATATCAAATATTACAGATTTCCAATCCAGGTGCAGATATTGCAGTAACTGTTCCAGAATCAAGTCGTGTTAGAGGACTTAGTAGTGGTGCAATAGGTTATGTTGCAGAATATCCTGGTACTACAGCAAATCAATCTGAAATTAATGTATATCAAACAACTGGAACATTTATTGAAGGAGAAAGACTGATATTTAATGAAGAAACTAAATCATCTAATTCATCTGTAATTAAGGTTAATGTTTATTCAACAGAAGATATTAAATCAGTTTATCAAGATTCTAATGCTTTAAATGCTTCATTAGTTGCCGATTTTAGTGGTGATGCTGTTTTATATGACAAGGTATTACCAAATTTTTCACTTGTTGATTCATTAACTGTTAGTGGTGCTGCAAACGGTAATAGTGCAACTGCAAGATCTCCTCGTAGAAGATTTTCGGGACAAGTTGGGGTAAAAACGGATTCTATTGTAGGATACTCCACAAATATGGGGGATCAAACTTATAATAGAGTTGTTTCTATAGCAGCAGATGGTTCAACTATGTCATTAGCACCTGTTAATAGTGTATCTGGTGTTAATAGTGGTGAAATTATTGCAGGTTTAACTACTTCTAATATATTCCGTCTTAAAGTACCTAAGATTATTAATGTATCTAATTCTGGATTATATGCTAAATTACCAAAAACAAATATCTCTTCAGTAAATCTTTCAAATTCTACTTTAATAATTCATAGGCAAGTAACAGGTAAAACTCCAAGTAGTAATACTTTAAATATTGATAGTTCTGATGTATTTGATGTTGCTTCAGGTATCACAAGTGCTTTCTTTGAAGCATATGATGAAGAAAGATATTCTGTTCATTATAATGATGGAACTACAGAAACTTTAAGTGAAGATCAAGTTGTAATAACAAATTCTGGTAATAATATTTCCTTTAATGGATTATCTAAAAATGCTGCTTGCACTGTAAATGTAACTCTAAAGAAAATTGGACTGACAACTAAATCTAAAGATTATGTTAGAAGTTCTAAGTTAGATGTAACTAGAATGGTAGGTGTATCTACCAATAGTGGTTTAACAGCAAATAAATTCTATGGATTGAGAGTTGAGGATAGAGAAATATCATTAAACGTTCCAGACGTTGTTAAAGTTCATGCAATATATGAATCAAAGGATAAGAGTTTACCATCTCTTGATAGATTGACTTTTGTTTCTGGTTTAGCATTAGATACAAATACAGTCGTAGGAGAAAAACTTGTAGGTAAATCAAGTAGAGCGATTGGTCAAGTTGTTAATAGAGTATCAGCAACTGAGATTGAATTTGTATATCTAAATGATAATTCTTTTGCTAGAGGTGAATCAATAACATTTAAAGAATCTAATATTACAACCAATTTACAGGGAATAACCGTTGGTAATTATGTAAATAGGACTTCAAATTATAATTTGAATAAAGGTCATAAGAAGCAATATAATGATTATTCTTCTATCATTAGAAAATCAAATTCATCTGTTCCTTCAAATAGATTATTAGTTATTTTTGATTACTATAAAACACAATCTACAGAAACTGGAGATGTGTTTACATCCAATTCATATACGAAAGATAGATATACTACCGATGTTCCAAGTGTGGCAAGAGATAGAGGAACTGATATTTTAGATTTCAGACCTAGAGTTAAACCATTTGATCCATCACTAACTTCAGGATCTCCATTTGATTTTAATAATAGGATATTTGAATCAATAACAAAATATGTTGTTGCACCAAAAGAAAGTTCTACTGTTGGATATACTTATTACTTACCTAGAATAGACAAATTAGTTATTAATAAATTTGAAGAAGTAAAACTAATTAAAGGTGTTTCTGCAGATAATCCTGCACCACCTACAGAGCTTGGTCCTTCTATGGAAATAGCTCAAATAACACTTCCTGCATACTTATATGATCCTATAACAGGTCCAAAGATCAAGTTATATGATAATAGAAGGTTTACCATGAGAGATATTGGTAAACTTGAAAAGAGAATTGATACTTTAGAAGTTATGACTTCTCTTACTGCTTTGGAATTGGATACAAAATCTTTACAGGTTACAGATGCTGATGGGTTGAATAGATTTAAAACGGGATTTGTAGTAAATGATTTTAAAGATAGAAACTTTATTAATTTTAATAGAACTCAAGGTTCTAGATGTGATGTTGATGTTGTTAATAAGGAATTAATTAGTGCTGTTGATTTCTGGTCGTTAAAAGCAGATCTAGCATTTGATCCATCGATAGATGATACTACAGTAGATAGAAGTGCAAATCTTAAGTTACTTGATCCAAATTGTCAAAAAACTGGTGATCTAATTACATTAAAATATGACGAAGTTGCTAGTGAAATTAAGAATCTTCAAGCAACTCAAGTTGAAAATATTAACCCATTCAATGTTATTGTATTTGCTGGTCAAGTTATTTTAGATCCACCATCAGATAACTGGACTAGAACAATCTATGTTGATGATTATAGAACAGAATCTAGTGGAGCAACTTGGGCAGAGCAAGCAAATGTTGTTTCAGATACAACTACAATTGATACTGATGTAAATGTAACTACTGAAGAAGTTCCTCCAATAGATGCTTTCAGGAGAATAGGAAATCATGTTGATACTACAACTACAACTACTACAACAACTACAAATACAATAGAAACTTCATTTACTAATACAATCGATTCTCTTAGAGAATTTGATTATGTTGAAAGTATTAAAATAAGTGGTGCAACAGATCCATTCATGCGTTCTAGGAACGTTGCATTTAACGGAAATGGACTAAAACCATTTACAAAACATTATCGTTATCTTGATAGTGGAATTCCTGATATATTTCCAAAGGTAACTGAAATTGAAATGTCATCTGGAACATTTACTAAGTATGAAACTGTAATCATACTTAAAAACGGTAAAGAAATTGGTAAAGCCAGAGTAATGGCTCCAGATCATAAGTATGGTGATGCTAATGTAATTCAAGTTCCTTTAGGAGAACCTAGCACAATTAATGTGTTGAATGGAAGTGTTGAAACTTATCAAGTTGATATATTTGATAGAACAAGACCTGCACCATCTAATGGATATTCATCCACTTCAAAATTACTTAACATTGATGTTATTTCTTTAGCGAATGATGAATCTTATTATGGTTATGTAACAGAGGGTTGTTCAGTTGTTGGAGAATCTAGTGGTGCAAGTGCAACTATAACAAATGCATCATTAATGGCAGATAATTGGGGTGATATTTTAGGTACTTTCTTCTTAAGGAATGCAAACCAAACACCAATGCCTCCTGTTTTATTCAGAACGGGAACAAAAACATTTAAGTTAACTGCTACTCCACCAGGAACAGTAACATTACCAGGAAGCACTGCTCTTGCAAGTGATGCTACTGGTGTGTATCATTCTACTGGAACGATTTTAACTCAACAAACATCTACAGTTGGAGTTAGAAATCCACCTGAACCTCCACAAAGACCTAATGAGACTACAACTTCTATAAACGTTAATAGTACATCAGAAACTGTAAGAGTAGAGGCTCCTTATAGAGATCCTTTGGCACAATCCTTTAGGGTTGATGAAACTGGTATGTTCTTAACTTCTGTTGATGTTACTTTGCAAGTAAAGATCCAAGTTCTAAGGTATTTGTGGAAGTTAGAGAAGTTGAATTGGGAACACCAACAAACTTCCTTGTTCAGGATTATGCACAAGTTTCATTAAATCCAAATAATATTACCACCTCAACTGATGCTTCTATAGCAACAAGAGTTAAATTCCCATCACCAATCTTTTTAGAAGGTGGTAAGGAATATGCAATAGTTTTCTTATCTCCAGCATCAGACTTGTATGAGATGTGGGTCTCAACTATGGGTCAGAAAACTGTTAAAACTGCAACTCTACCTGATGTTGAAAGTGTTGTTCACACCAAGCAATATATTGGAGGTAGTTTATTTAAATCTCAGAATGGTACTATTTGGACACCAAGTCAATATCAAGACTTAACATTCCAATTATATAAAGCAGAATTCGTTTCTTCTGGTACAGTAACCTTCTATAATAGTCCAATTGAACCTGGTAACGAGAATACACAAGTATTGCCAGATAATCCAATTAGAACTTTACCTAGAAAATTAAAGGTTAAACTTAATCCTGGTCTTGATAGTTCTACTGATCCTATAGTAGTTGGTAGGAAGATGAGTACAGGTGCTCCTGCAGATCCAGAAGATGGAAGTGTAACAGGTGTAATTGAAAATGTATTTGCTCCTATTCTTACATCAACACAACCACAAATAGTTATGGGTGGAACTGGATATCAATATTTAAATCAGAATAATTCTAATCCAGATGCTGTAACTAAAGGTTCTGTACCACTTAAATCTTTAACTAGTGATGGTTCTGGAGCAACAGCAACTCTTACTTATGACGCAACAGGAAAAATTACCGATATTAGTAATATAACTGGTGGTACTGGATATGCTGTTGGTGATGTTTTAATTCCTGATCCTGCTGGTACTGAATATGTGAGAGGTAGTGGTTGTAAGTTCTCAGTTGTAAGTATTAATACAACCTTAGATACGATTTTATTAACAGATGTTCAAGGTGCAACATTTAAAAATGGTGCGAATCTTGTTCATTATGGAACAAATAATGATCAAAGACAAGTAAGTACTGGTCCATCTAAAGTTGATGGTGATTCTGAAATAGTAAGTGATTTAAATACTGGTAATGTTATTGAAGTTATACAATATAATCACGCACATCATGGTGCTAATAATGCAGTTAAATTGCAAGGAATTGAACCAGATTCAATATCAACTGAAATAACTAGTCAATTTGGTATAAGTGATACTTTAGTATCTGTTGCGAGCACTTCATCATTTATTAACTTTGCAGGTATTGCTACAGATAGGGGTGATGCTTTAATAGAAAGTGAAGTTGTTTCTTACGTTGTAGGAACAGGACAACTTACTATAGTTGATAGAGGAGTTGGTGGATCTACAGCGATAGGACATAGTTTAGGTGTTTCTATTCAACCATATCAAGTAAATGGATTCCCATTAGTCGGTATTAATAGTACTATAAACGTTCCTTCTAATACTACTTTAAGAAATGAATCTAATATTGATAATTATTTCTTAGAAATTGAAAGGGGAAGTGGTCCTAGAAGTGAAAATGTTGCTGATAATCCTGCACTATTGTGCTTTACTAGCGATAAAGCAGTAGGTGGAAAGGGATCTAAAGTATCTCAAAACCACCAGTTCAGTACGCTATCTGCACAATTTAATGCAATTACTCCTGGTAAAGGAACATTCGTTAACACTTCAGTTAGAACTGTTAGTGGAACAAGTGCTGGTGGAAATGAAGTTTCCTTTATTGATCAAGGATTTGAACCAACTATATTGAATGAGACTACATTCTTCCCAACACCAAGATTGGTGGCATCTAAAACTAATGAAGCATTAAGGTTATCAACATTACCTAGAAATAAATCATTAGCATTAAAAATTGATATGACATCAGCAGATAAGAATTTATCTCCAGTATTAGATGCAAAATATGCATCCTTTGTTCTAGGTAGAAATAAAATTAACAATCCAATATCTGATTATACTACAGATACTAAAACTAGATCACTAAATGAAGATCCTCATGGTTCATTATTCGTATCTAAGAAAGTTAGTTTAAAACAACCAGCATCTTCTTTAAGAGTTTTTGTTGCTGCTAATGCTCAACCAGAAGCAGACTTTAGAGTTTTCTATAGGTTATTTACTGCCGATTCTAGTGAAGTTGCTCAAACATACCGACCATTTCCTGGATATAAAAATTTAATTGATACTGATGGTGATGGGTTTGGTGATGATATTATAAATGTTGGAATGAATGATGGTAGAGCAGATGCTTTAGTTAAATCAAATGGAGGAAATGATTTCTCAGAATATCAATTCACGGTAAATGATTTAGAACAGTTTGATGGATTTATAATTAAAATAGTGATGACATCTACAAACGAATGTATTCCAGTTAGATTAAAGGACTTTAGAGCAATTGCATTAGCGTAATGAAAACTTTCCAACAATTTATATCACTATGTGAAGGTGGTTTAGCAAGGCAATTAAGCAAGGCTAAAGATAAAGATACTGGTCACATTTCTGCAGATCGTGGATCTGATGAAGGTGAGAACCGTAAGAAGAGAAAAGGTCTTGAAAAGGATCTAAAGAAAAAGGGTATTGGTTACAAGAAA
>Ga0163180_10002589_pt1 | contig 10082 bp, 9 predicted proteins | sample AtlANTMetagenome_2_FD_109647 | JGI IMG/M metagenome (GOLD analysis project Ga0163180, IMG submission 109647) | Marine eukaryotic phytoplankton communities from the Atlantic Ocean - Atlantic ANT 4 Metagenome | ecosystem: Environmental > Aquatic > Marine > Oceanic | place: North Atlantic Ocean...
ACAGGTGCAAATTTAACTGCAAACTCAGGTTCTCACTGCACCGCAAATAATACAACCAGTGCTTATTTCGCTTTTGAATCGGAGATATAAAATGGAATTTAAGGATGCAAAATATGTTAAAGATTATATGGATGCAGAAAAAAAGACTGAACCTTATATCACTATATCTTGCACTGTAGATGGTAGAATACTGTCCATTCCTACAGTTGTAGGTAATACATATTATAACGAAATAATGAAACAAGTCAAAGCAGGTACGCTAACAATCAAGGACGCTGATTAATGTCTTTTTCATTCAAATCCTTTTCAGAAACAGCTTTTGCTGAAACTGGTGGATTTGTTCTTGTTCATGTAACAGGGGTTAATGGAACTGGTGTAGCAGGTGATGAGTCTATTAGCACTTCTGTAAGTGTTACTGGTCTTAGTGGATTTACAGGAACAGCATCGCTTGGTGAAGAAAGTGTTTCAGGTACTTCTACTTTTGCCGTTACAGGAGTAGCAGGAACTACGTCATTAGGAAACGAAACTGTAGTACCTTCTATAGCGGTTGCGGTATCAAATGTTGCAGGAACAACTGCACTTGGAAGCGAAACTGTTACGGCAGGTTCTAATGTTACGGCTTCTACAAATGTTGGTACTACAGCATTAGGCGATGAAACTGTAGTACCTTCTATAGAGGTGTCTGCTACAGGTGTTGCAGGAACTACGTCATTAGGAAATGAAACAACTACAGCAGGAGCATCAGTTACGGCTTCTACAAATGTTGGTACAACCTCTTTAGGCGATGAAACTGTAGTTCCATCCATTGAAATTTCTGCTACAGGTGTAACAGGAACAGCCTCTTTAGGAAATGAAACTGCGAGTGCAAGCGTTAATATTGTTGTTTCTGGATTATCTGGAACAACGGCTCTTGGTGAAGAAACAGTTATACCAACTGTTGAAGTGTCTGCTACAGGTGTTGTAGGAACAACAACTCTTGGCAATGAAGCGGTTGAAGGAACTTGTACTGTCGCTTTAACAGGTGTTGTAGGAACGGCAACTCTTGGTGAAGAAGCTATTGAGTTTAAATTTGATGTAACAGGTGTAAGTGCTACAACTTCTCTTGGAATAGTTAATGCAGGAGAAGAAATATTTGGTCTTGAAGGAATTTCTTCTACAGGTTCTATTGGAAATGTAGTAGTATGGACTGAAACAAGACCTATTAACGTAACTATACAAGGAACAGAAACAACAAGGTTTGCACATTTTGCGAGAGGAAGAGTAGCTCAAGCTAATTTCTATACTGGCGAAATTATACCAGATACGCAAACATACACAGAGGTTACAACAGGAGTAAGTCAATCGTACACAGAAGTTACAACAGGGGACAATCAATCGCACACAACTACTACAACTGGTGCAAGTCAATCGTACACAGAAACGGATACAAATGTTTCTCAAACTTGGACACAGAAAACAGCCGCATAAGGAGTTAACATGGCAAGTTCATATACAACTAATACAGGAATAGAAAAAATAGGTGCAGGTGAACAGGCAGGAACATGGGGTACAACTACCAACCTGAATTTGGATATTATCGACAGAGCAATAAATGGAGTAGTTACGCTTACTTTGTCTGGAGACAGTGATACAGATGTTTCTTTGCATACAAGCGATGGAGCGTTGTCTGATGGTATGTACAAAGTTTTACGTTTAGGGGGTTCTCCTAGTGCGACTAAAACAATCAATATCACACCACAAGCGGCTGAAAAAATATATATGGTTTACAATGGTTGTGGTCAAAGTGTTATTTTTAGTCAAGGGTCAGGAAGTAATGTTACTATCGCTACTGGCAAAGCCGCTATTATTTATACGGATGGCGGTGATGGTAGTGCAAATGTTTATGATCTTACAGCATTCTTTGTTTCTGGTCAAGCTATTGATGGTGTAGCTATAGGGGGTACAACTCCTGCGGCTATCACAGGCACAACCATTACTGCTAATGATTCTATATTACCAGATACTTCTGGAGGTGCTGATATTGGTTCGGCTTCAGCAGAGTTTGGAGATGTGTATATAGCAGACGATAAGAATATAAAATTTGGTAATGACCAAGATGTAACGGTAGGATACGATGAAACAACCACAGATAGTTTAAAAGTAGCCGCAAAAGATGGAGCAGGTCTTGCCGTAACACTTATGGCAGATAACGGTGATGATGCAGGTGATGAATGGAAACTTAACGTAGCTGACGGTGGAACTCTTACTCTTGCCAATGATAAAAATACAGCAGGTACTCACGTTACACATATGACCATGACTCCTAATGCTACTGTTGCAAGTTCAACTGTTGATTTTGCAGGAATAGTAAAGGCGGCAGTTTTGGGTATTGAAAACAGTTCAAACGATTGGACATTTGAAGTAAGTTCTAATACTTTGGTTTTTAAATACGGTGGTACAGGAAAAATGAAACTTGACAGTAGTGGAAACCTTACTGTTGTTGGAAACATAACAGCTTATGGATCTATTTAATGGCTCTTCCCTCTGCAAACCAAGAAATTACATTTGCTAATATTCAAACTGAGTTTGGAGGTTCACACCCAATAAGCATAAGCGAATATTATCGTGGTAATGGTGGTGTAGTCAGCAGTAACAGCGATAATGATGCTATTCCTACAGGGGGGAATAATAATGAAATTTCTATGAGTCATTTTGCCAGTACTGTTTTTAAATCTTATGTTAGTTGGATAGTTGTCGCTGGAGGTGGCGGTGGCGGTGGTGGAGCACAATCAGGTGTTGTGACTGGAAATCCAAGAGGTTCAGTAGGATCAGATTCTGTATTATCAGGCACTAATAGTTTTTCTACAGTAACGGCAAGCGGTGGGCAAGGGGGACGAAGTGGTCATTCTTCTGTGCAAAATAATCCTACTCCTAATGCGGCTCATGGAGATCACTCCCCCCTTACTGGTACAGGACGTGGTGTAAAAGGCACTTGGTCTGCAGGAGCAGGAGGTAATGCTTCGCAACCTGGAGCAGGAGGTGGTGGAGCTTCAGGGAACAATGCCTCTGGTTATGATGATGATGGTTTTGGTGGTGAAGGGGGTTCAGCAGGACAAATGAAAACAGGTAATGCTTATCTTGTTCCAGGAACAGTACTAACTCTTAACGTAGGAGCAGGAGGAGCGGGAAGAACAGACACTCATACAAACGGTGGTAATGGCTATAAAGGTGAAATACGAGTAACTGAAAATGCTCCAAATTCTGGTGGAACTTTTGCAGACTCAACTACGACACATACAAATGCTTCAAGTAATGGTAGTTTAACTATATCAGACACAGCATATTCAGGATAAATTATGGGATTTAACGAACTTAATAAATACTCTTCTAAACTGGGTTCTCTTTCTAATGAAATAAAAGAAAAAATTACTACAGTTTATGTTTGTCATAGAAATGGGTTTACGTCTGTTGTTGTTGGTTTTAATGATTATGAGACTTTTGTAAAGAGTTGTGAAAATCATATGTTTAAAGAAATAGAAAACAACAAAGATTCAATTACAAGTTTTCTTGTTGATTTAGAAAGTTTGAATTCTGATAATATTCGTGTGTATGTTGTGTTGAAAAATGAAAGTTACAACAAAGGGTACTATTTTGACCAAAAAGATAACAAGGTTATAGAGAAAAAATATATACCCAATGACAAAGGAGGGTGTAATGTACACAAATATAATCTTTCAGGAGAACTATTTTCTCAAGATGAAGAGGAATTCAGTAGTAACAATCTTTGGACAGGGTCTCCAGATGTTGTAGAAACAATAAAATTGTCTTCTCATATTGAAGCAAGGTCGTACATGAAAAAAGTAAATAAAGATCAAAGTTACATAAAAGTAAAGCGTTTAAATTATTAGGATAAAATTATGCCTTTGCAAAAATTACAATTTAAACCTGGAATCAACAGAGAGTCTACTTCTTATACAAACGAAGGAGGTTGGTTTGATTGTGATAAAGTAAGGTTTCGAGCAGGGTTTCCTGAAAAAATAGGTGGTTGGACTAAATACTCTGATAACACATTTGTTGGAACGTGTCGAGCCTTGTTTCCTTGGACAACTCTTGACGGCAATAATTATGTGGGTGTAGGTACAGAGAAAAAATACTATATAGCTTCAGGTGGCCAATATCTTGATATTACTCCACTCCGTGCTACACAAGCGGCAGGATCAAGTGCCGTGATTTTTACAGCAACTAATAGTAGTTCTACTCTTACTGTTACAGATGCAGATCATGGTGCGAACGTAAACGATTTTGTAACATTTAGTGGAGCTACTGCATTACATGGAAGTGGGACTGTTACAGCCGCCATATTAAATACTGAACACCAAATAACAAACATCGTGAATAACAATCAATACCAGATAGTTGTTTCAGTTACAGCTAACAATAATGATGCAGGTGGAACTGGTGGTGCTAACATAAAAGCCGAGTATCAATTAAATGTTGGATTGGATACTGTGCTTCATGGCTCTGGTTGGGGTGCAGGAATTTGGAACGGTGTAGATAAAAATATTAAAACAACAACACTCAATGCTTCTGGTGAAAGTGATGCCACTAAAATTTCTAACAGCGATACAAGTATTGTGTTTGCTGATGCTACTGGTTTTGCAGACGCTGATGTAGTAGACATTGGTGGAGAACTTATATTACTTGGTGGTAAATCCTCAAACACTTTTGGTTCTTGTACAAGAGGTCATGGTGGCACTACAGCCGCAGAACATTCGCACGGTGCAATAATTAGATTAGCTGTAGGTAATGCGGTAGCTTCTGATGATTTTGTAACTCTTATAAATGATGGTAGTCATATGCTTGTTGGAGCTACTACTGTTACTGTTGACGCAACAGCTTCGTTTGCTGACACAGGATATTTAAAAATAGAAAATGAAATTGTACAATACACAGCTAAAACCTCAACAGTATTCGGTACTGGAAGTGCTAATTTAGCAAGAGGTTTAGCAGGAACTTCAGCCGCACAACACAATGATAATGTTGCTGTTTTTGAGGCTAGTGGAGGTTGGGGTATGTTTTCTGATACAACTATTCCAGGAGAACAATTAAGGATTTGGTCAGTTGACAATTTTGGTGAAGATCTTATACTTAACGTTCGTGATGGTGACATTTATTATTGGGACGCAACTAAAGGCACTTCTTACAGAGCTGAAAAATTAAGCGATTTACCTAGCTCAAATAAAGCTCCTACTATATCACGTTTTGTAGTTACTTCGGATATTGACAGGCATATTTTGTTTTTTGGTTGTGATTCAGAAGCTTCAACAGGTGTTCAAGACCCATTGTTAATTCGGTTTGGTAGCCAAGAAAGTGTTACAGAGTTTCAAACAAAAGCAACAAATACCGCAGGTGAATTGCGTATTGGTACAGGTAGTGAGATTGTTGCAGTACAACAAACTAAACAACAGATACTTATTTGGACAGACATATCACTACATACTGTTCAATATGTTGGTCCTCCTTACACTTTTGGATTACAAGAAATATCTAGAAGTATTACAATTATTGGTCCTAATGCGGCTACGGCTGTTAATGATATTGTGTTTTGGATGGGAAAAAGAGAGTTTTATTCTTACTCAGGGCAGGTACAAAAGTTACCTTGTACTGTAAAAGATTTTATTTTTAGCGATTTTAATTATGACCAAGAGGAAAAAGTTTATGCAGGAAACAACTCTTCTCATGGAGAAGTGTGGTGGTTTTATTGTTCTGCTTCTAGCACTACTAATAATAAATATGTTGTTTTTAATTACGAACAAAACGTCTGGTACTATGGCAATATAGCAAGAACAGCTTGGATAGACAGAGGCACAAGCACTTATCCTATAGCGGCAGGAACAGATAATTATTTATACTACCATGAAAACGGACATGATGATGGTAGCACTTCTCCTAATACAGCTTTGGCCGCACATATTGAATCTAGTCAAATAGATATAGGCGATGGCGAACAATTCTTGTTTGCAAGACGTGTGATACCTGACATTACATTCAGGGATTCAACTTCTAGTACTCCTACAGCTACGTTCACAATTAAGGCAAGAGATTTTCCAGGAGCAACTTATGCAAATACAAGTTCAGGCGACACTGAACAATCGGCCTCCTCGCCTATTGAGTTATTTACAAATCAAATACATACTCGTATAAGGGGTAGAAGTTTTGCTGTACGAGTAGAATCTAGTAACTCTGGAACAAGTTGGCGGTTGGGTACACCTCGAGTTGACTTAAGACCAGATGGGAGACGCTAATGTCTATTAACATTACAGGCACTCTTGGAATGTACCTCTCTAGGGGGTTGAACGCTAAAAAGAAATTAAACTCTGTTGACCCTATCGTTTTGTACACCGCACCTAGCGAAGCTACTTTTAATTTTTCTGTAATTAACTCTATATTAGTTTCTGAAACCACTAATAGTGCAGATACCATATCTGTTACAATTACAGATACGGCTGATACTCCTGTCGTATTTAATGTTTTTGATGTAAAAGCTATATCTGGACATACAACAGTAGAGCTACTTACTAATGATTTAATTCTACAAAGTGGCGAAATACTTAAAGTTGAAGCCGCTACAGCAGATAGATTAGAAGTTACAGCTAGTATACTTGAATATGCACAATGGAGATAAACCTTGCGGAAACAAAATATAATGATTAATATGGCAGGAGCAATATACAGGACTTTGCTAACCCTGCTATCTGTAAAGAATAGTGAGGAATGATGTCAGGTATAGCCGCTTCTCCATTTGAGGTTCAAACAAGACCAGATATAATGAATGGTGGTATTCATTCATACCAACAAGCCGCTGATATACTTGCGGATATGGGTAGGTATGGCGATACCTATATTGTTCATGCGGCAGAGGGCGAAACAGTTATTCCACTAGAGGTGTTAGAAGCTAATCCTCGTATGAAGAAAATGATCTTCAAACAGATGGAAGAAATGGGCTTAGACCCACAACGATATGTAGTTGGTAGCGAACTCAATAGTATAAACCCTGCTACTGGACAACCTGAATTCTTTTTAAAGAAACTATTTAAAGGTCTTAAAAAGGTCGTTAAAAAGGTTGCTCCTATTATTTTACCGATCGTTGCTCCTTATTTATTACCTACAATGCCTATGTGGGCGGCCGCTGGATTAGGTAGTTTTACAGGAAACCTTATTGGTGGTGCAAAACCAAAAGACGCATTAAAGAGTGCATTATTTTCAGCCGCTACTGGTGCGTTAGGAGCAAAAATGGGTGGCGGTTCATTTGGTGGTACATATAAAGATATGTATGGTGGTGGGCTTAGTTTAACAGGAGGTCCAGAAGGAAGTCCTATAATGGGTGCAGGAAAAGCAGGTGAAGTTGCTTCTAGCGTGTCTGATGGTACTAAAAATTTCTTTAATAAATATGTATACGATCCCGCACCAAATCTGTTACAAGATGGAAAAATAGTGGGACAAGGTACACTTGAAAGTTATTTAAGTCCTAGTCGTGTAATGTTAGATTCAGCAGGTAATCAAATACCTCTTGAAAAAGTAAGTGCTTTTAAAAAATATGCACCAATGGTAGGAGCAGGATTGGGTGCTGTAGGTGTTATTGATGCACTTTCTGCAGACAAAGATGAAGAGCCAAAAAAATTACCTACAGGCATGGAACTAATCAGAAAAGATATTGATGATGGTACGTTCCAATACGCTTTTGACCCTTACAAATTTTATGGTGGTAGTAAGTATTATCCTATGGATACGTTTAAACCTTATTATGAACAAGAAGGTTATAACAGTCAAACACCGTTACCCATTGCGGTTGCAGGAGGTGGACCAATAAATGGTCCTGGAACATCAACAAGTGATTCTATTCCTGCTATGCTTAGTGATGGTGAATTTGTAATGAATGCTAAAGCTGTACGAGGAGCAGGTGGGGGTGATAGAAAAGCAGGAGCACAAAAAATGTATGCTATGATGAATAAGTTTGAAAGGATGGCTGGATAATGGCAACCGAAACCCAAGTTCAATATACTCGCGAGGCTCCAGAAATTGAAGCCTACAAAATTGGTTTATTAGAACAAGCTAAAAACTTAGTTTCAGCTCCACCAGAAGGGGGTCTTCCACAATACAATATTGCAGGAATGACATCTCAAGGGCAACAAGCATTAGATGCCGCTTCTGCAGGATTAGGTAATTATATGCCTTATCTAAACACAGGCTTTAATACTATGGGGAATGCCGCTAATGCTTTTGGTGCAGGACTTGGATTTTTGGGTCAAGGTGCAGGAGCAGTTACACCTGAAATGATACAAGCTAATATGAACCCTTACCAAGATGCGGTACAAGGCGAAATTAATAGAGCATACGATATGCAGTTAAACCAAGCGGCAGGGCAGTCAGTTGGGTCTGGTGCATTTGGTGGTAGCCGAGCCGCAGTAGTTGGCTCTGAGGTCGACCGCAACCGTGCCTCTGCTTTGGCAAAATCACAGGCAGATAACTTTTTACAGGCACAAAAAGCCGCTCAGAACCAGTTAGCACGTTCTTTACAGGCAGGTCAGGGCATGGGTGCGTTAGCTTCAGGAATTGGCCAACTTGGTAGTGCTCAGGCTGGAATAGGTGCATTGGGTAGCGAACTAGGTATGAAGCAAATCGGACAACTGTCAGGTCTTGCAGAACAAGACAGGTTGCGTCAACAACAACAGCTTGAAGCTGATAGAATGAATATTAGTCAAGATATATTTGAGCCATATAAACGTCTAGCTTTCTTGAGCGATATTTATCAAGGAGCTCCAAGCACAACACAAGCTATGACTCGTTCTTACTCTCCTGATCCTGGATTTATGAATCAATTACTTGGTGCAGGTATTGGAGCGGCGAGTGCGTATGGAATGTATAATAGGGCTTTTAGTTAATGATGGATCCAGTATTACAAAGAGCAATGTTTGCTCAACAAGCGGCTCAGGCACAACCTCAACAAATGGCTATGCCACAACAGCAGATGCAACCTGATCCTGGAACAGGAATAACTCAAGGTTTAACTAATGTTGCTGAAACAATGGATGAGGTTAACCAAGCTATTGATATGGCTGATGACCATGTTGGAATTATGAATGCGTTGCGTGGTGATGATATGTCTGTTGAAGAACGCAGAACAGAGCTTGCAGGTTATGTTGGTAGTAAGGACGCTAAGAAAACACCAGAGTCTGTGTTGACATTATTGCAACCAACCTTTACAATATTGGATATAGCCGAAAAAGGTGAACAAGGTGGTCAAGCCGAACAAGGTGGATTGGGCATGGCTATGGGAACTCCAAACACTTCTCCTGCAAGCCAACAACAAGCTATGGATCGTATGGCTATGGGCGAAGAACCTATACGAGCGTATGATGGTACAAATGTTAATTTGTCAGGATATGAGCCAGTTGGAAATAGCCGTTTAGCTAGTTCTTTTTTACGAGGACGTAATCAAGATAATACATCAAATCTTGTAGACAAGTATAGATTCTTAAAAGACCAAATGGGAGGAGGACCTACAGGATCTATGGACGATTACATAAATCGTCGTTTAAATTTAATCAAAGGTTCTGATTTTGATACTTCAGACGCTTATGCAATGAATCCCTACATTGCGGGATTACAACTTGCGGCCGCAGTTGCTAATGCTCCTAAAGGCCAATTGATTAGTTCTGTGTTGAACCCAGAGTCTATACAGCAAATGACCGACCCTATACAAGAAATGGCCAAAGCAAAAGCCGCTGATAAACGTGATGAAGCACAAGCAAGACTCTCAGCACAGTTTGGTGGGTTAGAAGCATTTGAAACAGCAGAAAAAGCAGGAATGGCACAAGACCAAGAAATGCTCGGAAAAATCTTTGATCTAGTTTCAGCAACACCAAATAAAGAATTAGTTGAATCAGGTGGTAAGTATTATATCGTAAATACGACCACTAACGAAGTAACTGATTTAACAGGTATACCTGTTAAACCTGACTTTACTCCAATAAATGTGGGTGATGGGCGACTTGCCGTAATGGATGGCACTACTGGTGAGTTTAAATATTCTGGTAAAATAA
>Ga0163180_10002591_pt1 | contig 10080 bp, 29 predicted proteins | sample AtlANTMetagenome_2_FD_109647 | JGI IMG/M metagenome (GOLD analysis project Ga0163180, IMG submission 109647) | Marine eukaryotic phytoplankton communities from the Atlantic Ocean - Atlantic ANT 4 Metagenome | ecosystem: Environmental > Aquatic > Marine > Oceanic | place: North Atlantic Ocean...
AACAACATCTTCAATCGAAAGGACACATTTACTTAGAAGGGTTTTAATTAATTTAGAACATGTGACCGTTATCAAAGAAAATTCTCTTCTAAGAGAAAAGTTTATTAAAGATAACTCCAGATTTCCGGAAGATTTAGATGAAAGACAGAAATTTACTACAATACAGTTTGGCTCCTCTAGGCACGGTGGATCAACTGCGATAACTGTTGTTGGCTGCCTAGAAACTCTAACCGGTAAGTTAAATGGTGCATCTTGAGTGAGGAAAATTTAAAAGGCACTTATGTCGTAGAAAAGCACTTCTTTGATGAAACAATTAAAGATAGTGATCAAAGGCTAGCGGTTTTGGAATCTCTGATCCCTTATTGCTTTGGTGAAGAAGGTGTTTCACAATATGCGATGCATCTGTTGTGCGAAAACCACTCCGTAAATTACAAGTTAAGATCTATGATTAACAATATTATGGATCGGTCAGCCCGGGTAGATAAAGAAAATCAAGAAGGTGAAAAAGAAGAGTTAATTATTTCACAGCAAGATATGCTTATACTTCAGACTCTATCTTTGGCTAGACATCATGCGGCACTAGATTTGCAGGAGAGGACATTTTTATCTATGTCGCTTCATTGATATGAAAGTAGCTTTAGCAATTGGGTTTTATTTGGTCGGTCATATATTGGCTTGGTTCCAATTTAATTCTCAATTTGTGTGGCCCTGGTGGAAAGATAAATCTTTATTATCGGTTTTAATATATGCTATTCCTATGTGCCTGTGCTTCTATTATGGCACTAGGATTTTGGTTACAGAATACGATAGCCTCTGGACTGCTCGTCTTGGAGGTTTTGGGTTGGGAATAATGATTTTTTCATTATTGACCTATGGTTTTATGGGAGAGTCGGTTTTTACATTTAAAACAATGTCTTGCATAGTTTTATCTTTCGCCATTGTCCTAATCCAGCTTTTTTATAAATAATATAGAGTATTTCATTATGTTTAACAAAAAATTAGCTTTAAGATTGGCTTTATTGGATGTTGCCTTACTAGCTATAGCTGCCTTGATGTATCACAACTGTCTTTGAAGTGAGCGATAAAGATAAAAGAATATCGCTGATGGTGTTGTTATTTTTATTATTGCTAAGTAAGCTTATAACCTTGTTTTATTTGCTACAAATCAGAGATTGCACTTGACAATCGATCATTTATGTTTTAAGATTATAACACAACTTTGAGAGGTTACCAAATGGCTAAAAACAATAAGAACAAGATTGCCTCAACTCCGAAAAAGACTACCATTGGTCTTGGAAGCAATCGCAAGCATGGTCACAAGGGCGGAGGCCCGAATGGCTCAACTGCTTCAAAAAATTACACTAAAAAATATAAAGGACAAGGAAGATAAAATGCCGTTTACTAATAGAATTATTGTAACAGACAAAAACCACAGAGATTTGGTAGTAGGCAAGTTTGCTAGCGTAACGCATAGTGATGCTTACGGCGAAATCATTGAGACATCCGAGGGACATTGTGTTTTGATGATTGAGGGCGAGAGAGTTACTGTCCCTTGGAAAAATATTTCAAAAATTTATTAAGGATATATGATGTCAACTTTTTTAAGACTATTGAGAAAAGTTTTTAAAGTATTCTCAATTCTGTTCCCTGTGTGCCTCATGGCTGCAGCAGTACTGGCGCCGGCCTACGGAGAATTTCACCCGTTGTTGATTACACCATATTATGCAGTTTTGTGGTGGTCAGCAGGCTTAATTTTGCTATTCAAGGGTGCTATTGTTGCAGAGGTGGCAAACCTTTTGGACAGAAGGCACTGGTCAAGAACTCGTCGTTTTAATAGGAGGGAAAATCGATGATAGCTGATGTAATTGTTGATTTACAGTACGGAGATTGTGGTAAAGGTAAAGTAACTCACTATTTGTGTAAAAATAAGCGGTATACCCACGTTTTGAGGTATAACGGCGGCTGCAATGCTGGGCACACAATTTATCATGAAGGTAAAAAGTTTGTAACACACCATATTCCGGCTGGAGTATTCTTCGGTATAAAATCAATCATAGGTTCAGGGTGTGTGGTTAATGTCAAGCAGTTTTTTAAGGAACTGGCTGAATTAAAAGCCGGCGGCATTGATACTGAAGGCTTAGTTTATATTGCCAAGAATGCTCATGTAATTACATCTGATCACTTGCTAGAAGAAATTAGAGAAAGCAAGATTGGAACCACCAAGAGAGGCAATGGTCCAGCGTATAGAGATAAATATTTTAGAAAGGGAACACGCGCAGAAAATGTCGACGCGCTGGATCCATATATGATTGATCTATACGAAGAGTTTCATGGAAAAGATAAAATTAAACCAACTATTCTTTGTGAAGGCGCACAGGGTTTTGGGCTAGATGTTGATTGGGGCGATTACCCGTTTGTAACATCTAGCCACTGCACTACCGCCGGCGCCCTCTTGAACGCTATCCCGCATAGTTGGGTTAGGGATGTTTGGGGAGTGGCCAAAATGTATGAAACCTATGTTGGCACCAAGAAGTTTGAAGGAGATGACCCGCTGTTTCAAAAGCTTAGGGATTGCGGAGAAGAATATGGAGCAACCACTGGCCGCCCTAGGCAATGTAACTGGATGGACTTTTCTTTAATAAAGAAGGCGAGCACTATTAATGAGGTTAACAAGCTTGTTATTAATAAAGTAGATGTTCTAAGGCAAGTTGGCGCTTGGAAACTAATTAACAATGAGGAAATAGTATCTTTTGAAGAAGAGAAAGATATGAAGAAATGGATTAGAAGTAGCTTTAATAGAGACGACGTGGAAATCTTCTTTTCTGAGGATAAGACAAAAATTTGATTTGATTCTATTGATCGGAGGGATCTAAGATGCAAAAAAAATTAGAAGATAGACATCTTAGATTCTTAAAGCGAATCCAAAGTAAGATAGAGTCGATTAAAAAATCCAATGCGTTCACCATGGACCTAGAAGCTGTGGCTATACTCGAAGAAGTTGTTTTTGAGATGCAATTGCTCATTCAGGATAACAGAAAACTACGAAGAAAGATACTATTAGCAAAGTCGCTGAAGACAACTAAAGGTAGAGAATAATTGAGAAGCTGGCTAACCGGAGAAGGCAAAGAAATAAAGTTTGAAGAGGTGATGGAGATTGTAGGCGTCTACGTTGATATGGGAGGCGCGGTATCAGTAGGCACAGATAGTTTTATAAACAAAAATGGGTGCATTTTCACTTCAGCTATTTGCATTCACGGAGCAAAAGAACAAAAGGGTGGTAGATACTTTTTCAAGAAAAAGGTCTTGCCTAAAAAAGATTTTTTGGCTTTCTCTAAAAGAATTATTTTTGAGGTGCAGGAATCAATTGAATTGGGTGCAAAAGTGCTAGAGTTTTTCCCCGACATGGATATTGAATTGCATATGGATATCAGCAGTGCAGACAAAAATAATAAAACAAGCAAGCTAGCGACAATGCTTATAGGCTATGCTTCAGGCGCCGGCTTTAAATATCGTATCAAGCCTGATGCTTACGCCGCAGCTTCAGTTGCAGATAAACATTCTAAAAATGATTAAAGAAGGTGACTTGGTTAAGTGGAAATGGTCAGATCCTAATATTGAATATACCGGATCTTACGGAGTTGTCACAGAGTTGGCAAATACAACCACTGCGACTGGAATAGAGGGCGCTTGGATATACTGGACAGACCTGGGTACCCAAACATGGTCCCCGCTTCACCAGCTACTGTTGATTTCCCAGGCTTTTGAAGATTGAGTAAACTACTTACTTCAGTCCTAAAAGGTGATACTATGAAAGAAGTTTATGAATTTGACAAAGCTGTCCAAAAGCTTAATAATAACGATTTAAGATTTACTGAGAAGATTGATTTATTTCAAAATTTAATTGACTCCGGCCAGCTATGGAGATGTGGTAACGAAATAAATATTGAAGCTAACTGCTTAATTGACAGTGGTCATATTTATAAACGTTAAAGTGTGCTTATCATTAGTATGAAGAAAAATTTACTATTTATCTTATTTTTTCTCATTATAGCCTCATGCGACGGCCCATTAGAGCAGGAATATTCGGAGTCTTTTCACGCAGAAGAAACTCTATACCAGCCAATTCATGAGTTCGAAGAGGACATCGCTGAAATACCCTATCAGCACAAACCTGTGCGCTGTCATGACATTGATCAAGATCTATGTTGTGTTTGGGAATTTGAATCTAAACATAAAATATGTAAGGAAGAATGGTGCATTAGGGGGAACGCACTGACTTGGACTTATGATAAAAGTTCCTGTCTTTAATTAAAAGGATCTAAATTTATGAAGAGAGTTTATACTCCAAACAGACACGATAAAGATATATCGACCATCTTGACAGAACTATATGTCTTTAAACATGCACTACAGACAGAATCTTTAGTGGACTTAGAAAAAAAGATTGATAAAATACGGTCAATGATAGTTGACCTTTCCGAAGAAATAAGAAAGTAGAAATTAGCCAACACCAGACGAATGATTGGTAATTTAATATGCTATAAACGTGCCGGCAACACTGCGCTCGGCATAGTGGTGGACATGTTTCGCTATGAGGGGAATCGCAGATCCCCTGGGCCAATTAATAACTGTCTTGTTGTTTCTGTCGAGTGGGTTGCTGACCCTCCGGTACCGCTACCCCCACAACTAAGGCCAGAGCACGCCCTAGGCGACATATTTGAAGGCGATGAGCGGTATTGGCCACAGGATTGGCAAAAAAGAAAATGGTATAGAGCAGACATATTTAAGGTGATATCAGATGGAGAATGAAGAGTACAAATTTAAACCCGGGGATTATGTTATGCGTGATAATAATCCGAACAAGAGGGGCACAGTTACACACATGTTTGAAAAAAACAGATGTAGCGTACGCTGGGTAGTGGAGACATACAGAGATTACCTCTTTGCTCACTCAATTATTGATATGGCTCGCTTGACAAAGTTGCCATTTCCTGGTCAAAAAAAGCGAGGCCGCCCGAAAAAAAATGCTTGATTTTTTGCTTCTTGTGCTTATAATATTGGTGTGAGCAAGAATCATCAAAAGATAAATCTTAAAAAAGGTGATTTAATTATAGACCCTTACAAGGGTCCGGGCCTCTTGTTGCATAGAGTGAATTTATTTGAAAGCCTCCCCGACTCAGAAGACTCGTGGACATGGGAGGTGTTTTGGTCTAATGTGAACACTAGTTACTATGGGACGGGAGGGTTAAAAACCACACTTTTTAATGAAAGAGATTTAATTTATCTGATTCAGAACGATAGAATCCAATATCAAGACAATGGAGGTCGGGATGTTGTCTAACAACGACTATGAGCTAAAGAATGAAAGTTTCCTAAATATTTATTTGGAAGATTATAATAAAATTAAAAACGAAGCTGAAGAAATTAAAAAAGAAGCTGAGTTGTTTAAGCAGATAGGAGATAACGTCACTTATTTGGCTTATATGAGAAAATATGAGACCTATATGATGACAGCAGAAACGATGATTACGCTAGCCGTGAAACGGCCAATCGCCGAAGCTTAGGAGATAATGATGAATAACCAATATAGCGAAGAAGAAATTAGATACGCTTTTGAGCACTTTATGTCGGAGGCCAATGATCTGGTTAAATCTTACATGATCAAGAATTTTTCAACTTTGCCCGAAGAAACCATAGAGGTAAAAGAAGGGTCAGTTTATTGGAAAATGATCAGGGTAACTTCAAACTCTAGATCAAGATCCGTTTATGGGTTTGTCCGCAAGTCAGATGGAGCAATCTTTAAGGCTGCAACATGGTCTGCACCCTACACAAAAGGAAAAAGCGCAATTCGAGGCTATGTTACTGACGAATTTGCTAAAAGTACCCTAACACCATATGGTATAATCTATGCTCAGTGAAGTGTGGAGACTTAGTAGAATATGTGGGCGATGCCATATTATGGATGGTCGCCGGAGACCCTACGAGGCAGCCTACGGGCTATGGCATCATCGTAGAGACTGTTAGCGATGGAACTGGGGATGTTTGCGTCTTCTGGTCCTGCGAGGATATGTGTTTCTGGCACACTAAAGAAGATTTACGGCTGATAAATGAAATGTAAAGATTTAAAGCCGGGAAAATTAATTGAATGGAAAGACGGTTCGCTCGGAGTACTGGGCGAAAGAGTAGACATATTTACAGAGTTGAAAATTTCAAGTAGAAATTATTCTCCACGCTGGCATTGGAAGATATATTTCCTCGGGCCACCACCGCCAGACTATAACCCTATTCATGGTATTCATGAAAGTATAATTGAAAAATATTTCAAAATTTTAGACTAAAGGGCTTTATAAAATTTTATGAATGTCGGTGACTTGATCGAGTGTAAAACCACTGGTGATTTAGGAATAATACTAGATGTTGCATCCGAAGGGTCTATATTATCTAACGCCTACGCCTCGTCTCCATTGGCAGAATCTTTTTGCCTGATTGAGTGGTTAACCGGGGAACTGTCAAGCGACCGAGGATGGTATCCAGCCCGCATTTTAAAAATATTATCGAAAAAAGAGAGACCAAATGATAAATAATAAATATGAAAAAACGATATCGCTTTATGACGATGGCGTTGGGAAGATACAATACATACAGCATTTTGGTGAAGACAAGACGATTGTTAATTCAGCAAGAGTAAGCTTTGGCCAGGATAATAATTTACCTCTTGACGATAGGGACGAGCGATTAATTAAATACTTGGTACGTCACAGGCACACATCCACTATGGAGCACTGTAGTGTCACTTTTAAATTAACCGTGCCTCTATATATCGCACGTCAGCACATGAGACACAGAACTTGGTCTTACAATGAAATCAGTCGTAGGTATACTGATATAAATATTAAATTTTATGAGCCAGACGCATTTAGGACACAGCACGTATCTAATAGGCAGGCGAGCAATAGTTGCGATTTAATTAATCCTCTTGTTGATACTGGCGGCGTCCACGGCGGCGCCGGCGCAACTTGGTTAATAAAAGATCATCATAAAAAATCTTTTAACTTATATAATAAATTGATTGATAGCGGTATTTGCAGAGAACAGGCCAGAGGTGTGCTACCTCAGAATATGTATACGGAATATTACGCAACAGTTAATCTATCTAACCTTTTAAAATTTATTGACCTTCGAACTCATGAGGGCGCGCAGTGGGAGATTCAAAAGGTGGCAGAAGGTTGCCAAGAAATTGCAAAAGATCTTTGGCCCGCAGCAATACGAGCCTGGGACGAGTGTAAAAAGAGCGACACGGCTCGTGTTTAGAGTAAAAGAATTATAATCAGCAATAAATTTTAAAATTTTGAATAAAACACTTGACTTTTTGGTTGTAGTGTTTATAATATAGGCAGGAGGTTTAGATGAAGATAGGCGATTCGGTTGTGTGTGGCAGTAAAGAAGGTCAAATTATAAGCTTTCAGCCAAAAACAAGAGATGTTGTCGTCAAAGACAGCAGCGGAAAGATACATATTTTTTCTTCATTTAGTACTCGACTAAAAAATAATAAGTAACAAAGGAGGTGGACGTTATGTCCGGTGTATTACGCGGCACGCGAAAAGGCATTGAGTAACGGCAGGGTGTATCATTTGGCTGCTATCTTGAGGCGCGGAAAGAGCGTCGTAAAGATAGGAGAAAACACGTTTAAGACACATCCAAGATTTAAAAGGACATATCCAGACGGTACTACCGGCAGCCATATGCATGCAGAAATGAATGTATTGCGTTTTGCAAAGCCGGGAGATACCATTGAGGTTATGCGCTTTTTGAAGACTGGTGGAAGAGCTATGGCAAAACCTTGTGAACATTGCATGGAACACATCCGCAAGGCTGGAATTAAAAGCATTAAGTATACAAACGCTAGCGGGGATTGGGAATGCATGAGGGTGACCTGAGCGAACATATCAACGTGGGCAGCCTGATTCAGTACCTGGGAGCGGATAACATAGTTGTTTATGGCCTAGTGTTAGAAAATTTAGGTTTTTTTGAGCCTCTTCGAGGGCCGGCAGTTCGCATACATTGGTTTGATGACTGCTCTAGCACTAGTGAAACTATAGCAAATATCATCGACCCCAAAAATTTATATATAAGAGTGATAAGTGAAAGTCGGTGACTTAGTGCGTATGAAATATATTTCGTGGCCCAGGCATCGACTCGGGCAATTGCGCGATACACAAGATATGGCACTAGTTGTCAGAGTAGAATCCGGCCATTACCGCAATTTAGTAAAAGTTATCTGTCTAAAAACAGGAAAAACCAAAGCAATAATCCCAGAAGAATACGAGGTAATAAGTGAAAACTGTAGCGGTTAGCGGATATTTTGATCCGCTTCATATTGGTCATATAGAGTATTTAGAATTGGCATCCCAGATTGGAGATCGGTTAGTTGTTATTGTCAATAATGACCACCAAGCCCAATTAAAAAAAGGTAAATCTTTTATGTCAGAACAAGACCGTCTTAAGATTGTATCAAGCTTAAGGTGTGTCGATGAGGTTTTTTTATCTATTGATAAAGATTCTAGTGTCTGTGAAAGCTTGCGCCATGTAAAGCCAAATATTTTTGCCAAGGGAGGGGATCGCTTCAGTGAGGAAATCCCTGAAGCAAAAGTTTGTGCAGATGTGGGCATAGCTATTGTTGATAGTTTGGGCAAAAAAATTCGCTCTTCTTCTGATTATACTGGATTGAAATAAAATCTTTACTTTTCTAAAAACGTGATTATGGTAGTAGTATGAATATTTTTGCAATTGAATCAAATAAACAAGGTGGTATTGATTGGGTCAGGTCGGCACAGTCGCAGGATAATTATAGAGTTGTCAAAATGATTCTAGAGTCCTGTCAAATTTTGTCCACAGTTCTCAATGAACAGGGCTTATCTGCTCCATACCGCTCGTTTAATCCAAAGCATCCATCCTGTCTGTGGGCAGCAGAATCTAGCGAGAACTTTGAAAATCTTATACTGCATTGCTTTGCTCTTATTGGCGAGTATGCTGAACGATTTGGCAAAGACCATAAGTGTGCAAAGGTCCTAGACGAGATTATTTGCCTTTATGATCCTGCCCGATTTCCCTCTAGAGATTCTACGCCGCTGAAGATGGCGATGCCCGATTACTTTAAGAGCGATAACATTGTAGAATCGTACAGAAAATATTATGCCAGCAAGCCACGTATGCGCTATCCGAAAGATAAAGTACCGGATTGGTTTGTTAAGTATCGCGGAGAGAAGCCTTATATTACAATTTAATATGCGCCCGTAGCTCAGTTGGATAGAGCAACGGACTTCTAATCCGTAGGTCAGGGGTTCAAATCCCTTCGGGCGTACCATTTACTATTAACAATTTGTGCTTATAATATGAATATGGAAGTTAAGAAACCTGTTGTTGGAAATCTTGTTGTTCTTGATTGGGAAGAGCTTTCCATGGATGAAAGACATTCTCTTGACGAGAAAAGATTGTTTGCCCCCGGCATTATTATTAAATGCACTGGTATTCGGTGTAACGTATTTTGGCCGGATGGCAAGACGACCCGCCCGCTTCGAAGCGTACTAAAGGTTCTGGCATGACGAAGGGTGATTTAGTTCGCTTGAGGACCGTAGTTCATCACTCTACGGGGATTTATCCCTCTGGTTCTCTAGGAATTGTGATTAAACTTAGCAATATTTTGACCGGGACAGAGAAAGAGACAGCGGTCGCAGCGGTTAGATTCTCTAATAATAAATTGGTTAGATGCTACATGAAGGAATTAGAAATTATTTAACTCTAATTGCAAGGATTTATAATGAAAAAAGGAGATTTGGTAAAACACGCTGAAACAATGCTAAATGCACATCCGAAAATTACAACGCGGCTGGGAGCTTGGCTGGGAATCATCGTTGAATTTGACGAAGACGGCGACCCGGTTGTCCAGTGGTTTGAAAACGGCGAGTTCCTTGGTCCTGCCGATGCCGAATTTAAAAACACAATAGAAGTTATTTAAACATTACCGGGATGTATCTCCTCTGTCTTATAAACAGTAGAAAGAGTAGTTGGTTACACGTGGGT
>Ga0163180_10002592_pt1 | contig 10079 bp, 7 predicted proteins | sample AtlANTMetagenome_2_FD_109647 | JGI IMG/M metagenome (GOLD analysis project Ga0163180, IMG submission 109647) | Marine eukaryotic phytoplankton communities from the Atlantic Ocean - Atlantic ANT 4 Metagenome | ecosystem: Environmental > Aquatic > Marine > Oceanic | place: North Atlantic Ocean...
ATGTAATAGCGCTAGCAAACGAACAAACAATGAATCGAATCGTTGAGTTCGAACATGTAGAAACTGATTTCCAAATTCAAATTTTCGCAAGCAATCATCTAGTTATGGTCACCCCTTTGGGAAATCCTGGATCTATAACCTCATTTGCAGACATCCAAGGAAACAAACTCGCAGTTTGCTCCCGAGTGGTACCTTGCGGTTCTCTTTCATACGCTTTCGCTGAACGAGAAGACATTCAACTCAACCCAGTTTCGATGGAACCGAGTGTCCGATCTGTCAGAACAAAAGTAGAGCTGGGGGAAGTAGATGCCGGCCTGATCTATAGAACTGACATTACTCCCAAGATGGAGGTAATCAATATTCCAGAACTAGAAACCCTCAAAACTATGTACCCCATTGCTGTGCTGAAACCAGCCGAATTAACGGCAAAAAGATTTATGGACTTTGTACTTTCGGAAAGTGGTCAAGCGATCCTTGATGATTACGGGTTTGGACGGCCATATGAAAACTAGAAAACTAGTCATAGTACCTCCTCCTATTGCGATATTTAGCGCATTTGCAATGTTGCTTATTCTCTTACCGTTTATTGGCCTAGCACAGAGAACGCCTTGGAATTCTTTCTTTTCTATTCTTGGCGAGGCTTCAGTTCGAAGTGCTATTTCCTTATCACTACTAGTAGCGACCGTCTCAGCATTTATCTGCCTGCTCCTTGGACTACCACTCGGATGGATCCTAGCCCGATCCCAAAGCTCTTGGATCAGACTTCTGAGGGCAATAGTGCTCTTACCGATGGTGCTTCCACCAGTAGCTGGAGGAACCGCACTTCTATTTGCCTTAGGGCGTCGTGGTTTCGTTGGCCAAAAACTTGAACAATGGTTTGGCATAACACTCCCATTTACAACTGCAGGAGCAATAGTTGCGGCAACTTTCGTTTCACTCCCCTTCTTCATTCTTGCAATCGAAGCATCTATAAAAGATATTGATAGCGACTACGAGGAAAGTGCCATGAGCCTAGGCTCAAGCCCGACACGCACCTTCTTTTCTATAACTATTCCATTGATCAGAACAGGTCTGATTACCGGACTGACACTTTCATGGGCTCGCGCCTTAGGCGAATTCGGGGCAACAATTACCTTTGCAGGTGATAATCCAGGCAGGACTAGAACACTTCCGTTAGAACTTTTCGTCGCCTTGGAGAGTGACCCGAATCGGGCAGTAGTGATTGGGATGATTATGGTAACCATCTCACTTGGCGTTCTTATCACCCTACGCGGCAGATGGATTGGACAAAAGTGAGAGCGCTAGAACTAGATGGAGAAACTGCTTTAGGCTCTAACCCGCTCAGCTACAACTTCCACGCAGAGAAAGGTGAACATATCGTCGTCATAGGGCAAAATGGCGCAGGTAAATCTGCACTTCTTCGCATCCTCGCCGGACTGCTACCGCTCACAAAAGGAACCTTGAAAATTGACAACCAGTTGGTCGATGGGCCAGAAAGTGGCACCTTTCTCCCCCCTCATAAACGACCTACTGTCCTGCAACTACAAACAGGTGCAGTTTTCCCACATCTGAACGTAACAAAGAATATCGCCTACCCACTCCGACAGATGAAAATCGAGTCCAAAATTGCCCGGACCGTCATTGAAGAGACAATTGAACGATTTGAACTTTCTGAAATACGAAACCGCCTCCCAAGCACGCTTTCAGGGGGTCAACTATCTAGAGTTGCGCTTGCGAGATCCCTTGCAAGTAGTCCCAGCATCCTTTTACTTGACGAGCCGACATCCTCAATTGATATTGAAGCTTCATCATGGATCGGCGAATTCTTAAAAGACCTTCAAACCACTCTGGTGCTTGTCTCTCATAGTCCAGTAGAAGCTCTTCTGATTGGAAATAAAATGATAGTCATAGACGGTGGGAAGATCATCCAAAAAGGCACACCCGTAGATGTTTCTTCCCAACCCGTGAATTCATGGGTAGCAAAATTTCTTAACCTAAATCTTCTTTCGGCTACCGCACATGAGTTTGAAGCAAACATTCACGGGGGAGGCTCACTCCGTCTTGCGGAAAAGTGGAATGGAGAAGTTAATATCAGTTTCTCTTCCTCGGCCGTTTCTCTCTATACAGATCCTCCCGATGGATCACCTCGTAATGTATGGGAAGCTACCGTTAGCGCTCTTCACGCAGATGGTGAAATAGTTCGAGTTGGAATAGCAGGTCCATTCGAAGCTACAGCGATAATCACAAAGGAATCATTGCATCACCTTGATCTGCGCCTCGGATCGAAATGCTGGGCAGCAATCAAAGCAAATGAACTTAATGTCATCCCTAAGCGAACTTTACGCTAAAAAGGAAGAATGAGAGATTTCGCTACAGCTGACCTTCTTGACCAATTCCCTGAAACCGAAGTTCTCCTCCCAGGTCTTTCTACTTTCGGGGGGAAGCCATATTTCTATGGACAAGCTCAAACGGTCGCAGCCCCAGAAGATAACTCCTATGTTCGCAAGGCCTTAGAGAAACCAGGGGAAAACCGAGTACTCGTGGTTGACGGCGGAGGATCTACCCTTTGCGCCCTTCTAGGGGACCAACTTGCGCAATTAGCTATCGAAAATCAATGGGCGGCAGTTATTGTCCACGGCTACATTCGAGATTCGCAAGTAATTGCGGACATGCCGATCGGCGTGAGAGCACTTGGGACAATTCCTAGACGAAGCATCAAACAAAATAAAGGCTCAATTGGAGAACCTGTCCATTTCTTAGGAGTTACCATAAGCCCGGGATTATGGGTATATGCGGACTCTGACGGAGTTATCGTCTCGAAGCCAAATCTACTTCTATAAAATTTCTTCAAAAATATTTCAATAACTATTGACACAGGTGTAGTTACAAGGGTGTAATTAGTATCTGGCAGGTTTCTTAAAGAAACGATTAATGCCAGAACCGTGACCACCAAGGCAACCAAAGAAATTGTTGCAGGTGTCTCGGGAATCAGGGCCCAAAGAAATCCTGGGCCAAAGCTGGGGGACAATGAGGAGAAGAACTAAGTGGCACTTTCTGAACCATCTGTAGATACTGAAACTAAAACAGAAAAACTGCAAAGCGAAGAAGAAGCGGAACAAACCATAGCCGAGGTTCCGAATCTTGTAGAACATCCGCCAAGCCTCGCCTCTACTGTTGATGGGATTGAGTCCAATCTCAGTATGAGAGTTAAAAAACGAAATGGTGATCTAGAAGAGGTAGACGTAAATAAAATTGTGAATGCAGTGGCACGTTGCGCTGAAGGCCTACCTGGGGTCGATCCGATGCGAGTCGCTACAAGAACTATCTCAGCTCTCGCAGATGGAGCAACTACACGCGAGCTAGACGAACTATCGATACGAACTGCTGCGGGCCTTATTGTCGAAGAACCTCGATACTCCCGTTTAGCCGGTCGCCTTCTTGCCACCTATATAGATAAAGAGGTCAGAAATCAAAACATTCCATGGTTTACAGAATCGGTCTCACGCGGACATGAACTTGGGGTAATTGGTGACAGCGCTCTAGCCTTCGTATTGGAACACGCATCAACACTCAACGCCGCGATTGACTCAAGCAGGGATCAAAATTTTGAGTTCTTCGGCCTACGAACAGTTTACGATAGGTATTTACTTCGCCACCCTGAAACAAGGGAGGTTATTGAAACTCCACAATATTTTTTCCTCCGAGTTGCGTGCGGCCTTTCACAGAACGTAGAAGAAGCAGTCGGGTTCTACGACCTTATGTCTTCTTTGGCGTACCTTCCTTCCAGCCCTACCCTATTTAATTCCGGAACGACTCATCAACAGCTATCAAGTTGTTACCTTCTCGACTCTCCAGAGGATTCCTTAGAAGGCATCTATAAGAGGTACACGGATATCGCTCAACTTTCAAAGTTTGCCGGCGGTATCGGAGTAGCATGGCACCGAATCAGGAGTCAAGGCAGTCTAATACAAGGAACCAACGGCCTGTCTAACGGAATAGTCCCTTGGTTGAAAACACTTGATAGTTCAGTCGCCGCAGTGAACCAAGGAGGAAGACGAAAAGGAGCTGCATGCATTTACCTAGAGACTTGGCATGATGACGTTGAAGACTTCCTCGAACTAAGAGACAATACAGGTGACCACGCTCGGCGGACACATAATCTCAACATCGCGAACTGGGTTCCTGACCTCTTCATGACGCGGGTAGAGAACGACTGGCAATGGAGTCTGTTTGACCCTAAGAAAGTCCCCCACCTCACTGACCTTTTCGGAGAAGAATTCGAGAAAGCATACATAGAGGCAGAAGAGGCAGAACTATATGAACGGCAAATTTCCGCTCGAGACCTCTATACAAAAATGATGCGGACTCTTGCTCAAACCGGGAATGGGTGGATGACATTCAAAGATGCATCAAACCTGAAATGCAATCAAACCGGAAATGAAGTTAAAACACCGGACAAAGAGGAACCTGCAAGAGTGGTCCATCTATCGAATCTGTGTACAGAAATCATCGAAGTTACAAACCAATCTGAAACAGCTGTTTGTAATCTTGGGTCTGTCAACCTCGGATCTTTTGTAACCCAAGATGACGAAACAAATTTTGATTATGAGCAGCTTGGAGAGACTGTTCGTCAAGTCGTACCATTTCTTGACCGAGTCATCGATATCAACTTCTACCCCATAGGTGAAGCTAGCACCTCAAATAACCAATGGCGCCCTGTCGGACTTGGACTTATGGGGCTTCAAGATGTGTTTTTCAAAATGGGCGTAGCCTTCGACTCAGAAACTGCAAGAGTGCTATCAAAAAGAATCAGCGAAGAAATATACTTCAACGCACTATGGGCTTCAACTGAACTTGCAGAAGTAAGTGGACCTCATGACACCTTCCCACTAACAAGGGCGGCAAATGGCGACCTCCAGTTTGATTTATGGGGGATTGAACCTACTGATCCTGAACGGTGGCAAACGCTCCGGGACCGTATAGAGAAATATGGATTACGCAACTCCCTAATGATTGCTATTGCCCCAACGGCAACCATAGCTTCCATAGCTGGATGCTATGAGTGTATTGAACCACAGGTTTCTAATTTGTTTAAGCGCGAAACACTATCTGGTGAATTCATGCAAATTAATAAGTATCTAGTGAAGGAACTTCAAGCCAGAGGATTATGGGATGAGGAAATGCGCAAAGACCTCATACTCAATGAAGGCTCGGTTCAAGATGTCAACAGAATCCCAGATGACCTAAAAGAGGTATATAGAACAGCTTGGGAAATACCGATGAAGTCTCTAATAGAGATGGCAGCTGATAGAGGAGCTTTCATTGATCAAAGTCAATCGTTGAATTTATTTATGGAATCTCCGACAATAGGAAAATTAAGTTCAATGTACATGTACGCGTGGAAACAAGGTATAAAAACTACCTACTATCTCCGATCTAGGCCTGCGACAAGGATCAACCAAACGACAGTAAGTACAAAACCAGAAACTCCGCCAGATGGAGAAGCTCAGGGGTTTAAAGATGAAGAAGCACTCGCTTGCTCCCTAGAGAATCCCGAACACTGCGAAGCCTGCGAATAGAAGAAAGGAAAGACCTTGGCCCTAACAGAAGATAACGCTGCCCCCATCATATCTGAACCAGAAATTACAACTTCAGAGGAAGAACATCCCCAATCGATATCTGCAAGGCCAGAAAACATTCTTGACCCTGGATTTAACCTCACTCTTCGACCTATGAAATACCCGCAGTTCTTTGAAATGTACAAAGATGCAATCAAGAACACATGGACCGTTGATGAAATTGATTTCTCAGATGACTTGGTAGATCTGCGGAAAATGCTCCCAGCAGAAAAACACCTCATCAATCGCCTTGTAGCATTCTTCGCAACTGGAGATTCGATAGTAGCTAACAATCTTGTTCTTAACCTCTATCGGCACATAAACGCTCCAGAAGCGCGAATGTACTTAAGTAGGCAACTCTATGAAGAAGCTCTCCATGTGCAGTTCTACCTGACTTTGCTTGATAACTATATTCCTGACATAAAGGAAAGAGAGCAGGCATTTGCAGCTATAGAAAATATTCCCTCAATTAAACAGAAAGGTGACTTCTGCTTTAAATGGATGGGAACGATGGAGGACCTTGAAGAAGTACGGACTGAAGAGGATCAACGAACTTTCCTCCTAAACCTTATTTGCTTTGCTGCCTGCATCGAAGGCTTATTCTTCTTTGCAGCATTCGCCTATGTCTATTTCCTAAGGAGTAAAGGCTTGTTAAACGGACTTGCGGCAGGGACTAATTGGGTTTTCAGAGATGAAAGCTGCCATATGAATTTTGCATTTGAAGTAGTGAATACCGCCCGTAAACAACAACCAGAACTATGGACACCTGAACTTATGGAAGATATCCGAAACATGCTTCAAGAAGCTGTCGAATGCGAGATGAAGTTCGCAGAAGATGTGTTAGGTGGCGGAGTCAATGGAATGAGCCTCAAAGATACAAGAGAATATCTTCAATTCGTTGCTGACCAGCGTTTAATGCAACTTGGGCTTGAGCCTATATACCGCTCAAAAAACCCATTTGACTTTATGGCTCTCCAGGATGTCCAAGAGCTTACTAATTTCTTTGAGAAAACCGTTACGTCTTATCAAGTAGGCGTCGAAGGAGACGTCGCTTTCGACGAAGATTTCTAATAGATCTCCAGTCCCCCAACTGGATCAGACAAGCCCGGCGCCGTTGGCGCCGGGCTTGGATATTCTAGATCTTTCTCTTTATTCTATTTCGTTAAATGCAGATAGAACTCTATCTGCAGCATCAAAGGGAGTCATAGAGCCATCGTTTACATGTTTTTCTAGATCTCCTATGGTCGAAGCAATTTTTGGATCCTCGCGCAGTCGATGGATAAGACGATCTTCAATCAATGCCCACATCCATCTAACTTTCTGATCTGACCTACGAGATTCCCAATCACCTGCGGCAATCATTAAAGCACGGTGATCAGAAATTTTTTTCCAAATAGCTTCCACTCCCTGACCCGTCAATCCGGAGCTTGTCATTACCGGAGGGGTCCAATCGGGATTCGAGGGAGTTAACAATTCTGTAGCTGATTGATATTCTCTGGCCGCCTGACGAGCTCTTAATTCGTTGTCCCCATCGGCTTTATTCACTACAAGTAAATCAGCAATTTCTAATACTCCCTTCTTGATGCCTTGAAGGGCATCGCCAGCCCCAGCTATGAGAAGAACAAGAAAGAAATCTACCATATCAGCGACGAGGGACTCACTTTGGCCAACCCCAACTGTTTCGACTAGAACAACATCAAATCCGGCTGCTTCTAGAACAATTATAGTTTCCCTACTTCTTTGGGTTACACCCCCCAAAAGTCCTGAAGCAGGAGAAGGGCGAATAAATGCTGCCTTATTGGACGAAAGCCGGTCCATGCGTGTTTTATCACCAAGAATAGAACCCCCAGAAACTGAACTTGATGGGTCAACGGCTAGGACAGCAACACGGTGGCCTCTTTCTGTAAGCTGTGTTCCTAATTCATCTATAAAAGTACTCTTCCCAACACCCGGAGCTCCAGTAACCCCGATTCGGCTTGATGAACCAGAATGAGGTAAGAGCATTTCAAGCAGTCTTCCAGCATGACCGAAATCGTCCTTATTCCGGCTTTCTACAAGAGTTATTGCTTTGCCAATCCATGTTCTGTCTCCAGCTAGAACTCCGGCAACTATCAAGTCAAGTTCAGATGTTTCCACTTCATAAACCTATCTTCTCGAGTAGCTCCAAAGCCGCATCGGCAATGACAGTACCAGGGGGGTAAATTGCTGCAGCTCCTGCCTCGTATAGCTCTTCATGGTCTTGAGGAGGAATAACTCCTCCAACGACGATTAAAATGTCACCCCGTCCTAAATCTTCCAAGGCTGACTTCAACTCAGGAATTAATGACAAATGACCTGCAGCTAATGACGAAACTCCCAATACATGAACATCTGCCTCCACTGCCTGCTGTGCAGCCTCTGCTGGAGTTTGAAAAAGTGGCCCTACATCAACATCGAAACCCAAATCTGCAAATGCTGTAGCAATAACTTTTTGGCCTCGGTCATGCCCATCTTGTCCGACCTTAGCTACAAGGATTCTCGGCCTCCTGCCATGTTTTTGGTCAAACGCCTCAGTTGCTTCCCTTACTTGTTCTATCACTTCGCTGTTCTCCCCTACTTCGCTTGTATAGACTCCAGAAATAATCCGGATCTGCGACCTGTGCCGCCCATAGGCCTTCTCCAATGCTCCACTTATCTCTCCCACAGTTGCGTGTTCTCGCGCAGCGGTAATTGAGATTTCTAGAAGATTACCGGTCCCCTTTTCGGCTGCATTAGTCAATTTTTCCAAAGCATCCTGACATCTGGTTTCTTCACGCTCCTCTTTCAACAGTCTAAGTTTTTCAATCTGAGCAGAGCGAACGCCAGCATTGTCAACTTTGAGAAGATCGATTTGTTCTTCATCTTCAAGGCGAAATTTATTGACACCTATAACTGGCTGAACACCAGCATCGATTCGAGCTTGTGTTCGAGCAGCCGCCTCCTCAATACGTAACTTAGGAATGCCTAATTCGATAGCTGCCGCCATCCCACCTGCCTCTTCTATTTCCTGAATATGGCCCCATGCCCGACTAGCTAGGTCATGTGTGAGCCTCTCAACATAGAATGACCCTCCCCACGGATCAACCACACGGCATGTTCCAGACTCATGTTGGAGAAAGAGCTGAGTATTTCTTGCAATTCTCGCACTAAAGTCTGATGGTAATGCAAGCGCTTCATCAAATGAATTGGTATGGAGAGACTGTGTATGCCCTTGTGTCGCAGCCATAGCTTCAAGACAAGTCCTAATAACGTTGGTATATACATCCTGAGCCGCAAGACTCCAGCCGGATGTTTGGCTATGAGTACGCAGTGAGAGTGACTTAGGATTCTTGGGCCCGAATGCCTCAATCATCTTTGACCAAAGTAATCTTCCAGCTCGCAACTTCGCCACTTCCATAAAGAAATTCATACCAATACACCAAAAGAAACTTAACCGCGGTGCAAATTGGTCAATACTAAGGCCTGCACCAAGGCCTGCGCGAACATACTCAATACCGTCGGCCAAAGTATAAGCAAGCTCTAAATCAAGAGTCGCACCTGCCTCTTGCATGTGATACCCAGAGATAGAGACTGAATTAAACTTCGGCATCTCCTTCGACGTATAAGAAATAATGTCCGAGATAATTTTCATAGACGGAGCTGGCGGGTAAATAAACGTGTTACGTACCATGAATTCTTTAAGAATGTCGTTCTGGATTGTTCCTGCGAGCTGGTGTGGATCTACCCCCTGTTCTTCAGCGGCAATCACGTAAAGAGCAAGAACCGGGAGTACCGCACCGTTCATAGTCATCGAAACACTCATTTTGTCAAGGGGAATTCCAGCAAAGAGTTGACGCATATCGATAATAGAATCAATAGCTACTCCAGCCATCCCTACATCCCCGCTGACTCTGGGATTATCCGAGTCATAACCTCGATGGGTTGCTAGATCAAATGCGATAGATAGACCCTTCTGGCCAGCTTCAAGGTTCCTACGATAAAAAGCGTTCGATTCTTCAGCAGTAGAAAATCCAGCATATTGTCTAATCGTCCAAGGTTGGTTGACATACATCGAAGGGTACGGACCCCTAAGAAAAGGCTGGAATCCAGGGTACGAATTTGGGAAATTCAGAATACTTCTGTCACCTTCAACATACAAAGGAGAGACAGGTACCCCTTCAGGAGTCTCCCAAACGAGATTATCAACCTTGTTCCCTGTTTCCGCTTCATAGGCCCCCTCCCATTCAGGAAGATCATCCTGCGAAGACCGATTAGGTTGAAAAGGAATAGTAGAGAAATCTGGAATCACAATCTAACCTTCCAACAGTAAATTATCTGCGTCATCGTTTCTCAAATCCTTCATCTTGACTGTAAGGCTGGAGTGACTTTACCTCATCCTCGAAAACAGAGCGATCAGGCAATTTGGGGTGGGTTTCTCTCAATAACCCATTTCCATCATCAAAC
>Ga0163180_10002594_pt1 | contig 10074 bp, 10 predicted proteins | sample AtlANTMetagenome_2_FD_109647 | JGI IMG/M metagenome (GOLD analysis project Ga0163180, IMG submission 109647) | Marine eukaryotic phytoplankton communities from the Atlantic Ocean - Atlantic ANT 4 Metagenome | ecosystem: Environmental > Aquatic > Marine > Oceanic | place: North Atlantic Ocean...
TCCGACAGATAGGATTTTCGCAATGCGGGCGCCGGCTCACCCGATGCACTCTCAATTGGGTTCGCAACGATCATGCCGGCGATGAATCCAGCGATGAAGTCCTGGTCGTTCCGGTACTTCTCAGTGGCGTCCTTGACGACTTCGCAATCCGTGACGTAGCCCTTTGTGTCCATCGCTAGCTTGACCAGCAGGGACATGAAGACCGGCGCCCATGCCTCAAACTTGTCTTCGATCCGCTTGTCGAGCTTGAACTGGTGTTCGTACTCTTCGATCGGGAATTGGGGGTCGGCACCCGGATTGTCGAGGAACTTGGACACGAACGGGACGAAACGCATGCGTCGCCATGTGCCGTCGTCCTGGCTCTGGACTTCAAGCGGATGGTTCGTACACACAACAAGGTTGAACTGGGGATTGAATGTGACCGAGTCCTTAAACAGGGCTCTGGCTTGAATCGGATCGCCTCCCGTTATCTCTTTCAGGATACCCTCATTGATTTTGTCACCCTCCGAGGGTTCTTGCATCACCGCGTAGCGAATTCCCATAAGCTGCGCAACCTCCGAGGAGGTACTCCCGATACTATTGCGCTTCTGCGTAATGAGGGTGATCGGGACAGTGGCCTTGTAGTCGCCGAGGCATTTCGACATGAAGTCAACGAGCTTGGACTTGCCGTTGCGACCAGAGCCCGTGTACTGATTGAAGGTTTGATTGTCTGTTGTGCCCACGAGGGAAGACGCCAGATGCTCCCACATGTAACCCCGAAGTTCTGGATTGGGAAACAACTGGGACATGAAGCTATCGAGCTCAGTCTTGACAGACTGGTGGCGGTCTGGAGAGAACGGGGTGTAGGGCACATTGGTGCACTTCGAGATGTAGTCATCTGGCTGACCCTTCCGATGGGTTCGGGCCTGGAAGTCGACCACACAGTTGTTGAAACAGAGCAGATACGGGTTCTGATCGAGCTTCTGAATGAACTCGCGGTCATAGAACAGCTCCCGGGCTTCTCTCATAATGTTGTTCTTCCAGGTTGTCTTCTTCAACACAAGCATGATATCGGCCATCTTCTTCACCTTATTCCGGACCTCGCCGGCAGCCTCGCCCTGTTCCATGTGATCGAGCTCGCGCATCTTTCGCCTCTGTACCGAAAGATACTCGCCATGGACCTCCTTAGAGATGTGGAGTCGCAGGGAATTCCCCGAGTCGATCTCATACCAGCGGTGGTTCTGGTACTCGTACCAGATATTGTTCTTGATGCTCGCGCACACGTACTGATGTTTGTACATGTGGTAAAGAACGCTGGCGAGATCGAACTCTGTTGCAGTGATGACGGATTGGTCGATGAAGAAGTGAACGGTCGACATCCGCACTTTCTCGTACTCGGTGGGAGCGTGTTGCCGCGCCCAGTACATAATTGACCGGTTCGTCAGTCCGCCGGGATTGTCGTAGTCGAACTCCCTCCATTGCGTGTAGAGCTCGGAGACGCTCCCCCAGTCGAACTTCCCGTTCGCGTCGCACAACGTGTTGCGGCTCGGCGATTGGCTGCTGAACTTCACCCAGGTCAAGAACATCGTAGAGCGTGCAGGAGGCAACTTTCCTGTGTTCGCCAGAGCCCACCCGACCCTGATCCAGTTAGTGTAGCTTCCCGGCCCGTAGTAACTCTCAGGCAAGCACATTGTGTACTGGTGGGTTTCCTTCAAGGAATAGTCGCATTCCGCGGCATCCGAGTACAGTTCGTCGAGCATTTCATCTAGAGCGGCCTCGTCAATCGCGGGTGCCTGGCCCGCTCGGAGTAATGCCATATACTGTTGCGGATCGTTCCGCGCCGGCATCTGCTTCTGGACCACGAGCTTGCGGCGTTTGCCACCGACTTGGAAGCTCCGAAGAAGCTCGTCGCATTCTTCCTTACGTTCGTCGCGTACCTCCCATTTAGGCCAACCGGTGTAGCGCGCTGAGAGATATGGCAGCTCGTCCTTGATCGAGATGTCGGAAACTTCACGTTCCTGGACTTCCCAGTCTCCATCGGTTCTCACCAACGTGTAGGAATTCGTCAATGAGTAGGGCTCGTTACCGGGCTTGCGTGATCCGTATAGTTGCCAGTTTACGCACCCCTTTGTGACGCCTTCGTCTAGCACCTCCTCCCATGAGTTGGTGATGGGAAGGTCATCCCACATGGCTGGTAGATTCTCGAGAACCTCGCTGCGTAGTTGGCACTGCAAAGCCTTATGCAGCTGCGCTCCGAAGATCAGATGGATACCGTCCTTAGTCACCACGTCCAGGCGGTTAACCGTCTTCTTCTGAAGGACGTGGACCTGCAAGTTCTGACCGTCAGCTACATCGAGCATGTCTCCGATCTTTTCGGCGTAGAGCACTATCGCGTCAAGCACGTGTTCATCACGATGCTGGCGCGTCTCGATCTCAGGAGCATACCGGAGATCGATATCCACTAGTACGGGCCCGCTCTCAACCAGCTGGCGTTCGGTCAGGTACTCGATATTCCCGCGCCCCCAAACGCTGTCGTAGTATTGTCGGAGGAACGCGTCTTGTTCGTCGAGGGAGATCGCATACGACCCTCCCGGCAGGCCCAAGTCCTTGCTACCGATTCGTGTGTGGGTGTGCTCTGTTCCTTTGGCTGCATGTTTGGTCTTGAGGTACGTTTCAAAGACGTCCGCATTGCGCACCATTCTCTGATATATCACCAACATATATTTTTATCTCAATTTTCTCGATAATCATCGGTGCCGTTTATATGGGTTTGCGGGGATAGGTTAGACCTATTACGATATAAACCCAGCCCATGTACTACTATATACCCATGTCGCGCGACGACCCTCCCACAACTGTCATTAGCAAGAACACGGTCAAGCGCCTGATCCGTGACGTGCGCTCCCTAAGCGGAGATGACTCACTGGTCGACCATGGAATACACTACAAGCACAGCGACGAAGACGTCCTCAAGGGGCAGGCTCTCATCATCGGCCCGGGGGACACTCCCTACAGCCATGGGTTCTATCTCTTCGACATATCCTACCCACACGACTATCCCCACCGTCCACCGACGGTGAAGTTCCAAACCAATGATGGTGTTACGCGGATGAACCCCAATCTGTACAAGTGCGGTAAAGTCTGCGTGTCGATCCTGAACACCTGGCGAGGCGATGCATGGACTGGTTGCCAAACAATCTCGACAGTTCTGCTCTCTCTGTCTTCCCTCCTTAATTCGGAGCCTCTGTTGAATGAGCCGGGAGTGGACTCAGGCAATCCCGACTTCGCGACCTACAACCACATTATCCGTTATAAGAACTTCGACACGGCCATCCATATGGTATTGACGTCGGCTCCTCTGCGGGACCGTTACTCCTGCTTCGTCGATATCATGGAGGCGCACTTCGTGGACAATTATGATACCATCGTCGCACTCGCTTCCAGTGCTAAGGAGGACCTGCCTGAGGGGATCCTCGCTACGCAGATATATCGCATGCAGATTGCTCCCCACTACGACTCGCTACTCGCGAAACTGGCGCGACTATATAAGAATCTGGCAAAATTGAAATAAATATTCCTCTCCCGGTATGTTATAGAGCATGCATTTCTGCACAGAATGTCGCAACATGTACTACCTGAAGCTGGGGGCCGATGCTGGGAGCCTAATCTACTACTGTCGGCACTGCGGGCACGAGGACCCGAATCTCACCGCGGATGATGTCTGCGTCTCCCGTACACAGCTTAAGCGCGGCGAACAGAAGTACGCCCACATCGTCAACGAGTACACCAAGCTTGATCCGACCTTGCCCCGTACTGAGACGATTCGGTGCCCAAGCCAGACCTGCCCTAGCAACAGCGGTGATGCCGAGTCGCGCCCGCGGAGGGAGGTCATCTATCTGCGCTACGACGATGCGAACATGAAGTACATCTACCTTTGCGCGCATTGTGACACAATGTGGAAGACCGATGAACAAACGTAATTCCGACAAAATTGAACCAGTTTAAAAGTTTCTCCTCCATATATTAGAGATGGACTCCGACTCTTCCCCGACATTCCCTGATCAGCCATTGGTGGACGTGCCACCAGAAGACCCAACACTTAAAGACGCCGATACCGATCAGGATGACTCCGACCTGGAAGACGACGCCAGCCAGGCTAGCGACAATCCTGATCCAGTGATCGTTGACTCCGACACCGACGGCTCCGATATCGATGATTCGGACACGGAGGGGTCTGATCTGGGATCCGATGCCGACATCGGCTCCCCCGATCCAGCCATGCATCCTCCCCTCGATCTCGAGGGGAGCGATTTGGACAGCGAGGATGGCCTCGAGGATGAAGAGTACCTACAGAAGTTCGACCGCGCGGTCCGTAAGCGATTTCTCGAGGAATACCATCCCCAGGCCCAGACTCACAACTACGAGGAAGTGTCTGCGATGGCGAAAGTTACCCGGGCATCCGATGGCCGCATCGTCGATGCTCTGCATCGCACCATCCCGATTCTCACGAAGTACGAGAGAACCCGCGTGTTGGGCCAACGCGCTGCGCAACTCAACTCCGGCGCGCAGCCCCTGGTTCCTGTGCCAACTGGCGTTCTGCAAGGACACGTAATCGCGGCTCTGGAGCTGAAGGCCAAGAAACTTCCGTTCATTATCAGGCGTCCTCTTCCAAACCGTGGTTCCGAGTACTGGCACATCAGTGATCTCGAGCTCTTGTGAGGTCCACATGTGCAGTTTCTCTGCAGAATATATTATGGCGAATATGGGCGTAAATACATAATATATTCTAGTGGATGTGCGGCGTGCACGCGGGCATATCGAAAGGGAAAGTATCTATGCCTCCCCACACCATCCTCGAGGGGCTGGCCCGATTGCAACATCGCGGCAAGGATGGTTATGGGATAGTCCAATCTGTTAGCGGACAATGCGAGGTGTTCAAGGCCCCAGGCCTGGTTTCTGAAGCCAATATTTCTCTTGGCGACGCCGATGCCTATCTCGGCCACAACCGCTATTCAACTTCTGGCGACTACATGGGCAAGGGTGAGATCTCTCTAGCCGAGCAGCAACCTCTACAGGGCGAGATCCGGGGCGAGCCATTCTGGCTCGTGCACAACGGTAACATACCGGGAGTAGACGGTCATGACACGCAGCAGATCGTGGGGCAGATCTCCTCCTTCCCGACTGGCGACATGGAGACCGCCTTGATATCGCTAGTCAAGCTACTTCCTGCCGCTTACTCGCTCATTGTTTTGTTCCGCGGAGCCCTCTACGGTGTGAGAGACCGTTTCGGAGTGAGACCTCTGTGTATTGGAGAAAGCGAAGAAGCCTTCTTCTTGAGTTCCGAGACCAGAGGACTCGGAGAGGCGCGCACGGTGAGAAATGTTTCTCCGGGCGAAGTCGTACGACTTGGCAAGAGCCTGGAGAGCCTCTACGTCGACCCCCGGGCCCAGCTCTCACTGTGCACCTTCGAGATACTCTACTTTTCTCATGAAGACAGTGTTCTAGACGGGTATCACGTGAAGGCGGTTAGGGAAAAGCTCGCGACAATGGCGGCCACGAAGGAAAGTTCCCACATCGTCAAGACTGCCCCCGTGGTAGTAGGAATTCCAGAAACAGGCATCACGCTCGGGCGCGCGTACGCAAAGACCCTAGGCCTACAGTACGGTCAGTTTGTCAGCAAAGCCCCCAGAGCCACACGCACCTTCATTGTGAAAACAAGCCAGGATCGCCGAAAGGCTTGTCTTGATAAATTCGTATATGACGAACGCGCGCTGCGAGGGAGAGACGTTGTAATTGTTGACGATACAATCGTCCGAGGGACGGTGATATCGGCAATAATCGAAAGATTGAAGGGAATCGGTGTGGGGAAAATACACGTTAGGATACCCGCCCCTCCAGTGATCGACGTTTGCTATCTGGGGATCGCTATTCGCACAAAAGCGGAACTTATCAAACCCGGTCGTAGCATCGAGCAAGTGCGAGAGAAAATCGGTGCGGACACTCTGTCCTACTTAACTATTGAGGAAGTCGCACAGTTCGTCCCCGAGAAATCGTACAACCATTGCTTTAGCGGCAAATTGGACCCCGGCATGCTCGTTAGCACTTCCATCGATTTCCGCAGTCAAGACACGTAACGAAGGTGGTCATTGGCTCGTCAGCGCTTCTGGTTTGCAACTGGTAGTAGCTGCACTTCTTGGACCGACACTTATAGCAGGTGAAGTTATCGGTCGACGCCTCCAATCGCGGAGCATAGCGGTTCTCGTCCTTCAGTTTCTTTGCAGCAATAAGGTCCGCCCATCGCTCGGGCCGCATGTCCTGGTGACTCATGTACGCGAGCTCATGAGGCCGAAGCTCACGTCTCGTTAAGCGCCCTCGCAGAGTCTCGGACGACAGATTGCGCACTACACTTCGAAGGCGGTCGGTGTAGAGCTGCACGAACCCGGGCGCATCCCAGCGCTTGATGACGTTCATCTCCGCAGCCTTTTCAAGAGACCAGTTGAACACACCCTTCTCGATATTCGAACAGACCTTCTGAGCATCCGGTAGACGGCGACCCAGCATACCGCGCACGTTTTCCCGGAAAGTGTCGGGGTTCGCTATGCATAGCATCCTCGTTGTCTTCCTTGGATACGGTTTATATTACTTCAATTTTATCACTCTTCATCAGAATACGCGTACGTCTCTGGAACAAGCTCCGAACTGTCGTACCCCTCTCCCCACTCGCATTCGGATCCCTCGCTGTCGCTGCCCACCGCACTCTGCCTCTGCCGCGGGCGATGTCCTGAATCTAATACGATGTTCTCCTCCCCGTCCTCGGACATGTCGTCCTCAAGCGCCTCGTCTGAGTCTGTGCCACCCATGTCCCCGTCCTCGCAGATGAATCCGTCCTTCAGATATCCCTCTTTTGTTTTCAGAGCTTCGGGAACTCCATCCAGCTCGTCCTCGCTGCTGCCTTCCGCATCGTCCAAGTCCTCGAAACCCCCAAACAGCTTCTCGTACATCCGCGCCCAGGTATCGATATTAAGATCCTGTGGCGACTGGTCGTCCGGGTCTCGGCGTAGAAGAACACAAGATCCGAAGTATAGTGTGGTGTCTACCGGCGGGGGAAAGTCATATTTGTTCTCGGAACCGGCTTTGCCCTCATCCCTCGCCCACAGTTCCACCTCCACTTTCGCGCCCGATAAGGTCTGGCTCCAGGACGTTCTATGCTCGAATCCGTCGCCTTTCTTGAACCCCGCCTTCTTGTAGAGTTCGCTGCGCTCAGAACTCTTGAGCGACGACTCCTTCAACTGGCCAAGCTTGTTCACGATCAGGACTTTCACCATCTTGGATCTAAGAGTCGGTAATGGGTTTAAATGGTTTCCTCCGAAGTTATTAAGCATGCGGCTGTACCTAACGGCTGTCAAGCCGAAGGACTTGCGTCATGGGTACCCAGTGTCCTCTTCCAACGAGGTCATTGTCACTCAAGGGAAAAGCACGTACATACACGGTGAATCGAGCACGATCGCTGTGTCTCCCTCCGGACTGAGCCGCATTACCTACCGCGATGGCGAAATCCGGGAGATCGGAATAGCGGGGTGGAAGGGTCTTCTGGATCTCGGGGAGACGATCAGCTCCCCTGGAGAGCTTCAGATCCCGGTGCCTAACACCGAGGTAGACATAACGTGGCGCCAGTACAAACTGCCCTCGACATCAGCGAGGTTCGTCACCGAGTTCTTGGATGACGAATGTATCGACTGCTACTTCGACTCGAACGTCTCTAACCCAGACAGTCTGACTGACGATGCTGCCACGTTACTAGAGCATCTAAAGTTTTGTTAGAAATATATACATGATCTTTATCATCGCAAAATGGACCATACTCTCTCTGGTACTAATAATGCTTGTGCACCACCTATACGATTTCTTCCAGGGAACTCTCACCATTCCCAAGACTCGGGATCTGGTCAATCGCCCGGCGGCCCGCTGCGAAGAGATGCTTTCTACTATCAAGGCGAAGAAGCCGGATTCCCGCAGTGCTCCGAAGGATACAGGGCGCGAAGATATGAAGGGCGAGCTCGCTGCTTTTCTGCAGGACCTTAAGAAGACATCGACCGCACCCCAAGTCGTGCCCGCTAACATGGGCCTCGGTACCGGGGCAACATCGTTCTGAAACGGGGCTTAAAGATAAGATGCTCTTCCCTGTATGCTGGAATCAGAAGGCAAGCGGCGACTCTTGCGCACATTCCCTGATGTTAAACTTTCCTATGATCGACTACTCCATAAGAAAGTTTCTGCAGACATGTACTTCGTAATCCCCAAAGGTCCGAAGGCATTCGTATGGATCACACACTTCGACAACCGCAACCTGGCCCTCGTTCTAACGCTCGATGCAAAGGGGTCTATCCGAAAAGTAGATCCCGTGGTCCTCGCGTTTAATGACCGCTTGGCCTTGGGTACGATACTGTACGGGTCGCTGTTCGAATACGACGGCCACAAGTGCTTCTCGTTCGAGGACATGCACTGGCTTGAAGGAATGAATGTAGAGAATGAAACAATGGAGTCCAAACTAGAGCGGTTGGTGCGTATGTTCGAACTCACAGAACGATCAGCGCGAGCTGGAGTAGTCTTGGGCTCGCCGGTGATCGAGAGCGACTACGGACGGGCCATTGAGCAGGTCGCCTCGCTGCCGTACCGCGTATACGGCATACAGGCACACTTCTCTCGTGGGAGAGACGGCCCTATCGGCACCCATCCCGTTAGGACGGCACCCACTCTCAAGGCGACATTCCGCGTGAGAGCTACGCTCGAGTCGGATATATACGATTTGTTCTGCCTATCGCACGGAGTAGAGGTTGCTTACGGAATAGCCATGGTGCCCACCTACAAGCATAGCGTCAGTATGAACAATGAGTTTAGAAGGATTAAAGAGAACGGTAATCTCGATCTCTTGGAAGAGAGTGACGACGAGGAAGAGTTCGAGAATGTGTCCGTGGACAAGTTCGTCGACCTAGAGAAGTCTCTAGTGATGGAGTGCGTTTATATGCCCAGGTTCCGTAAGTGGTGCCCCGAGAGAATTGTGGGTGCGGCCAAACTGACCGATCGGCGTGATATCGTCGCTCTCGAGAAAAAATAGCACCTGTATATATATACATGCCTAGACGCACACGAAGACAGAAAGGAGGTATGGCGACTCGAGTGCATACGACCTCGATGCCGGCCAATTTCGACCAGCCCCCCGGTATGTTCGCGAGTAACGCCGCAGGAGTTGCGGGCCACGGGTGCCCGTATAATTACTATGCCCAACCAGGCGCTGCCGGTAGACTGAGTCCGGCTCCTTACACTACAGGACAGACCGGTGGAACGAAATGCTCGAATCCTGCACCGACCGGATTCCATGTCATGGGCCCAAATAATGGAGGTAGCTTCGACTATGGCAAATGCGGCAGCCCTGAGAGAAGTTTGGGAATGGGAGCCGGCAAGCAAGCGGGAGGGCGGAAGCGCAAGACCCGCAGACGTGGTAAGAAGTTTAAGAAAGGTACGAAGTCGAAGACTCACAGTGGAAAAGATTTTGAGACCAGAAAGTCTTCGAAAAGGTACGGGGAGAAAAGGTGGAGGAAGTACCTCCGGGGAAGGAAAACAATGATAGCACCTGATTTCCCTTTTGCAGGTGGAGCCAGCTACGAGAAGACGACACGGCAGACGCCAAAGCCTGGGCTAAAAAAAAGCATAGAAAAATCGCGCAAGGGCCTCGCGTCTGTCGGGAAGCCGACCAGCACAACGAAGAAGAAGAAAAAGGGCAACTACCAGTGCTTCGGGCAGGGCGAGACTGCCCATCAAAACGTCACCGGCTGGCTGCAGGGCAACGCCGACCCCCAGTGCATGCAAGGCGGCTACCGCTATTCCCAGAAACGCAGACAGGGTCGAAGGAACAAGAGCAAGCGTGTCTATCGCGGAGGTTACCACGTTCCAGGAAGCAACGTCCCTAACGCGCCATCGTACAGCACGGGTGGAAGCTTGCCCGGAGGACTAAGCGCACTGGCGAACCCCGTGCCTTACCAGCGCCTCGACAACTGCATCCCTAACGACTTCCCGATTAGACATTAATCAGACAAA
>Ga0163180_10002595_pt1 | contig 10071 bp, 5 predicted proteins | sample AtlANTMetagenome_2_FD_109647 | JGI IMG/M metagenome (GOLD analysis project Ga0163180, IMG submission 109647) | Marine eukaryotic phytoplankton communities from the Atlantic Ocean - Atlantic ANT 4 Metagenome | ecosystem: Environmental > Aquatic > Marine > Oceanic | place: North Atlantic Ocean...
ATGCCAAAGTCTCGCACCAAGAGCTCCACTCCACCCCGACGGCGGCGCGCGCGAATGCGGATGGGCTGATGCGGAGCGGAGTACTTGGCCGCATTGCTCACCAAATTGATCACGCACTGCGCCACCGCGTCCGGGTCGTGATCGACCACGGGTAGGTCGTGGGCAAGATCAACCTCCATGTCTCGAGACTGCAGCTCGGCACTGGCCATGACGGTGTCCAGCGCAACCCGGACACTCTCAGCCAGATTCCCGGGCACTAGGGCATAGCGCTTGGCCCCTCGCTCAATGGCAGAGAAGTCCAGCACATTGTCGACCAGTCGGCTCAGGCGCTCGCTCTCACGGACAATGGCCTGGTAGTCGTGCTGCTGCTCCTCTGGGGTCTCACTCAGTCCATACAGGAGACTCTCCGCCTTGAGGCGGATCTGGGTGATCGGGCTGCGAAGTTCATGAGACACATTGGCCGCAAAGTCCGCCTTCATTCGCGCATTTTGGAGCTCATTTCCGACCAGTCTTGCGGTAGCCAAGGCGCCAATGGCGATCATGACCAAGGCGATGAGAACGATGCCCACGCGACGGTTCCGCCGCTGCTTCAGATCTTCCGCCAGAGCAGCCGGATCTCGCGGGGCCACAACCATCGACCATCCGGTGAGCCACGGAGCCAGGCTCCGCTGCGAGAGAATCCTGTCCGGACCATCCTCGCCGGGAGGCAAGATGAGCCCCACGACCTGAGAGTCGGGGCGGGCGACCGCAAGCGCAGACTCACGCAGGCTGCGCACCACCGCTGCTTGGTCCAGGGCAAATGCATACAGCCCATCTCCCCACCAGGTGATGGCCCAGAGTCCTTGTTCCCCCTCCGCCCAGCGCACTTTTCCCCGATCGAGTCGCCGAAAATTTCGGCCCTCTAAGATGGTGTCCAGCTCCGGGAGCAACCGCTCAGTCCAGTACAGCATCCGGGTTCGGGCATCGATCCGCCCGCGGGCAGCCGCCACCCACTCCTTCTCCTCTAGGCGACTCAGTGCCCGACGAGCGACAGCAGGCTCTCCACCTTCGCCCACCGTCCAATTGGTGTCGAGGATGTCCTCCACAAGCTTGCGCAGCATCTTGTTGCCCGCAGCCAAGTCCCTGGCCCGAAGAGTCTCCGCCCGGTGCAGCCGGACCAGATCCTGCATGCGGAATCCCCAGGGATCGCGGACCTGAGCATGCTCGCGCATCAACTCGTTTAAGGCAACATCCGCCTCCGCTGTCCGGCCCGCAGTCGACAACATGCGAGCCCTGTCGAACATGAAGCGGACCTGTGCCTGTCGGGTTCGTGTGGTTCGAGCCGCCCGACCATACAGTCGAGCCACAACCGAGGGATCACCGCCTTGGGTCTCCAAGGTCGAGGCCACATTGGCCTGATGATTGAAGAGGAAGTCCACCGGCTCCGCGCTGGCTTTTCCACCTCGGAAGAATGGCGCCTCGATTTCCTGTTGGTCGTTGAGCTTGAGGGCAACAACCAGATTGGGATGCAGCTCATTGGCAGAATCCAGTGGGCTCAAACCCGCCTGCAGTCGGGTGCGGACCGCCCGCTCAAAGTCGGAGAAGGGCCGCTCGGATTGACTCCAAATGGCATCGCCTGCACCTTCGGCCAGCCGGAGCACCTCTTCTGTCTTGGCAAGCTCCTCACCTTGAATGGAGCTGACCCCAAAATAGGCCAAGAGAATGCTCGGAAGGAGAATGGTTGCCGCGAGAAGACCGATGAATTGGAGCAGCCGCTGCAGTCGAAGTGCATCCTGCAGCGCGCGCACTTCGCCCCTTTCTCCCGAGAGCATTCTCCGCAGGAGCCTCAGTCCAAAACGATTCGGTACAGGATTGGGGTTGACGGCCATCCCTCGCATCATAAACCCCGCCCATGAAGGCGATACGAATCGATCAACATGGTGGCACCGAGGTGCTGCAGACTGTCGAGGTACCCACACCCCAGCCTCAGGATGGCGAGGTGGGTGTCCAGGTGACGCACGTGGGGCTGAACCACCTCGATGTATGGGTGCGGCGAGGTGTGGACTCGCATGCCTTTCCCCTGCCTCTGATTCCCGGCTCCGATGTGGTCGGGATTCGAGAGGACACCGGGGAGCCCGTGGTGCTTCATCCCGGATTCGGCTGCGGCGCATGTGCCCGGTGTGAGAGCGATCGCCACGATCTGTGTCGGCACTACAAGATTCGGGGCGAGACCACCAATGGCGGGATGTGTGAGCGAGTGGTCGTCCCAGAGGCGCACCTGCTGAGCTGCCCAATCCCTCCAGCACAGGCCGCTGCCCTACCCTTGAGCCTCCTGACCGCCTGGCACATGCTCGTCGGCCGAGCACGGGTCGCACCCGGACAGACCGTATTGGTCCAGGCAGGGGCCAGCGGTGTGGGCAGCCTGGCCATTCAGGTCGCCCGCCACATGGGTGCGCGAGTCGCTGCCACAGCATCCAGCCCTGAAAAGCGTGAGAAGTGCTTGGACCTGGGTGCGGAGGCCGCTTGGCACTACGATGAAGTCCCCGACCAGCTCAAGACCTTTGCCCGAGGTGGGGTCGACATCGTGGTCGACCATGTCGGAACCGACACCTGGAAGACCAGCCAAAGAGCCCTGGCCTGGGGCGGGACCTACGTCACCTGCGGTGCGACCACCGGGTACAAGGCTCAGCTGGACCTCAGAGCCGTGTTCTTCAAGCAGCTGAGCATCCTGGGCTCAACCATGGGCTCCATGGGCGAAATGCGCAGTGCGTGGAAGGCTGTCGAATCCGGGGCCATCGTGCCTGTCCTTGACCAAACAATGCCCATGTCAAAGCTGGGCGAGGCTCACCGGCTGATCGAAGACCGCCAGGTGACCGGAAAAATCGTTGTGGAGCAAGATCTATGAGATCGCTACTTTTCCTCATGGCGGTGGGATGCGCAGACAAGGCACCCACCGGTCAGTCGACTGATGCGGACACCGCGAGTCCTCAAGCGGCATGTCCGACCACATTCTCCTACCAGACGGACACGAGTCCCGACGAGGTCTTCCTCGCAGGAGAGTTCAACGACTGGGAGGCCTCTTCATTGCCGATGGAAGAGGTCCTACCTGGACTGTGGAGCATCACAACCGATCTTCTTCCCGGGACCTACCCCTACAAGATGGTGGAGTACACCCAGTGGTCTCAGGGCGGGGCGGAGCTGTGGACCTGCGACGCGTCGAGCCCACTCATTCACTGCGAAGAGGGAACGGCCGCGGATCTGCAGTGGTCCCACGACTGCCAGCTCGGCGAGTCCTCCTGCAACAGCATGCTGGTGGTCGAAGATTGCTCGATACCGCGCCTGGAGGTCGACCAGATCACGGTGGATCGGGATGCTGGCAGCATCGATCTCTCCATCCGCTTTGTGCGAGCCATTGGGGGAGCGGAGCCAGACACCCTGACCGCCATGGTCAATGAGGTTGAAGTCCCCGTATCGGCAGTAGATGGCGACATGTTCCACGTGGAACTATCCGACATGTCTGCCGGTCGGCACCACATTGAGCTGGTGGCGATGGACTCTGAGGCCCTCTCCACCGAGGCGCTGAGCGTGCCGATCTGGATGGATGAGTGGTCCTGGGACGAGGCCGTGATCTACCACGCAATGATCGACAGGTTTGCCAACGGGCGGACCCGCAATGATTCAACCGAAGGGACCTCCATCCCCATCACCGACTATGCGGGTGGAGACCTGGCGGGACTGGAGGCCTCACTGCCCTACCTGGACGACCTGGGCGTGAACACACTGTGGCTCTCCAACCCTCAGGCGGGTCCGGAAGGCCCATGGGCCGGTTCCTGCAACGCCACTTACGCCGGATACCACGGCTTCTGGCCCACAGACTGGGACCGCATCGATCCCCACCTGGGCGACGAAGCCGAGCTGGAGTCCCTGATCACCGCCGCACACGCGTTGAATATGCGCGTCTTGATCGACTGGGTCGGCAACCACCTTCACCAAGACCACCCGGCACTCGAGACCTGGCCTCAGAGCGCAATCCACGATCAGGAGATCTGCAATGAGTACGGGCCCGATGGTCAGCTGAACTGGGATCGAATCCCTGAATCTTGCTGGTTTACCTCCTACCTGCCCGACCTCGACCAAACCGACCCAATGGTACTGCAGACCTCGATCGACAAGGCGCTGGAGTGGGCGGAGCACTACAAGCTGGATGGCCTCCGAGTGGATGCCGCCAAGCACATGCCACACTCGGTGAGCTGGAACCTCGCCAGCAAGGTGGCACGAAAGCTGGAGCACCGCGGTTCAGGTTTCGACTTCACCTTGATGGGCGAGACCTTCGATGGTGCAGACGCGATCAACGCCTACATCGGTGAGAATCAGCTGGATGGCCAGTTCGACTTTCCCTTGTACTGGAAGATTCGAGAGGCCTTCGTCTACGACTCTGCATCGCTCCGGGATGTGGTGATGACAGCGAGCACCATGAAGGATCGCTACCCCGGCGGCCGCATGAGCACATTCCTGGGCAACCTGGATGTCGGTCGCTTTGTCACGGACTCCGCGGAGGGCACCGACTCGGTGTGCCCCGACGGAGAGATTCGTCAGGCCTACCCACCCAGCTTCGCCAACCCCTACGACCGCCTCATGTTGGCCTGGACCCTCCTGTTCACACAGCCAGGCATCCCGCTCATCTACTACGGCGATGAGATGGGACTTCCCGGCTACAACGACCCCGACAACCGGCAGCCACTGTGGTGGACGGCAGATGTCACCACCGGCGATGCGGACGCAGTGGCCGAGGGCCTCGACGCAGACCCTGCGCGTGTCCTCCGCGGCGTAAAGGCGCTGGCAAAGGCCCGCAGAGACCACCCGGTGCTGGCCACGGGTGAGACGACGGAGTGGTGGGCGGATCCAATGGACGAGCCCTCCCTGTACGCCTACAGCCGGTCGAATGATGAGGATGGTGTCTTGGTGGTGATCTCGCGCTGGAATGATGCCGCTACGCTGAGCAACAACCTCGAATTTGCGGGTCTTCCTGCCGGTGCATTGTACGAGGATGTGCTCACCGGAGAGACCTTTCAAGCCGACGGTGACACCCTCACATTCGACATTCCTGCAATGTCCGCAAGACTGCTCCTTCCACAGAGCCGCTCCTCGTATTAGTGGGGGCCGCCATGAGACTGACCAGCCTATTTTTGCTCTTTGGTTGTGCGTTGGAAAACCACGCACGCCTCTACCAAACCGCGGACAAAGCACCGAGTCTTGAGTGGACCGATCTGGAAGCACTCGAGCACATGGGGCCGACCGTCATCGATGGAGGTGTGAACTTCTGCACCTACTCGGAGTCCGCCACCCGAATCGACCTGATGCTGTTTGAGGACCCCCAGTCCGATGAGGCCTCTCTCGAGCTCCAGCTGACACGCGGCGGCGATGTCTGGTGCGGATTCGTTCAAGGCATCGGCCTTGGTCAGCACTACGGATATCGAGCCTGGGGTCCCAACTGGATAGAGGCCGAGGAGTGGATCCCTGGCAGCACCGCAGGATTCCTCGCCGATGTCGACTCCGACGGCAACCGGATGAACCCCAACAAGCTGCTCTTCGACCCCTGGTCAAAGGCACTGCACCGAGACCATGACTGGTCGATGGGGTCGACAGCCAGCGGTCCAAAGCGGGCCGACGTGACCTATGGTGCGGCCGCCAAGAGCGTCGTGGTGGGCTCCGAGTATGTCTGGTCCGACAACGAAGCCGTCTGGAGAGAGCAGCGGGCCAATGACACGCTGCCCGGTCACAAGGAAAATGAGCTGGTGATCTACGAGGTGCACCCCAAGGGGTTCACCATGAACCCCGCGAGCGGTGTGGCCCACCCCGGCACCTTCCGCGGTGTGGGTGAGATGGCCTGGTACTTGGAGGACCTGGGCGTCAATGTCGTAGAGCTAATGCCCATTCACGAGAAGCCACTGGACGGCGGCTACTGGGGCTACATGAACCTCAGCTTCTTCGCGCCTGAGGTCACCTTCTCTCACGCCTGGCAGTCTACTGGTCGCGTCGATGGCGTCATCGACGAGTTCAAGTGGATGGTCGACCAGCTTCACAGCCACGGGATCGAGGTGTGGATCGATGTGGTCTACAACCACACCGGCGAGGGCGGACTTTGGCGGGAGCGGCTGTACTTCGAGACCTACGACCAAGCCAACGAGGTCAACTTCGACCCCAAGGAAGTCGCCGGACTGTACAGCTACCGGGGACTGGACAACGCCAGCTGGTATGCCTTGAGTGAAGACGGCCAGTACTACTGGGACAACACCGGCGTAGGAAATCAGACTCGAACCAATCACGCACCGATGAAGCGCCTGACGATGGACTCGCTGTACTTCATGGTAGACGAGCTTCACGTCGACGGTTTCCGGTTCGACCTGGCCGGCATCTTGGGCGAGAAGGATGGCGATTACGACACGCCCATCGATCCCGCCAAGACCATCCTGCAGGACATCATCGACGATGAGAGGCTGGCAGCCCAAAACGTTCGCCTAGTGGCCGAGCCATGGACCGCGAAGGGTACCGGTCCAGGAATCGGTGGCTTCCCATCCGCCTCGACAGGCACCGGAAGAGCCTGGGGCGAGTGGAATGCCCACTTCAGGGACTGGTGGCGCGCCTTTCTGAACCACTGCCAGTGGGGCGAGTCTGGCATGACCTGCCACGGCGATGCCGAGCTCTCCAACCCCGTATTTGTGCTGAACTCAACCGAAGGGGTCGACGGCGGCAGCGTCATCACCGGTTCAGAGGCGGTCTACGGTCACAACGGTCGCAAGCCCTACCACTCCGTGAACTTCATCACGGTACACGATGGCTTCACCCTGTACGATCTCGTCTCCTATGACCACAGGCAGAACGGCTGTGGGCTGCTCAACCCAAAGTGCTGTGACGACCCGCTGAGCGTGTGGTGCGATGAGGAAAGCGGCGAGGAAAACAACCGCTCGTACAACTGGTGGGATGAGTCCAAGAAGCGTCAGATCATGCGGAACTTCATGACGGCCCTCTTCATCTCCAACGGCACCCCGATGCTGCTGGGTGGAGACGAGTGGATGCGAACCAAGTTCGGCAACAACAACTCCTACTCCACCTGGGCGGACAATGAGTGGAACTGGTTCCGGTGGGGTGAGTGGCAGGGGATAACGGCCCGAAACCGCTACCGGATGTACGACTTTACCCGAGAGCTGATCCGCTTCCGAAAGGCGCACGCCGACATCCTCTCTCCCACAGAGTACGGTCAAGGCAGGCCCCTTGCGTGGAAGACATCGAGCAATGCCGACATGTCCTCCGAGGACTGGTCCACCAAGCGGCACATGATGATGCACTACTACCGAACGGAAGGTGCCGAGGGAGAGGAGCTGGCCATCCTGGTCAACATGGAGACCTATGATGTCTCCTTCACCCTGCCCGAGGGGCGGGAGTGGACACGACTCATCGATACGCAGTCGTGGTTTGACCAGTCCGGTGGATTCTTCGATGAGAACCCGACGGCGGACCCATTCCTCTCACACAACATCACCCTGGACTCCCCTGCGGAGATCGGCGCGAGCTACACCGTGAAGCCCTTCACGATGGTCGTGATCAAGGAGCGTCTGTGATGCTGTTGCTCTTGGCGAGCCTGGCCATGACACCCCAGGCAAACGCCGATGCAAAGGTCGGTGGCTATGTCCGCGTAATGGCGCGACCGGGCCTAAGAGGTGGCGAGGGCCGACTTGGATACTGGAACCTGTACGGTCGGCTCATGAACGAGGGCCCCTATGCCATGCTGGATTTCGATCTGGATGTGCTGGAGCCCGCCCCGGAAATGGGAACCCCATGGTCGCGGGTCCATGCCCGCATTGAGGGCGGCAGCGTCGGCAGCGCCGATCCCTCCGATGGCTCCTTGTCCGGCTATCGCCTGAGTCAACTGCACATTCAGGCTGGCAGTGTCCTCCTGCAGGATGTGACCTGGCAAGCAGGAACCCTGCAGAGCACCATGGGTGATCTGGGGCTGTACGACATGCGCCTGGCCGAGGTCTTCACCAACACCGTCGGCATGTCCGCACGGTGGGAGCGCGGTCCCATCGATCTACTGGTCGGATTTGGCGACTCGGGATTTGGCATCCGGAAAGAGCGATACAACCCCATACTGACCAGCGGAGGAAGCCTCCGCCTATCGGTCGGTAAGCACCTGCAGATCGGGTTGGGTGGCGAGAAAATGGTGGAGCCTGGTGTTCGCGGAAACACCCACTCGCCGTACACCACGCCCGATGTTGGATACGAAGACTGGATCCGCGGAGAGGTGCTGGAGCGCTTTCGTGCCGAGCACCCCATCGCAGCCGATCGATTCCCGAACCCCGAGCTCTCAAAGGCCGATGCACACTCGGCATTCCTCTACCTGGGTGCAGGCGGCGGGGATGGAAAGCTCCTGGAGTGGGCCAGCACCTACCTTCGCTACGAAAAGCAGCTGCCCGATGGGCCCTCAACCGAGACCTACCAAGGAGAGACCCGGGACATCCACGTCACCGCGCTCACCGATGAGCGGAGGGCACTGACCGTGGGCTCGGAGGTTCTCTTTACGCTGATCCCAGATCGGCTGGAGTTGGTCCAAGGCGTGCTGTACGGCAGCCGGTGGGATGACGACAATGACATCGTTCCATCCGACCACGACGCCAAGTTTTGGTCGGTGGTTGACCGCCTGCAGCTTGCTGCCACGCCCACGGTCGGTGTCTTGTTTGAGACCAGCTGGGCCGAAGAAGAATCGATCAACGGCAACCGCTACCGCACCCACTCCGACTCCATTTTCAGCAACACAGACGGGATCCCAGATGCCCGCGGGCTGGAGACGGGCGATGAGTCCATCCGAAAGACTTGGCAAGGCAAGGGGGGAGTGGTCCTCACTCCGCTGGGGCCGGGAATCTGGAGTCGGCCCACACTGCGGCTGCTCTATGGCGCCCAGTGGTCCAGTGAGAACAACGCATTCTCCAACAACTTCGTGGAGTCTCTCGATCAGTTCAACGAGTACGGAAACGTAGACCAGCACTGGAATCACCTGGTCAGCCTGGAGGCGGAAGCATGGTTCTAATCCGAGCGATCTTCCTGGCAGCACTTGCTGGCTGCATCAAGGACAAGCCGCCTGTCGTGGCCCCAAGCTCCGTCGATGTGGCGAGCACCATTACGTTGAGTACCGCCGACACCGCACACGGCGTGGCGCTCCCCGCGGAGATGAGCCAGACCATCAAGGCCGTACTCAACAAACACCGCCTGAACCACCGCAAGGTTCCGGCGCCGGCCGAATTTGGCGCACGCCGAACCACAGATCAGCGTCTGGCCTGGCTGGCCACCAACAATGATGCCTCTTCCATTCTGCTGCTCCTCGAGCTGTCCGCCCGCAGATACGACAACATTGGTGGTCGATATCGATGGGTGGTCGACGTGCAGCTGAGCCTGGCACCTCAGTCCAATCTTGATCGGGTCCAGATCGACCAGTTCTCCGTACCCGTCCATCTTCGTCATGCACACGAAGACGCCACCGATGCCGCTCGGGCGAGTCTGCCGACGATCGAGCGGAGACTGACCCGAGCGCTCGATGGGTACCTGGCGGGCGCAAGCAGCCCGTGATCGCCCTACTGCTCGGCCTGGGGATCGCACATGCGGCACCTGAGTCCGTCTACCTGGTGCTGGTCGATCGCTTCGCAAATGGCGATCCCTCCAATGATGCCGATGCCGATATAGACGATCCCAGCGCGTTTCATGGTGGGGACTTTGCCGGGCTCCAGGCCAACCTCGACCACATCCAGGGCTTGGGCTTCACTCAAGTCTGGCTCACGCCAATCGCCAAGATGCGCACCGAGACAATCGGAGGACACGGAGCCTTTCATGGCTACTGGACCGAGGATGGTGCACGTCTTGAGCCGCGATTCGGCACCGATGCGGAGTGGCTTCGCCTGCAGGAAGCCTTCAGAGACCGAGGCATGGGACTTGTGATCGACATGGTGACCAACCATGTGGGACCCGACACTCCATTGACCCGCACTCATCCCCAGTGGTTCCACACTCGAGGCGACATCACGGACTGGAGTGACCCGGTAC
>Ga0163180_10002596_pt1 | contig 10068 bp, 8 predicted proteins | sample AtlANTMetagenome_2_FD_109647 | JGI IMG/M metagenome (GOLD analysis project Ga0163180, IMG submission 109647) | Marine eukaryotic phytoplankton communities from the Atlantic Ocean - Atlantic ANT 4 Metagenome | ecosystem: Environmental > Aquatic > Marine > Oceanic | place: North Atlantic Ocean...
CGCAGCCCACGCCCGTCGGGCTTGGGTGGTGGCGAGCACGTATGCCCAGCACAGGGAGGCATTTGGTCAGCCGATCGGTCGATTCGCGCAGGTCAGGGAGACCTTGGCTTGGATGCGGGCAGATGCCGAGGCGGCGCTTGCGTCCACCCTGTGGCTGGGGTCGGTTCTCGAGGAGATTGAGGCGGGTCAGGCCTCGGAGAGCCTCTCGGCCTTCTTCCGGATGGCCGTCAACCTCAACACGCTGGAGACGGCGGTTCGTGCTCACGATGTGGTCAACCACGGCATTGAGGTGCTGGGCGGAAATGGGGCCATTGAGAGCTTCTCAATCCTTCCGCGGTTGCTGCGGGACAATGTGGTCTATGAGAACTGGGAGGGCTCGCACAATGTGCTGCGCGCGCAGGTACTTCGGGACTGCCACCGACTGGGTATCCACAGTGGTTTCTTCGAGGTCCTCGCCGCGCATCTTGGTGAGGAGGCCATCGCAGCAGAGCGACAGGAGCTGGATGCGATCCTGGCATCCAAGGGTGACCTCTCAGAGGTGCGCTTTCGAAGACTTGCGAGCCGCTGCTCCACGCTGCTCTTTCAGGCGGCGCTTGTGCAGGTGCCCGAGCTCGCGGATGCCGCAGCGATGGTGGCCCGTCACCTCGGCCCCTTGTCGCTTGATGCGGACTACATGGCCCGGATTGATCGGCTGCAGCGTTAGTCGCAGTCGCCTGTGCTGCGCCTGTTCGACTCGGAGACGTCTCCTTCCTCGACAAAGGTGCCGGTACCGCCCGAGAAGTTGACGTAGCCGACGTTCCAGCGGTCGTTGTCGACCATGTCCTCTGTGAGGTTGGCGAGAAGCTCACCGTGTACGTAGATCGAGATGCTGGCCTTGGTGTCGCCGCCACCGTGGTCCGCCCAGTAGTGGACTCGAATGTAGTACTTCATGTCTGAAGGACCATCGACGTTGATGTTCTCAGGTCCGTACCCGGTCTGGTTGTCCAGTGCGTACACTGGATTGCCGTAGCCGTAGCTGGCCCAGGTGGGTGGCGAGGGGTTCCCAAAGAAGCAGTCAGAGCATCCAAAGTAGCTGTGTCCCTCAGGGACCAAGTGCAGATCCAGATCGGAGTTGCCTGTGTCCCAGCTCAGCGCCACGTAGAGCTCTTCTGCGGGTACGGCTTCTACCTGGCAGGTAGCGGGCTCTGAGACCACGCCATTGCTGTCGGTGACGATCAACTGCAGGTCATAGTAGCCCGCCACGTCCACCACGAACTCAAAGGCACCATCGGTGTCATTCTCGAGCTCGGAGCGGCTCAGCTCAGGAAGGCTCAGAAGAGTCCACTGGTAGGAGACGGGGTTGAGTCCGTCGGGATCCTTGGGGTCATAGGAGTCGGTCCCATCCACCACGATCACTTCGGGTGGGTGGACGATGCCGATTCCATCGCAGTCGATCACGGCGACCGGGAACTCGTAGCCCCCGCCGCCATCGCCACCGATGAACACCACCTCTGTCTCGGCCTCATCCGGGTCCGTGCTGGTGATGATCAATCCGCCAGTGTGGCCCGATGCACCATCGGTGGGGGAGTACTGTGCCACCACTGTGTACTCCGCGCCCGATGCGATCTCGACGCCGGTGGGATCGGTGACCAAGCTGAACACATCCGGGCCTGTGTGGGCCACATCGAGGATGTTCAGCGGTCCATCGCCACGGTTCTTGATGGTGAAGAAGCTTCCGGACGTCTCGCCGCTTACGACCTCCTCAAAGGTCACGCTGGCCGGATCGATCACGATGTCGGGTGTCGAGCCGACCGATCCCCGTCCGGAGACTGGGATGGTGATCTCGGGCTGGTCTTCGTCGTTGCTGGCGATGACGAGGTTGGCTTCGTAGTCCAGGTACTCGATGGGGGCGAAGGTGACCGCCACCGTCAGGCTCTCGTTCTGGCCAAGCTCTTCGGCATCACCGGTGATTGTGAAGATGCCTTCTCCGTTGATCTCATCGGTCAGTGCGATCTCTGTGATGTCCAGCGGTGCCCTGCCTGCGTTGAGGACCTGCACCTCGAAGGTCACTTCGTACAGCTTGACCACGCTCCCGAAGTCGATCGCACCGGGGGCCACGGCGATGTCGGGCTGAAGCGCCTTAAACGAGGAGTCGGGGCTGCTGCAGGCGATGAGGCCGAGCAGGGTGAGGTTGGCGAGTTTGCTGTGATGCATGGCTGTCTTTCCTCGAACGCTTATTCGGCGTCGCACTCGCGGGTGGTGGATGCTTCGATTCGATCGTCGGCCTCGACAAACATGCCGACGCCATCGATCACTCGGATGTAGCCCACATTCCAGAATTGATTGTGGGTCATGAGGGCTTCGATGGTCTCGTGGGGTTCCCCATCAACGTGGATGGTGATCGATGCGGTCACGATTGAGCCACCATCGTCCTCAAAGTAGTGGACACCAATGTAGTACTCCGTCTCCGAGAGATCGCTGATCTCCACTGTCTCAGGGCCGTATCCGTCCGATGCATCCCCCGAGTGGGTGGCGGTCCCGTCCGAGCCCCAGTCCGGATCGGTGTTGCAGAAGGAGGCATCTTCGCTCGTGAAGAATGCTCCTCCTGTTGGGACAACGTGCAGATCGACGTCGGAGAGGGGCTTGTCCCAACTCAGCGCAATGTAGAGTTCTTGTACGGGGATGGCCTCGATTGTGTGGGTCGCCGGGGCGGATGAGACACCGTTGAAGTCGGTGACCACCAGCTGCACGGTGTAGCTACCCGCGACATCGATGCTCAGCTCGCCCACCGCAGTGTCGGCATCGAGGAAGTCTGCATTGGAGCCCTCGGGCCGGTCGCTGACCGTCCAAGCATAGGTCAAGTCGTAGACATCGTCGGTGTCTTCGGGGTCGGTGGAGCCGCTTCCATCCAGGCTGACGATCGACGGCGGGTGGATCTCTGATGCGCCTTCAATCTCGGCGATTGGGTAGGCGTAGCTCGAGCCATCACCCCCGAGGAGATCAACGGTGAGCTCGGGCTCATCGGGGTCGTCGGAGAGAATCGTGAGGCTACCGGAGTGGCCGCTCATCAGCGTGTCGGGCGTGTAGGTCACCAGGATGGTCGACTCCGAGCCGGCTGCGATGGCCTGTCCCAGTGGGCTGGCGACCACCTCAAAGGTGCCGCTGCCATCTTGCTCCAGGTTGGAGATGTTCAGATCGCCATCGCCGACGTTCTGAACGATGATGAATTGCGTGTCGGTGCTGCCTGGGGCGACCTCGCCGAAGTCCAGAGAGGTCGTGGATACTTCAATGTCGGGCTGTGGACCGACGACCCCATTTCCGGAGATCAGGATCTCAGTGGAGGGGTTCTCCTCGTCATCGCTCTCAATGACCAGGTTGGTGCTGTAGGAGCCCAGCTGGTCCGGCTCAAAGCTGATGTTCAGGGTGAGGCTGTCGTCCGGGCTGAGCTCAGAAAGCTCTTCTTGCCCTGTGAGCGTGAAGCCCGCTTCCGTGTCTTCAAGGCTGATCGAGTCGATCGTTAGGGTGGCTCGACCCGCGTTGACCACCTGCACGGAGCGGTCGAGCGAAAAGCTCGGGACCACATCGCCAAAGGTGACCTCACCGGGGGCTACCGCCAGATCTGGCGTGAGCTTGGTGATCTGCGTATCGGGCTGGGAGCAGGCTCCCAGACTCAGGGCAAACGAAAGAATGATGGATGCGCGCATGGTTTCCAGCGTATTGTTCAAGGCGGACACCGTCGAGAGTTGGTTATGATGTCGACGTCCCCGCATCATAGACCAATGGGTCGCGAGTGGTTGGGATAGGAGAGAGACGCCTCATGCAGTTGCTGATTCTGTTCTTGATTTCTTGCAAGGGCTGCATGTCCTGCTGGGTTCTCCCACCCTTGCCTCAGGTGGACCAACCGGATCCCAGAGTCGACACGGGTGAAACCGATGAGGTGGTCGACTCGGCCGAGCCTGAGGATTCCGGCGATCCGCCGCCCTATGTGGGCTGTACCTGGCCCGAGGATGAGCCCAACAACCAAGTCACCAGCCCCAACCCGCTGGCGCTTGAGGAGTGGGCATGTGGTGTCTTGGGTGAGCCCTTCGATAACGACTACTTCTCCTTTGAGGTCGACTCTGATGCCTGGATTCGGGTCTGGCTGCGGGGTTCGGAGATTCTGACGAATGCCGATCCACGTGCATTCATCCTCGACGAAGAGGGCGACTTCACGGCCACACTTGAGGATGGCTACCTGACCTCCGATATCGACAACACCTTTAAGCTTGATCAGCCGCGCGACATGTACATCGCCGTGCTGGAGCAAGGTGGGCTGTACGGAGATGATTATGAGTGGGAGATGCGTGTCAGTGTCGTGAAGCCTCCGGTGACCTGGAATACCGAGGAGGTGGAGGACAACGACTCCCGAGCCGATGCCAACGTCATCGCCGATGGTTCCCGCGTGTTCGGTCGTGTCGAGTACATCGCCCGGTACGACTACTACGTGCTCACAGTCGACGATGAAAAGTCGGCGGTCACAATCGATGTCGAATCGTTCCGCTTTGGCTCTCCACTCAATGCTGAAGTGTTGATCGAGGATCCGGATGGCGAGGAGGTCCTCAAGGAGGCCTACAGCGGCAGCACGCCGGATCCCCAGGTCAGCTTTACGGCCATGCAGACCGGCGACTACATTGTTCGAGTCGGTGCCTGCTGTGAAGACTCGTCGGCTCCGCGTCATGCGGGTCTTCCATACTGGTACGTCCTTTCGGTCGGTGTCACACCGGACATGTCATCCGATGTGGACTCTGACGACACTGGCGAGTAGCCAATTCCCCTTTTGGAGGTTTCCATGCGCAGCCAACGACTGACGCTCCTTGCTGTCCTGACAACCGGTCTCGTTTTGACGAGCTGCAAGAAGGACAAGGAGCCGGTGGATACCGGCGATATCAATGAAGAGTCGGACACCGACACGGACACCGACACGGATGCGGACACCGACACCGCTGACGGTGACTCCGGTAGCCCAGAGCCAAGCTGTACTGCTGCGATGAAGGACACCGAGCCGGAAGATGGTGCCACTGCCTGGTACTGGAAGGACACCATCACCGTCGACTTTGAGTCTGCCCCCGAGGAGCAGGACATCATCACGATCACGGATGCTGCAGGAACTCCGGTGGCTGCCAGCTTTGACTGGGAGGACCACGGCGAGACGGTGAACATCACCGCTGAGCTGACCGGTGCCACCGAGTATGTGATGACGGTCAATTGTCTGGAGGAAGAGACGGTTGGGTTCACCACCAGCGAGTACGGTGTGCCCCTGACCATCAGTCCCGATGAGCTACTCAATCGGACCTATGAGCTCGATCTTCCTGGCGCCTACTTCAAGGAGCCGACCGGGGTTGGCGCGCTGCTGGGCACCTACCTGGAGAATCCACTCCTCGCGAGTCCGGTGGCCATCACCGACACAGAGATCACCATGCTCGTGGCGCAGGGCCTGTGGGATGATGAAGGCGTCGCCAGCCAAGACTTGGGCATGGATGTGTTTCCGTTTCCGCCGTCCGACTGGGTGAGTGCGCCGTACTTCTCAGGCGATACAGAGCAGATCATCGTGACCTACGCGACGAGCTCCAGTGTCACAGAGATCGTGATTCATGATGTTCACCTTGAGGGTACCTTCGCGGCAGATGGATCCTCCCTTGGTGGGGCATGGGCAAGCGGTCTGGCCGACACCCGAAACCTGGGGCCGCTGCTGGACCTTCCAGGCGCAAGCGACTCGCCATCTGTGGTCTGTGACTACCTCATCAGCTTTGGCCTGCCGTGCCTAGATTGCGGTGATGGAGAGGAACTCTGCCTGTACATGGAGGCATACTTCGATGACGCTCCCGTCGTCGATGGCGTCTCGCTGGACCCGGATCCTCTCGGCACCTCCGCACGGTAGAAGACGCGTGCGCATGGCGCTGGAGGTCTCCTCTTGATTGGTGCGGTGATTCAGGCGACGGCAATGGGCATCTTCCTGCTCGCAGGAGGAGTAGTCCCTCGCGTGTCGGGCCAGAGCATCGTCACCATGCACACAGTGCGCAATGTCCTCAACGGCGCGCTCTTGTTTGGGGTGCGGGTCTCAGCGATTGCCTGGATCGCCAAGAACAGCGAGTGGGGCTTGGTTCAGCTGCCTCTCGATGATGCGCCCGGCTTGCAGTTTCTTGTCGCCTTCCTGACGATCGACTTCTGTAGGTACTGGCTTCACTATGCCCACCACCGTGTTCCGTGGCTCTGGACCTTTCACCGGGTGCATCACTCCGCCGAGCAGCTGGATGCCACGACCGGCCTGCGGATGCATGTTGTCGACTTTATTCAGCTCTCCTTGCTCCCGATCCTCCTGTTCTCCGTGGTCTTGAATACCTCGGCGTGGGCAGACTGGGTGCTGGTTGCCGCGCTGGGCATCGGTGTTGTGATGGACTCCTTTCAGCATGGGAACATCCGCTGGAACCCACGCCACCCACTGGCCAGAGTGTGGAACCTCGCCCTGAATCATCCGCTCTTCCATTCATGGCACCACACCCGCGATGGCCATCGGTGCGATGGCAATTACGGCAATGCTCTGGTGATCTGGGACCGCATATTTGGCACTGAAGTTACCGGAGAGGCGCCTCCTCCTTTGATGGGCCTGGAGCCAACGCAGGCCATTGAAGAGTCTCTCTTGGGGTGGCATATGTTGCGCCGCCGTACGGAGTCGTAAGTGCGCTGGAAGCTGGGCCTTGTGTTGTTGGTGACGGTGGTCTGTCTGGGCTGGGTCTTGACCTATATCGATCCATCCGAGGCCATTCACGCGCTCCAGATCATGCAGTGGTGGACGTTTCTTCCCATGTTCGCGATGTACTTGATCGCGCATACGCTGCGGTCGTTGCGCCTGGGGTTGTTGTTGGGCGAGAAGGTTCCATTCCGAGGGCTATTCTCGATCAATGCCATCGGGTTTCTGGCCATCAATGTGGTGCCGCTTCGCCTAGGGGAGGCTGTACGCCCGTACTTACTCAGCGAGAAGCACAGCATTGCGTACGGACAGAGTGTCGCAGCGATTGTGGTCGAGCGAATCATTGATCTTGGGATGCTCTTGAGCATGCTCTTGGCGCTCTCCTGGTTGGTGGAGCTTCCGCCAGGTGGGGTGCAGGTCAATGATGTGGATGTCATTGCGGCCGGCCAGAAGCTGGCGGGAGTCGGCGTGGGGCTGGGCATCATAGGGCTACTCTCAGTTGTCCTGATCGGTGAGCCGGTCATTGCGCTCATCCGCAAGCTGCCCGCCGGTGAGGCGCTGGGGGGCTTTGCAGCACGTGTGCGGGTCGCTGTGAAGAGCTTGCTCGCTGCACCGGGACGGTGTGCTGGCGCCCTCGTGCTGACGCTCGGGGTGTGGGGAGCCACCTTGATTGGTGTGGGATTCGTCATGGGAGGCTTTCCGGGAATCCCCTCCACCGTGGGATCGGTGTGGACCGTCTGGTCGGTGACATTGGCGGGGATGACCGCGCTGCCGACTCCAGGGTTCTTTGGTGGGTATGAGTTGTTCTGTGTCGCGGCCTTGACCTTGTGGAAGGTCGCGCCAGGACTGGCTGCGACCTTCGCCCTGACGCTGCACATTGGCCAATTCCTCTTCACGTGCGGAATTGGGGGCACCTTTGTTTTCCTGGAGGGGCTCAACCTGCGTCAGGTTGTGGAGGAGAGTCGCCAGGGGGGCTGAGTCAGCCCTCTGCGGGCACGATACTCAGCATTTGATCGGCTGCGACGGCGTGCATCTGGGCGCTGGGGTGGTGATCGGTGGGGTGGGCCCACAGTTGGGTTCCTCTGGATGCTTCTTCCTGAAACGGCTCCAGGAGGTCCACATACGGAATCCCCGCATCGTCCAGCGCGCTGTGGATCTTGGAGTGGATGCCGTGGAAGGGGTAGTCACCCTGCAGGCCATCCATCCACGGGAAGATGGCTGCGACGATCGGAATGCTGCGATCGGCGCGGACCTTCCCAAGCTGCTGAATCGACCACGTGAATTCCAGCTGCCCCAGCTTGTTCCAGGGGCCCCACCATGAGCGGATGGCGGCGACGGTATCCTTGCGACCCTTGCGGCTCTTGGAGATGGCGTCCGCCCACCGCATGAGGATCAGCGGCTGATCGTACTGTTGTTTGGTGCGGACATTCCCGATGAAGTTCTGGTGGTCCAGTCCGGCGTCCGGGGTGAGTGCTCGCTCTTCTGCCGTCAGGGGTGGAAGCCAAGGGCCCAGCGGGCCACTGCTCTTTGTGTAGGTGGTCCAGTATTGACTCTGCTTGGGCCTGGGCACGCCTCTTACGGACCAATTGGTCGTCGATGGCATGGCGTCATTTAGGTAGATGCCCATCACAATGATGTCGGGGGCAAACCGAATCGCGTACTGCAGCACATGCCACTGATCGAGTGTGCTGTAGGCCTGCATGGATGTGTTGATGACCTGCACTCGCTCGACGCTCTTCTGCTCATCGAGCGCACGCCCAAGGACCTGTGGCCAGGCCTCGGCCTCCAAGACGCCATCTGCCACGGAGAAGGAGTCGCCGAGGACCAACACTCTCCACACGCCCTCGGGCTTTTCCACGCTCATGCTCAGGCCACGCTGCCGAATGCTGCTGGTACGGAACGGCACGCGCATGTCCTCGATGCACTCGTCTTGATCGCAGCTGAAGTAGACTTGATCTCCTTCGAACTTCTTTCTGTACCCGATGAAGGGTGGATGGGTCAGCCCCTCGAAGGGACCCGTCGGATCGTAGGTCATGCGCATGGTGGACTGGGGAGCTACACCCCCGACACGGAGCCCGAGCTCGACTGCGCCAAGCCCGACGATGAGGCCCAGCAGTGCAGCGAGTACTGGAAAAGCCAGTCTCCTTCGCTTCATCCTTGGACCTCCTGTTGGGATTGTATGGCCGAACCGAGTGAAAGGGTGATTTGTGCGGCACCGTCATCCTGATCTCCACCGTGCCTGTGTCACATCATCCTTCATGGTTGGTCGTATGGGTACCGCAGCCTTGTTAGTCCCGATGTATGCCTGTTGCGATCATTACTGGAGCTTCTTCCGGAATCGGAGAAGCGGTGGCGGAAGAGCTGGCCCGTCGTGGCTGGAAAGTGGGCCTGATCGCGCGACGCGCCGATCGCCTTGAGGCGCTCAAGGGGCGCATCGGAGATGCCGCTGCCGTCGCGGCCGCAGATGTCACCGATAGGGCGGGCCTTGATGCGGCTGTGAGCCAGCTGGAGCAGACGCTGGGTCCGTGTGATCTGATGATCGCCAATGCCGGTATCGGGGAGACGATCTCTGGCCGCCGGTTCAAGACGGATGATGCCATCAAGGTGATCGACGTCAACGTCAACGGTGTGATTCATGCGATTGGTGCCGTGATCGGTCCCATGGTGGAGCGTGGATCTGGCCACATCGCTGTTACCTCCAGCGTTGCGGGGTACCGCGGGCTGCCGGGGTTTGGGGTGTATTCGGCCTCCAAGTCATGCGTGACCACACTTGTGGAATCCCTGCGGGTCGATCTGCGGGGCTCCGGTGTGTCGATGACAGCCATCCACCCCGGCTTCGTAGTCAGTGAGTTGACCGACCGGAACAACTTCGACATGCCCTTCCTTGTCCAGACAGACAAGGCGGCGCGGATCATCGTGGATCGGCTGGAGAAGAAGCGCTCCATCATCTGTTTTCCGTGGCAGATGCGCTTGTTGATGTGGCTGGTCAAGCATGTGCCGGACTTCATTTACGATCGACTGGTGACGCTGGCCTCGCCAGCCCGTCCCAAGAAAGAGGGAGAACCGTCATGACCCCATTTGGTATCCGAAACAAGCTCAAGGCAGCGATCAAGGAGATGCTGGGTGGTGGTCCGGGTAGCTCAGCACCCTCGGCGCCTCCGCGCCCTCAGTGGCCCGTGGTCTTCGAGTTGAGCGATGGCACGAGCTACGAAGTGCAGGCCAAGGAGCATGACTCCCTTGTGCTTGCGTCTGGTCGAGGGCCGCGGCCGATCTCCACCGGCTGTGCGGATGGCACATGTGCGACCTGCCAGGTGGAGGTCCTTGAGGGACTGGATCAGCTGACCCCACCAGATGGCCATGAG
>Ga0163180_10002598_pt1 | contig 10059 bp, 12 predicted proteins | sample AtlANTMetagenome_2_FD_109647 | JGI IMG/M metagenome (GOLD analysis project Ga0163180, IMG submission 109647) | Marine eukaryotic phytoplankton communities from the Atlantic Ocean - Atlantic ANT 4 Metagenome | ecosystem: Environmental > Aquatic > Marine > Oceanic | place: North Atlantic Ocean...
CAGGGTGTAGACCAATTACAGAATATTATAGATGCTCTAATGGACCCAGATTTAAGATACTCAAGACGGTTAGTTATGTCGGCTTGGAATCCATGTCAGTTACATCAAATGGTTCTTCCACCATGTCATATTTTAACACATTTTTCTGTGAATAGTAAAGACGAGTTATCGGCAGCGATCTATCAGCGGAGTGGCGATATAGGACTAGGCGTCCCTTTTAATATCGCATCATATTCATTTCTTGTATGTCTTTTGGCACAACATTGTAATTTAGCACCATATAAACTAGTTCATTTTATAGGGGATGCTCATATTTATACTCCTCATTTAACTACTTTGAAGGAACAACTTGCATTAACTCCGCTGCCGGCGCCGATATTTAGGATAAATAGAAGAGAACATATCAATGAGTATAAATTAAGGGATTTTGCTTTAGAGGATTATGAATTTCATTCTAAAATGGATATGGAAATGATTGCGTAAATATAGTGAAAATATGTTGTGTATTAATTTTATAATGTCAAGTGCAGTAGCGATGAACAGAAAAATTGCAGCTCAACAGCAAGGTTCCGATGGAATGGGGTCCTACGACTATTCACCCGTGCAGTCAAGACCTCAGGCTCCTAGAATTACCGGAACGCCAACGCAACAGCTTTGGACTGTTACGAATTTTCACGAGAAAAGACTTCAGCGCATCGATGGTGCAATGGATGAAGTTTCAAAAATGACCTCTCTCATGGGACACGGGTTGCAGCAAAACCGTAAATCTATTGAACAGTACGAGCATCGGATTGCGCGCCTAGAGTCTGAGTTAGCTGCTTTAAAACAGCATATTATCAATAGTCAACGGTCTAGTAAAAGTAAGAAAGGATCCGTTGCTCTTGAAGTGACAGAGGCTTAAATATAATAATAACAAAAATTGAAATGTTATTATTGTAAATAAATAAAGCTAATCAACACAGCTAAAACATGAAGATCACGCTAACCGACAAGTCCAAAGTTACCAAGTTGGTAACTATTTTCCGATATTTGAAAAACATTGTAGAATTGGTTAATATTAATCTTACCGAGGATAAATTTTATGTTCAGGGTTTGGACTCAAGTCACGCCTGTCTTGTTGAAGTGAATATTGATTCGGATTGGTTTGATTCTTATGAATCGGAGAATGTAACTTTAGGGGTCAGTTGCAGTATATTGCATAAGGTAATAGATTGTTGGAAAGAGAAGCAAGAAATCACGTTAGAGTGTGATGAATCGGCTGATAAATTAGATATTAACTTTGCGGGAGAAGGGACATTGACAAAGAGCTTTCAATTACCTCTTATGGATATAGATATGGATTTGTTGGATGTACCAAATTGCGACTACCAGATTGATATGGCAATAAATTCGGGCACTTTTAACGAACTGGTTAATGAACTTGCAATTTTCAATGATACCGTAAAACTAGTTTGCGCTGAAGATAGCACAACTTTGTCGCTTGTAGCAAAAGGAGATGCCGGGACCATGAAAGCTAGTATAAAGGATGATGATATAGAAGAATTGGCAATAGAGGAAGATTTCAATCTAGATATGAACGTGGGATTAGGGTATATTTCAGCAACCTGCCATTTTCACAAACTAAATGATGTTGTTTATATAAATTGTAGCAATGAACGTCCTATTAAAATTCATTATACTCTAGATCAAAAAGAACCAACTGAAAGCAAGAGTTATGTCCAATTCTTCATCGCAACCAAACTAGATGATTAGTTTACGGATAAATAATGAGATTCCTTTCTTGATAATTAATAATATGAAGTATCTTATTACCATTTTTATATTTTTCATTGTATTATTTCTATATTTGCATATCCAGTATCAGTTGAAGACAAGCAATGATTTAGAAATATATACCATCGATGATCCGTCTAAGGATAAATTAGAAGAAATTTGTGATTTACGACAGCCAGTGATTCTTAATATGGATATAGGAAATATATCTTCCAATTGCAATCTAGCTACTCTTGACGATAACTATGGCGCTTTTGATATAAAAATAAGAAATACTGTTAATACTAATACAAATAATGAGTTATATTTACCTATTATTCTAACAGAAGCAATTCGTGTTTTTCAATCAGACGAAGATTCAAAATTTATTACCGAATCAAATAGTGATTTTTTGGATGAAACTGGTGTTATAAAATACTATAAATATAATGATGAATTTTTTAGACCACCTATGGTATCAAAATGTATGTATGATTTTTGGTCGGGATCCAAAGGGGCTATAACTCCATTACGTTATCATAATAATTATAGAAATTACTTTTATGTAACGGCTGGTTCGGTTAAGGTGAAATTAATACCCCCACACTATTCCCGATATTTAAATATTCAAAAGGATCATGAAAATGCTGAATATCGCTCTCCTGTAAATCCATGGAATGTACATCATTCACATAAGGCGGAATTTAATAAGGTTAAAATCTTAGATTTGGAATTGCATCAAGGGATGATTCTAGCAATACCCGCATATTGGTGTTATAGTATGAAATATCAGGATATGTCAAGTATTTGTGTACTGCAATATAGAACATATATGAACACGATTGCCATTTTACCTGATTTAATTATACAGTTGCTGCAAAAACAGAATATTAAAAGAAAGACTGTAGCCAATACTGAAGAAGTTACTCCCGAAGAAGTCCCAATCGTAACGAATAAGGATAAGGATAATGCAACTGCTATGGCAGCTTCAGCTAGTAAAATTGAATCGGCGCAATAAGTCTATTATTTTGACACTTAACCATATGTATCGTTTCGTATCAGAGGACCGTTTATATAGCAAATTTACAACCACTTCTGTTGAGACTGGAGATATTATTTCATTGGAAGAGTTTGACCCTATACAAAATAAACTCTTTAATTTTGATCTATTCAATATTGTGTCTGAAGAAGTAATCATCTGTCACTCTCCTACAAGAAGGGGATCTATTGCAGGTGTTTTGCTTCTAGAGGGGAAAAAAACTTTCGGGCGACATAAACATAAATTCCTATATAAATGTATACCCGACGATAGACGCTTGCCTATATTCTTAGTCCCGTATAAAATAAAACAAAACTTTAATAAAGCTTATAAAAACCGTTATGTTATTATAAATTTTAGACATTGGGATGAAAAGCATCCATATGGTTATATTGATCAAAATTTGGGAGAGGTAACTGAATTATCTAGCTTTTATCAATATCAGTTGTATTGTAGAAGTCTGAATGCATCCATTCAGAATTTTACAAAGGATACTCGCAATAAATTAAAGAAAAGACCAGAAGAGGGTTTGGTTTCAGAGATTGCCGGACGATATGAAGTAATAGATAGACGTCATTTAGATAACATAATTACGATAGACCCATCAACTAGCAAGGATTTTGATGATGCAATTGGTGTACAAAAAGGCGAAAATGGCACAATTGTTAATATTTATATAGCTAATGTACCTTTATGGTTAGATTTTCTAGGATTATGGGATTCCTTTTCAAGCCGTATAGCAACTATCTATTTACCGGATCGTAAATTACCCATGATGCCGACTATTTTATCAGATATCCTTTGTAGTCTTCAAGAAGGTTGTTCTAGATTTGCTTTGTGCTTGGATGTATACTTAGACAAGGATCATAATGTTATAAAATATGCTCTAGTAAATACTGTCATAAAAGTAAAGCGAAACCTTCGTTATGATACAGATGAAATGTTATCAAATGAGACATATACTGAGTTAGTGTCTATTGTTGATAAACTTAATGAAAAAATTCCTTATTTGGATAATATTAGATCCTGTCATGACATAATTGCTTATCTTATGATAACTAAAAATCATTATTGTGCCAAATATATGTTCGAACATGAAACGGGGATTTATAGAACAATGACATACGGCAAAACAGAAATACCGGACTCAGTCAAGGATAAAGAAATACAAAACTTCTTGAGGGGATGGCATAGCAGTGGAGGGATGTACTGCAAATTTGGAAATGCAAAAGAGCACGCAGCATTAGATCTAGAAAAATATTTGCATATTACTTCACCAATTAGGCGATTGGTTGATCTATTAAACATGATAGAAATACAGAAAATCAATAATCTAACTAATTTTACTATAAAAGCGAATAACTTTTATCAATTTTGGACAACCGATTTGCAAATAAAATTTATAAATGAAACTATGCGATCAATTAGAAAGGTTCAAAATGAATGCACCTTATTATATTTATGTACAACAGATGACAGCATTCTCTCCAAAAACCACCGAGGTTTTGCATTTGATAAAATGAAACGAAGCGACGGAATGATACAATATCAGGTATATCTTCCAGAACTTAAAATGGTCAGAAAGTCGATTACACATTTAGATCTAGCGCTGAATAGCTATCATAATTATAAATTGTATTTGTTTATGGATCAGGATAGATTGTATAAAAAGGTACGAATTGTAATTGAGTAAATCATTCATTTTCCTTTGCACCACTTTCGATATCTTCATTCAAATTTCTTTGTCGTTCTAAATAAATTTCTCTCCTAATTGCTGCAGCATGCGCTGCATTTATAGATTCTTCATCCTGTCTTCCGCCAGCGGGTTCTATTTGATGACGATATGTGCACCAAAAAAATAACATTCCTAAAATGGTAGCACCGCCAATAGCTAATGGTAGCCCGATAGCAGAATTCATATAAATTAAAATATCATTAAAAATTTAATCAAAGCACGTATAAAATCAACAAAAAAAATATTTTTAATAAGCATATGGATCAAGCTTTGTTGGCAACAGTGGAAGAAAATGATGAGGATAGTTTAGCAATTCCCAGCTGGGAGTCTGTCAGCCAAATGTATGAGAGTAGATGGTTAAAGGAAAAGGAGAAGTTTCAAAACCAATTACGACATAATTTTAAGGGTCTTGTGGAGAGATTTGCTTGTGGAAAACAGGAGATCTTTGTACTTTGTGTTCCCGACAGACGCGAAAATCAATATAAACGTGCCTTTTTAGAACTTTTTGAATCGGGGTATGCACCGCATGTTGGGGATGTTGAACGCTTGGCAGGCAAAAAGGCGCGAAGATTGTACATTACCTTACCGCATAATTATGCCGATTGACTAGATTTTTACACCGAAAAGGGAGGGGTTATTACCATTAAACCTCTGATAGAAAGAGAGGTTAAAAATGACGATTGTTGTTGTCTCATAAATTAATTATATAATATGCTATATAATGGAAGAATATATAGCATCATTTTTAACTGGCGGTATCATTGTGGGGGGCGCGAAATACGTCGCCCAGAGATCTTCGCCCCTCTGGGCATCACTCCTTGGATCCACGCCGAATGATATATTTACACCATATTTTCTGGATGGGGAGAACATGAAGAAGGAATATATCATTGGGTATATATTTCAGTCGGTTGTATTCATTTGTTTAACTGTCAGTTTATATTTTCTATTAAAATATACTTCAATCAATGCTGATCTATTAATTGGTACGAGTATAATTATATGGTTGGGATTAAGTGTTATTTTGATTAAATATACCAAACCACTTATTAAACAACATTTTCAAAAATAAATACTTAATATTCGCTTATATTAATATGAAAGATTGGATTCGTGCATTTCTAATAGGGGGTTTAATAATGTTAGGAGAAAAATTTTTTGCAGGAATAATAGGACCAGAATATGCAGCCCTTGGGCTCCCCACTGAGTTTATTGCGGCATTCTTTATGGCAACAAGAAAGGATAAGATAGAGTATTTTTATGGCATTATTTTGATACTATTAGGATTTATAGTCACATTATCTTGGTTAGTTATTTCGGTATATAATAAAGTACCGGGCAATACAATAGTCACTGTAGCTATTTTTCTATGGTTTGTATTATCTTATCTAATTTTAAAATTTTATACAATTTATAAATAAGATTGATCTTAATATTCATGAATGTTGTATTATAATTAATTATATAAAGAGATTCCAATTATTTATAGAAATGGATATTTCTAGTTTTAAAACGCCCGAAACAACAAATTATTCCCTTCACAATAATTTATTGTCCAGTGTTAGTACTCCTCGTGATACACATCAAGTTCCTTCGGTAATGACTAAAGAAATAACGCCGAGTGCCAGCTGTACTAATCAAGAAAGAACCGGAAGGTGTTGGATTTTTGCAGCATTAAATATGCTAAGGAGAGATGTTATTAAAAATCAAAAACTACCGGAATCTTTTGAATTTTCACAAAGTTATATATTTTTTTATGATAAACTTGAAAGAATGAATTATAATCTAAATTTAATTATAACATTAATCGCCAATAAGCACGATATACATTCAAGAACTATACAACATATTTTGAAGGAACCTTTTGGTGACGGAGGACAATGGGTAATGTTTACCAATGTTGCAAATAAATATGGACTGGTTCCACAGAATGCTTATCCCGAAAGCAAACATAGTAGTAATTCTGCTGGCATTAATATGGTATTATCACGAATGTTCCGTACCTTTGTAAACAATATATTTAAGAATGGGGGAGATTTTGATAAGCAAGGAGCAATGCAGAAAACGTACGAAATTTTAATTCGTTTTTTTGGGGAGCCACCGAAGGATATTTCATGGAATTATAAAACAGATGGAAAGGTAAGAACTTTCTATGGGTCACCAATTGATTTTTTGAAAAACTTTTGCAGGATAAACTTTAATGATTATGTATCATTGACGCATGATCCGAGGAATGACTATTCAAAAATTTATGGAGTGCAAAATTTGGGGAATGTTGAAGGCGGCGATGTTGTAAAATATTTAAATATAGATATCGATAGATTGCACGCACTTACGAAAAAGGCAATAGATGATAATACGCCAATATGGTTTGGCAGTGACGTAGGGCAATTTTTAAATTCAAAACGAGGTTTATTGGATAAAAATTCTTTTGATTATATTAACTTTTTACAATTAACTGATTCAATGAATAAGAGGGAAAGAATTGACTGTTGTGAGAGTTTGATGACGCATGCAATGGTTTATGTTGGGTATAACCTAGATAAATATGGTGCTATAAATTATTGGAAAATAGAAAATAGTTGGGGGAGCGATGGTCCATATAAAGGGAATCTAATATGCAGCAATGATTGGTTTAAAGAATATACATACCAATTAATAATACCAAAAAAATATTTGAATGATAATGAAATAAGACTTTGGAGTGGTGAAATATATAGATCATTTCCGCTATGGGATCCAATGGGTTCCTTGGCGTGTTTTAATTAAGAGAACAACCGTTTGGTCCCATGATTTCTTTATTGGCAATAACAACGATTCCCCAAACCCACATCACTAGGATAGCTATTCCCCAAAGGCAGCCGATGCAAGAGTAAATACACTTACAACAATCAGCACGATCTTCATTCTGATTACAGCAGCCAGCCATGGCAAAACAACATGCTATAATCAGAAGCGCGATGGGTCCAAAAGCTACAGCCATATAAATTCCAAATATATCCCATCTCTGCATATTTCCAAAACCAGATCCAAATACACCGGTAAAAGGGATGGCTTGAAGGACTATTGCAGGAGTAAATTTGGGACCAGTTTCTGCGCATTTGGCAAGATTTTCGTCCCATCCATAACATTTATTAAGTTTACAAACGGAAGCATTAGTATTCGCCGGAGTCATACATGATCCTGGACATTCGCAAGCCGATCCTGCCCCTGATTTACACGGGACAGTACCCGTTTGTACATTCTCCGATAGAGACCTAACCGTTCTAAATACGGGATTTGTCTTGTTTGTGGGTAGTGAAGTTGCTCCACTTATAGCTAGTATTACTAGCAGAGCACCAATGGTGAAAGTGTGGCGAAGCGGGGTTGTGTTCATGTTTCGGTTACTGATCATGCTAGAAGTCGGGGGGTATTGGTTTTATTGTTTAAATAACATAACAGTTCAATTTTTTAATTTAATTATCAAATTTGTTTTCTTTTCAAAATTTGATAGGCAAAATAACGACGTTGTACTCAAATACTATAGGAAAAGGGCTTAACAGATTATTAATTTTAATTATTATATGATCCCTCCCTTACCAAAACCAGATGTAGGAACAAAAATTGCTGTAGCAGAATACCTAAAACCGAGTACACCCACAAGGCGTGTTATGAGGGCAGCTAGTAAATCACTGCGTATAATAACAGAACGAGGTATTTCGCCGGCGCCGGACGCCGATGAGGATTGTGATGACGATGGCGATGTACAGAAGAAGGGCTGGTGTTACCACGTTTGTCAGGCTGTCCCATTGGTGTGTAAAAATTTTAAATTAAAAATGCTGGATCATCTATTATTAGGTGGGGAACATAGCAAAAAGGTTTCTCCAGGATTTTACTCACCTATTAAATCCAAAGAATCATGTACCTCGGAGGAAAAAAAGGAAATCGTCATGGCTTCCCCTTCATTTGGGATGTTTAGTTTGTTTAAATATCACCTTAAAAGGGGGTATTTAAATAAAGAATTAAAAAAACACAACAAAATTTATTGTTCTCATATATTTTCGCTAATATTGGCATTGCCTATACTGGTTTTCATTGCACAATGGCTACTATATATCTCACTAATGCTACATGAAATTAAAAATTATAAAGGGACCATTTGTTCAAATAGCGATACATTTGAAAATAAGATGATGATTAGCGGCATCTGTTTAATTTACTTTGTAAGAAGTTTCTTTTTATGGGACAATATGACTAATAGTCTAAGTCTCAAAAAAATGAATAGAGTAGATAATATAACAGCAATTTTGGATACTTTTCAGGAATTCTCTTTCACATTATTTGTATATGGTGCAAATATATGGGTAGTATTTGTAGAACAGGACATTCAAAATATGATCCTGAACTCTCTTGCTATGGAATTTTTGATGATGCTCGATAATGAATTTGAAGAGTTATATTTCCGATATATGCCAGGAACTGCTGAGGACATTTATGATAATGTTTTTGTATCATATGATGAAAATAAGACACTATTGGGTGATAGACAAAAAAAAGATGTTTGTTTTAAATGTTTTAGTTATGCTGTATTTATTCCGTATAAGCTGCTGGTCATTACAATGTTTTTATTTCCTTTCTTTTGTTTTTTCATGGTTTTTGCGGGACCGATTTGCAAGTGAGTTAGTTAGGAATAATGATAAACCAATCTCTCAGAGGGGTTGCGGAACAGGGTCCTCGCACCCAATGGATTATATGTCCAAAAATCTTGTTTCCTGTAATATCTTTTACCGTAACCTTGTCTTTTAATACACGATATGTTGTTTCATCGCATGTTTTTGATTCAAAATAAGTATCGTCGTTTTCATTAAGAATGGCACTATTCATTTTCATCCAACAGAATTTAAATCCACGTTGTTGCCACCTGTTGGACAGATCCTGCACTAGGTTTACTGTCAAAGATTTTCCGTTTGTTGTCCAGATGCCCATAGTATATAGCGTATATAATTTGTTTTTTGAAATGGACAAATTATATTCAATTTTTTGTATTATCAATCAACGGCGACGAGTTCGGCGTTTTTTACGATGTTTCTTTCTTCTGTGACGAGTCCTGTGTCCTTTATTTTTACGTCTTTTATGTTTATTCCGTGTTCTACGTTTTTTTCTCTTACGTCTAGTTTTTCTACCACCTCGCGTCATCGTTTGCTGCACGGGTGCTTCAGACATTTTTTTATTAAAGGTTCCACGAGCAACCTCGTGTGTTGTGGAAGCTGCCAAGCAACTTGCGCCTACGCAACCTGTCGTACCCAACTTAGCAGCTATTGGCGTGATGACTGGAATTGTTACTGGTGAAGCAGCTGCTGCAAGTCCACACGCGGCGCCTACGCAAGCTGACGTTGCCCTTGCATTGCTAGTTGCATAGCGTGCGGCGGATCCGACAACACTGGCAATATCCTTTTTTAACAACGCGGCTTGAATCCTCCCCACCACTGCGGACGATGTTCCTGCGGAGTGTGGGAATCCCCCATCCACTAACTCTTGCCATTGTTCTTGACTG
>Ga0163180_10002599_pt1 | contig 10058 bp, 11 predicted proteins | sample AtlANTMetagenome_2_FD_109647 | JGI IMG/M metagenome (GOLD analysis project Ga0163180, IMG submission 109647) | Marine eukaryotic phytoplankton communities from the Atlantic Ocean - Atlantic ANT 4 Metagenome | ecosystem: Environmental > Aquatic > Marine > Oceanic | place: North Atlantic Ocean...
ACTGCATCATGCTCAGCAATTAAAAATTGAATATTTCCCATTACCCTGTTTGAATCATCAATAGGATCATCAGTTGCTACACCCTCTAATTTGAATCCAGCATTTGCCTCATATGCACCTTTTGCTCCGCCACCTGCGCCAAGAACACGAACAAATGTTACTGACTCTCTGTGTTCAAGGAATTTTTGAACTGCATATGGAGCATACTTCTTACCATCAGGATGTCCGAATATATCCGTAAACTCTTTAAAAGATCCGACTGTTACAGGTGTAAATGCTGGTCCTTTTTGTGATGTACCAATAATCCCACCAGGTGTTGGAGGGGTGCTCTTAGTAGGCGCTGAGAGATCGATTTCTGTCTCGAAAAACCCTGGTGATTTAAATGTTTGTTCTGACATTAAATGTCTCCTATATTCATTTTACGTATAGATATAATACTATCAACTATTAATTATTTAGTTAGAATTCAATCTTCTATTCATTATTAATGTTTTCTAAATCTTTTATTTCCCTGATGCTTGCAACTGTTTCACCTTTGCGACTATTTTTAGATAAAACCTTGGATAGCTGCCTCTCTTCTTTTCCTGTGAATGGATTATAAACATATTCAACAACATCTAAATCTATAGAATCTCTATTCATTTTTTTATTACCATGTTTATCTAATTCTTCAAGGTCATTTAATATAAATTTATTAACATCTGGATCTCTAATATCTGGTCCTCGTTTTTCAACAAGGTCGGCTCTAATCTGCTTCATTTCAAAAACAACGGTCGGTGCAGTTGTAAAACTTCTAAATGGTGATCCTTTTCCAGGAATATCATCAGGTGCAACAAAATAACCGGGCAAATCCATATCAAATGTTAATTTAACTAATCTTTCATCTGTAGCGTAATCAGAAAAATTATCATCAAAAGTTAATGGTGATTTCATATATGCTACAAATTTATAACCCGTATCAGTTGTTACCTGATAATTGTGACCTACACTTGGAAAATTTGCAAATAATGTCTCAACAATCCTATTAACATGTGATACATATTGCGTCCATATTGTGATACTATATGATACCTTTACAAACTTAGGATAGGGTATTGTAATAATTTCATAAATATGCTCACCATCAAGTTGAGGCTTTAATGTTGGAAAACCCTTTGTTTTTGATAAATTATTTTTATTTCTACGTGATGTAGTTGTTCCTTCTTTTGCCTGGTTTCCAGGGGGAATATCAGATAATTCAAAATTACCAGTATTTGATACATTATCTTGGTTTTTTAATTTTTGCCTGTTTATAATATTTTGATAATTTGGATCTTTTTTCGACAATCTACGCTTTATAATTAAGTCACCTTTTTCCCTAAATGCTATTCCAGAACCATATCCACCCACTGTTGCATCATGATCTATGCTTTTTCTATGAATTGCTATAATTGGTAAAATTAATGCATTGTTTTTATCGCGAATTGGCTTGTTTCTTTGTGACACTGCAAAGCGTTCACCAGATGCAAAAACTACAGGAACTTTTTTTACAGTGCCTGCAACAGACACAGAGATGTCAATGTCTTTATCAAATAAATTAAACATTGCTCGATCCATATCCTCTATTCCACATGACGGTATTTTAAAATCATCTGGAATATTTGTTCCTTCCCATCCTGTTCTTAATTTCTTATTACTCATTATTCATCATCTCCATAAAATGATGAATCAGATGTTCCATCAGAAGTGCCGTCAGACTCATCGTAGACCTTTACACCAGCTGGTCCGGATATTGGCTCACCTATCTTGTCCGTAAGAGCCCTGGTGTCAACCTTGTTGCCATCAGAGTCCTCTTCAAGGCCTCGCTGCTGTGTAAATTCTTTTTGTACTGCATCATCATCTGAATACTCTTCAGAGGTTGGCCCAAGTGCAGGCATATTGATCTGTCCTTTTCTTGCCTGTTTTCCTGTCAGTTTAATTCCAGTATAATGTTCTGTTTGTCCAAAAACATTGTTTATAAACGTAGCTGTAAGAACCTCGAAGAAAACTGATCCATAGCTAAAAAAATCACCCTCTTTGCATTTTATTTGCTTATCAATTAAATCACGATGCTGAATAAATACATCTAGTTTATAAATTTCTTCATGACCAAAAACATTTGCCTTTACTTCTTCAGGGGAAAATTCAACCAACGCATCTATCTCTATTGGTGTTTCAAATATTTTGTCAACTGCCTCTTCATATACGTCATGGACTTGAGTTTTCACAACAGACACAGGATAATAAAAAATACGTTGACCAACAACGTCTTTAATAACCTCTTTTGTCATATCTGAAATAAAATCTATTTCTCGCTTTGTTATAAATAGTCTAGACATTTATCACCCAGTAAAAATAGCCTTGCCGTCTGGCATGGGTATAAACCTAAGTTGCTTCTGTAAATTCTCTGCGCGAAGCGCTTGTGTCTCTATTAGCTTGTCATATGTCATGCTATCTAGCATTTCTTTAAGCTGGGTTATTAATTCTTTTTTGTCTTCTCTTCCTTGTGTAACTAACTCTGTTCCATTTAGTGTTAATTCCTGGCCCGGTATTGGTATTGAAGAAAACTTTGAGCGAATTAAACCTAATTGTTCTTTCGACAAAGCAAGGCACATTTGCCTAATCCATTGATGTCCTATTGAATTAATTTTTGAAAACTGTATGTTACCAAACGGTATATTTCCCATATTTGATACACCAGTAATTGTTTCATCTGTGTTTCCAGTGTCAACTGGATTATTAAACGTTCTAACACTTACAAAAATACGTTTTGCACTATCATCTGTAGGTGCCGGGAAAAGCCTAAGATTTGTACCCTGAACTTTATATGAATAATTTGATCTACGAACTCTATTTGACAGATCTAATTGCCCTGCACGTAAAATGTCTTCAAAAACAGGAAGAACATAAAAAATCGTTTCTGGAGTAAATGACTCAAAACTCATTTCATTATTAAGATAATTGATTGCAGATGTTGTATCAAAAAATCTGTAAGCAGCTTGCGGTGAATAATGAAATATTTCAGATATTTTTAATCTTGTTTTAGGATTTGCGTTTTGAGCACCGTCAAATAATGTATCACCGTTTGCGTCTTTAAGATCTGTGTTTATATCATAATCTTGCTGGCCTGAAACCATTGCTATTGAGCCTGAAATTGTGCTATATGAGCCACCTATGTTTGCTTCTGTTGCATATGGTTCAGCAAACCTTGTAAGGTATTCTAGATTACTTCTTGGAAATTTATTTGCATGGTCAATTGGGTCTCCTGAATCATCAAGCTCACCTGCTGCAGGCATTCCCATAAACTCCATAAGTTGCGACTTTGTTTGATACTGGTTTAAAATACTGCCGTATTCAAATAGTGCTTCCTCAAAGTTCCCCCATATTTGTTTTTTTGTTAATTCAACGCTGAGAATGTCATCTCCAAGCTTGCGCTTAACAAATGTAATCATGTTGTCAGCTTCGTCCTGAAAGTCTGAATCGTCGTCAAAGACACCAAATGGAGTTGGATTTGTTGCTGTTGAAAAAGACATTTATTTTTTCCTAAATTCTTTGTGTGCTATAACGAAATGCAATTCATTCATTTTATAAATATTACGCAAGATCGCGTTTTTTGCTTTATATTTCAGCAATGTCTGCTCCTGTTAAAATTAATAATTCTGTGCCGACAAGGACAACATAAGCATCGCTACTACCTGCACTTGACATAACTTGGACTATCATGCCATATTGTTCTGATGATACCTCTGATGATATTATTACAAGTTGACCTTTGGACATTATAGCTTCTCCATATCAAACTCATTTACAATAATTAATTCATCGTTTACATATGTCATCCACGCGGAGTTGCCTAATCCATTTGACCAATCAGACAAAAGAATTTTTGCAGTTTCTTCGTTTTGTTGCGAGTTTGTATGCGCAACTTGCGATATTAATAATCCATATCCAAGAAGTTTTTTTGCAGTTTTAAATACTGCAACTAATTCTCCTTCTTTAAAATCGCGGGAATAAAAATCAAACAAATTCATTATTTCAGTATAGTTCTTTTATATATTTTATCTTTACCTAAAACTAACTGGACTTGTGACATTTTTTCTATGGCGCTTTCACGATCATGAAGTGTACTATTAAAAGATGGGTCAACATTTATTATATATCTATTGAGATCTTGGTTTTCATTTTTTTTGCTATATTTTATAAGCTCATCTAATTTATTGTTTATTGATATTTTATCTAAAATAGTTATAAAAATTAATATAATAGAGGTGCAAAATATAATAAAAAAAGTTACAAAAAACATATTATTCATAAGAATACCCTATGATAATTATGACAAGAATTATAAAACTTATTTATTTTTTGTTAAATTTATTATTTCGATAAATTGGAATATAGCATAATAATCCAGACATCAAGTTTAATAGCATTAACTGCCTGTCCTGAAGAACCGCAAAATCAAATATAAATAATGCAACATTTATTGCCACAACAACCTTAAAAAATGCTATTATACGCGGGTCATACATGTAAATACATATTATGAATATTGCATTTTATTTATTTTTTCTTCTTTTTGCTCTTTGGCGACGTGATAGTCTATGCCCTTTATATTCAAATTTATAGTCAAATTTTTCTATATAATCTTTAAACGTATCTGCAATAATATGCTTTGTTATGTCATTGTAATAGAAACTATAGTGTCTTCTTACTTTAACGATGTCTGTTTTAAACCGCGGAATTGGAACATTATGAAGGTGAAGATCTGATGTTACTTTATCAAAATCTTCTTTGATATGCTCAAAACGAATGATGTAATCAATTCTTGGGTCCATAGCCATTTGAATATTATGTTTTGCCACAAAATCATAAATAACACAATCATCAAAGCCATTAGGTATGTCTGTCGACCCTAATGATGCAGGCACTGAAAACATAAATTTATGAAATATATTTGATGCCTGTTTTTTTGTAGTGTTTTCGTTAATTTTCATTTCATTATCATCACCACGCAGTCTCATATTCCACCAATAATATGACACAACTGCATCCCAAGGATTTCTTATCATAGTAATCCACTTTAATTGCTCTATTTCTAAAAATTGCTCATGCGTCATTCTATTTTCAAGAACAGTTGGAAATGTATGTGTATGAAATTTTGAAAACTTATTACCGTCTTCAATGTATGTGTTATTCTGTGGAAGAAAACCGGCATCTTGCTCTGCACCAGCCATTCCGCCTGAGAGGAGGTCGTTTGGACCGCACGATTGTGCTAATGCAAATTCTATAGAAGATCCTGCTGTTTTAACAGGTTTAAAAAAAACAAAACCTGCTGTAGGTGACAATATCATTTAATTTCCTTTTTTGTATTATACAGCATGCAGTTTAGTAGTTTAATAAAAATGGGGCTGCCCGAAGGCAGCCCCATAGAATTTAATTATCTAATCTAAATTTAGATAATGTGCATGTCAAGGATAGTTACTGTTCCATAGAAGTCAGAACGAACCATTTTCTTGCCGTAACGAGTCATTACACCCTTACGAGGTGTGAAGTCGTCTGGCTGGAAGATGGTAGGAGTAACAATGAGAGGTACGTACGGAGCGTAAACATAACCTGTCTCAAGGTATGATCCACCCTTGAATCCAACAAGAACCTTGTTGCTTGGGAAGTAAGGGTCTTTGTAAACCGTGAAACGATTTGAAAGAGCGCCGACCTTCTCTGCACCGATTGAGAATGATGAACCAACTTGGCCCTGTCCGTCAAGCTTGTAATTAGGCTTGTACATAACAGATGACTCAAGAATAGTAGCAACATCTGGGCCAACTACGATGAAGTTAGCAGAACCGCGTAAAGTCTTACGGTGGATCTGGTTTGCAACGTCGATAATTGTCTCAGTCAATGTCTCGTACCACTCACGAACTGTACCCGTGAATGCGACTTCCGCGTATCCAATATCATCACTTGATATTGCATCACCTGTGTTCTTGTTCAAGAAACGACCAGGTGCGCGTGACCAGTAAAGGTTTGCACCATTAGCACCAACAAGGAGGTCATTAAGAATCTCACGGTCGATCTCAAGTGCAACCTGCTCTGAAAGAATCTGAGTAAGTTCTACTTCAGCGTCCATTGAGTGGTATGCATTGAGGTCTTGCGCAAGCTCTGGTGACCAACGAGCACGTAGCTTACGAGTCTGAGCCGTGACAGCAATTGACTCGATCTTGATGTCGATCTCAGGGATGACTGGATTTCCATCAAAGTCATTTGATTCCCATTGAGGATCACCTTCTAACTCACCAGTTCCTGCTCCTGTATCGCCTGATTGTGAAACTGTGTCCACCATAGGGAATGAAACATTGACCTTTGCGTTAACAGCAACACTAGCAGTGGTTGCGGACCAGTCTGCAGTTGCAACAGCCTCACCATGTGATACTACAGTATCATCGGTATCACGCTTCACGAAGCAAAGAACATGTGAGCCACCCAATGGATCTGCAGTAAAGCTTGAACCGTCCCAGTCACCTACAACATTAAGGCGGCGAAGGTTTGCGTGACCATCACCTGATTGCATTGCTTCGATGTCTGTTGACCAACCATCAAGACCCCACAGTGCGAGATTTTTTACCTGTGTACGATCAAAACCAGTCATTAGTGCAAGTGGAATTGCAACTGCGTCCCACTGAACATTGCAGTCAGCTGATGTCGCTGTATAATCTGCAACTAGTGCAGCATCCCAGCCACCTGCTTTCATAAGTCCCTTAGCGGAAGTCGCAGATGCTGTACCGTTAAATGCCAAACCAACTAGCGATGTAGATGATGTCTGAATTGCAGCTGTTGCTGAGGAAACAGCTGCTGCAAGTGCAGTTGCGTCAGCATATGTAGCAGAGGCTACGGCTTCAGCACCAGTAACAGTCGTTGTTGTGTGTGGACCTGCTGAATAGCCTGAACCTACAAGGTCATATTGACCACCTGAAGCAAGTGATCCGGACTGGATTCCGCGACCTGCTGGGTTGTTATAGATTGACTGGCCAGCTTCATACACGTTTACGTCTGCTGAGGCTGCTCCACCAACATTGCTACCATAAGTGTAGTCAAGATAGAAAAGCAGTCCGGAAGGAAGGCTCATTGGCTGGATTGAAACTAGTTCATTTGCAACAAGTCCACCGAATACTCGGCGTACGATTGGGAACGCGATGTTAGTGAAACCACCAACTTCACCTGAGCCCATGCTGTTGCTCTCGCGAAGAAGCTGCGCTGCTTGGTTTTCAAGCATAAGAGCCATGTTCTCGCGGTTTGTCTCTTCAAGTCCACGAAGTAGACCGGTACGAGACCATTTCTCAGTTAGGCGTGCGCCTTCCTGCCCAACATTACGAGAGCGAATGCCCTCTGTAAGCTGGTTAAGTGTAAATTTCTTACTCATTTTATTATATTTCCTTTATTATTTGTAAGCAATTAGTTATCTAGACTTTTTATTTTATGCTTGCGCAGTTTGTAAAAAATCCGTATTATTCAAGAATTACCTGGGTGTTTTCACTATTAAAGTGATTACTTAAGACCGGCGAGAGTTGCCCAGCGATTAGAAGTCGCATCAGTGTTCTCATTATGAGTTTTCTGAGTTGACTGCGTTCCTGCTGGTCTAGAAGAAGACCCAATGCTTCGTCTAGCGGCTGATTCTGAAATTTGACCCTTCTTTGAAGAAGTGTTTGTGGTCTTCAGAGACTTTGTTAAACCCTTATAAAGGAGTTTGACCTCGCGCAATGTTTTTGCTCCATCAAGAGATTCGACGATGCCTCGTCTCTGCTCTGGTGTCACATTCTTATCCTGGACTAGCTTATTTACATATAGAAGCTTAGCATTAAACAGGTTCATCTCGGTTAATTGCTCACGTAAGGATTCGACAACCTTAGCGTATTCGGCAACCTGGCCGCGGAGAGTTGCAATTTCTGCAGACTCATTTGTCGTAATTGTGGTGTGAGTTTCTTCAGTTGTTTCACTTACATTGTGTGCTTCTTTCATTTCACGCAATGCTGCAACAAGTGCTTCCTCACTAATTTCTAATTCTTCATCTGATTCATCTTCACCTGCCTCTGCGTCAAGTGGTGCATCGTCCTCAAGCTCAAAATCAAGAACTTCATCATCAGAATCCATTTCTTCACCTTCTTCTTCAGTTGGTGCTTCTTCATCACCTTCTTCTTCTGCATCGGCATCGGCATCGGCGTCGGAAACCTCGACGGCATCCATGTCATACTCACCGTCTTCATCTGCATCACCTAAATCAAGAAGAAGCCTGAGCTCATTTAGTGCGCTCTGTATATCTTCTTCATCAGCAACTTCAGACATAGAAAGAGATTCAACTTCAACAGTTGTCTCTTCATCGTTAAGGTCAACCTCGACCATTCCATTCTCTAACATTTTACCCTCATTTGTAAGTAAGTGGTTTTTAACCTTTGAAATTATTTCTTGCACAGATGCTCTTTGTGATTCATTCATGTTATGCATATGTGTTTTAAGTTTGTGGATTGCTAATACAATGCCTTTTAATTTTTGTTCTTCTTGCGTTAAGTCTGTTCGCTCATTAAGCATTTTTGACAAGACTTGCATTGCGTCTTCATCTAGTTCATAGGACTCTTCAGTTTTTTCTTGTCCATCATCATCTGATTCTTCATCACTATCAACAAGAAGGTTTTTATCGTCGTCTTCACTGTCAGACTCTTCAAGACCCTCTTGTTCATCTGTTATTTCTGACATTATTTCGTCTACAACGGATTCTAATACGTCAGATGAATCATCAGCATCTTCATAATGAAGCGTTTCATCTTCGGAAAGTAGCTGTTCTTCAATAAATTCACGAATGCGAGGTGTAACAGCTTCAACAATAGCATTTTTTGCGTTTTGCTCAGCTAAATCTCTTAATTGTTTAGCCTCTGCAATTGCATCTTCAAAAAGTTTTGACATTAAATAATCCTCATTATTGTATTAAATATAAATGTATATTTGAAATATTCTTAATTTTTAGCAAAAAAACAAAAAAATCATAATATTTTTTTTATTATTCTTCATTATTCTGCAGTATCCATGTTAATTTTTTAATCTTATCTATATTACCGCGATCATCATCTTTGTGAACAAGAATGTCAGATAAATCATATATTGGCTCATCTAATTCATTCTGGTTTGCATCTTTAACACCAGCAGAAAAATCACGAATTGAACCTGTTGGCCTACGTGGATTAATCTGGGTGTTTGCACCGCCCATTGCAGTACCTTTACCAGTTTTTATTGTAGGGCGTATAGATTTTGGTGAATTTAATGCACGTGATGCTGGTGTAACCATTCCAAGAGAATTTTCAGGATAACCTATAGACCTAGCTCTTTGTTCTTCACTAATTGGGCTTGAAAGTGTTAGTGGCGCACGGCCATGATCTATGCTTACAGATGGTCCACCATCTATTTTTGCGTTAATACTCATTATTGTTTCGTCAAATTCATCATCATCTGCGTCACATAACTCATCTGCGTCTGCTAGTGTTGTTGGGGGTGATGTATATATTCCTGTGTCTGAATAGCCCATTGAGTAGGTGTCATTTGCACCTTTTCCCTCACGTCCTGTCCTTGAATCACCCGCACCATGTGCAGATTCTAAAATTATAATTTTGCTATCCATTTATAATACTTTAATATATCTTTTATATTGTTTGTTAAACTACTATGAGTCACCCTTTGTATAGTCGCCAATAGTTTGTGTTCCAATTGTTGATTCTGATGGTGATACAAGGCCGCCATCGCCTGAACCCCATCCTACATGCGGATCTGGATTATGTTCACCTGGCCCAAAACCTGTTTGATAGTGCGCCGTTGTGTTGCCTTCACCTGGTGATGTAAGAGGCGGAATATAGGGTGTCTCTGGTGCACCTTTTCCTGCACCAAAATCTTTATCATCTGCAGTCTTTGTGTTTGTCGCTGTGTTTGGCGCATTTGCATAGTTTATATTAATTACATTTATTGGAGAACCCTCATGATCGACAGAGCCCCAATATTCTGCA
>Ga0163180_10002600_pt1 | contig 10055 bp, 12 predicted proteins | sample AtlANTMetagenome_2_FD_109647 | JGI IMG/M metagenome (GOLD analysis project Ga0163180, IMG submission 109647) | Marine eukaryotic phytoplankton communities from the Atlantic Ocean - Atlantic ANT 4 Metagenome | ecosystem: Environmental > Aquatic > Marine > Oceanic | place: North Atlantic Ocean...
CAATCTCATTGGTTGCATACAGAAGTACCAATGGCAGAGGATGTAAAAGATTGGAAAGAACGACTAACTGTAGAAGAGAAGGCATTTCTTACTAACATATTTAGATTCTTCACTCAAGGTGATATAGATGTGGCGGATGGGTATGTAACAAACTACATGCCGTATTTCCCACAACCAGAAGTGCGAATGATGTTATCTGGATTTGCCGCTAGGGAAGCATTGCATGTTGCCGCTTACTCACATCTAATTGAAACTCTTGGTATGCCTGAGAGTACATATAGTGAGTTCTTGGAGTACGAAGCAATGGCAGACAAACACGAGTACTTCATGGACTTATCCAAGGCAAATGGGACTAAGGAGAGTGTTGCTACAAACATCGCCGCCTTTAGTGCATTTACTGAGGGTATGCAGTTGTTTAGTTCTTTCATTATGTTATTGAACTTTCCGCGTCATGGTAAGATGAAAGGCATGGGTCAGATTATCACATGGTCTATCGTTGATGAGACTATGCACGCCGAGTCTATGATTAAGTTGTTTAGGACTTACATAGAGGAGAACAGGTCACTATGGAAAGATTCTCTCAAGAAAGAAATATATACTATTGCCGAGAACATGGTGGAACTAGAAGAAAAGTTTATTGACCTTGCCTTTGCAATGGGCCCAATGGAAAACCTAAAACCAGAAGATGTCAAAACATATATTCGTTATATTGCAGATAGACGATTAATTAGTTTAGGAATGAGGGGAATATTTAAAGTGAAACGCAATCCATTATTGTGGGTAGAAGAAATGATTAATGCGCCGACACATACAAACTTCTTTGAAAATAGAGCAACCGATTATGCTAGGGGGGCTTTACAAGGGAAATGGGATGATGTCTGGGGCACAGCAGCAGTATAATGTCGGAACCCTCAAAGATAATAGAGTGTGAAAACTGTGATGCCGTTTACAGGATTAAGCATGACATGTCTGAATCACATTATCGTGTTCAGTATTGTACATTCTGTGGTAGCAGACTAGAACTTGAAGAAGAATTAGAACAAGAGGATTGGGATAAAGAAGAGATAATTGAGGATTGGTAATGGATAAATTTGATAAGGCGCATATGCAAACAGCAAAAGTATATGCGAGATTGTCACCAGCAAAGAGATTAAAAGTTGGTGCAATTCTGGTAAAAGAAGGTAGAATAATTTCTATAGGATATAATGGTACGCCGTCTGGATGGAGTAACGATTGTGAGTACCCAAGTAAAAGGGGTGCATTGACAGGTAATGTCATAGAGTTAAAAACTAAACCAGAAGTACTACACGCGGAGACAAATGCAATCGCCAAGGTTGCTAGGTCTACTGAGAGTGCCGATGGTGCCACATTATATACTACACACGCACCATGTTTGGAGTGTTCCAAGTTGATATACAAATCTGGTATCATATCAGTTTTTTATGAGAGCGAGTATAGAACACAAGATGGAATAAAGTTTCTACAGAAATCTGGAGTCACTATTAGGAAGATGTAGATGTGGAAGTATGATGATGTTAACTCTGTGACTATAGAACTATCTAGTCTATGCAACGCCGCTTGTCCGTGGTGTCCTAGATATGAGGATTTCTCTGAGGTAGTTAACAACCAACTAGAACCACAGTACATAACCATCGACCAGTTTAAAGAATGGTTTCCGCCAGACTTCATGTCGAGAATAAAATTATGGGCATTTACAGGTGATTACGGTGACGCTGGTACTAACCCAAACTTACCAGATATTATAAAACATATCTACAAATATAATCCAGATGCTCAGTTGTCTATGAATACAAACGGTGGCATGAGGTCACCTAGTTTCTGGTCAGAGATAGGTCAGTTGTTTTCTAGGAAAGAACACAACAACATGATATTCTCAATAGATGGACTTGAAGACACTAACCACATATACAGGAGAAATGTTAAGTGGAGAAAGGTCATGGAAAATGTTATGGCTTATCTAGATGCTGGTGGTAAGGCAACATGGGAATGTTTGGTATTTAAACACAACCAACACCAGATAGACGCGATAAAAGATTTGGCAAAGTACATGGGATTGTCAGATGTGCATTTTAAGATGCCAAAAGGATTTGAAAAGGATAATATGAAAGTGAAGGACAAGAAAGGTAACCACACATATACAATATATCCTACCAGCAAAGACCAGATATCGACAGGATATCCAGATTTACATGGTAAGAAGGCAGAAGACCTAGACTACGAAGAAATTAGAGATGATATGGAATCATATTATTCTAATCAAAAGGGGGAGATAAAATGTTTTTCCCAAAGAGATGACTTGACAGAGTTGAAGATTACATCGTGGGGTACGGTATACCCATGTTGCCATTTTGGGCATATCGCTAAACATCCGCGAGAGAATCAACAGTATTACAAAGCTCAACTTATAGATATATTCAAGGACAAAGATATATCTCTCAAGTCAAGAACATTAAAAGATATATTGGATGATGACCCATTCAATTGGATTTACAATAGTTGGAAAAAGAAATCATGTCTGGCATGTTGGTCAAATTGTGGTGTGTCGGAGAGTAAACAACCAATAATGCAACAGATATTTAATAAAGAAGGGAAGTTATATGGCACAACATAATGATATACGCGGATGGATGATGGATGGTGATTATAATGCCATAGAGAAGGTTTGTTCAGAGTTTCTTGATAAGGATTATGTCGATGTATTTGAAATAGGAACTCTATATGGCAAAAGTGCCATTGCTTTTGATGACGCATTGAGAACTGTACCCCATCACATAATAACAATGGATGTCTGTGAGGGTTGGATAGGGCCTTCAGATGAAATAATCGAGATGTTAGGTCTAGATGATAACTTCAAGGCAATGCGTGACGCGAATAGAAGTACAGCAGAAGAACAGTACGATGAAATACATAGAAATATTCTGGGTAGGGACATAACCTTTATTGATGATAAGTGGGAACTTGGTTATGATTATCCAGTAATCAGTCCCGATATAATATTTTATGATGGTTCACATAGTTATGAGGAAACCAGAGATATTCTTCAATACTGGAGTGAGATTGCTGTTGAGGGTAAAGTATTGGTTATTGATGACTACAACCATACACAATGGGAAGGACTCAAAAAAGCAGTAGATGAGTTCATAGAAAAAACAGGGTGGGAGATAACTTCATACCCAGACTCAAAAATGATATCAATAAATGTTAAGGATAAACAATGATAGTTGATTTTCACGGTTACGAATTGGAGTGCGATGAAACGGTATTCAGACCCACTACTATAAGCGAACTAACAGCACCAAGGATACCAGTAGAAGGTAAAAGGGTTTTAGACCTTGGATGTGGTGTTGGCCCATTATCGATATACTTTGCAAAACATGGTGCTGAGTATGTCGCTGCTACAGATGTATATGACAAACACATAGAGTATACCAAGAAGAACGCGCTGAGACATGGTGTCGATATTGATGTATACCAGAGTGATATATTTGAAAACATTAAAGGTAAATTTGATATCATATGTTGTGATGTATCTGGTGTAGACAGAAGAGTCGCCGAGATGACAGGGTGGTTTCCAGAGGGAGTACCCACAGCAGATACTACAGGTTCAGATTTAATCTGTGAGGCAATTAAATACTCACCAGAATACTTGAATGAGGGTGGGGAGTTGTATATATGCACAACATCATGGTCAGACTTACAAAAGATACAATTGATGATGATATTTACGCCACTCATGACTCAAGGGGAGATTATATTCTCACAGGAGATTCCCTTTTCAAGACGATTGATGGCAAACTTGGATAACTTAGACCCCAAACGAGGGGCAGTACCCACTACAGAACAATATTTTTATACGAAACAAGGCGATAGTTACACCAAGGATGGTGATGATTATAGATGGAAGTTTAATCTATGGCGGATGGCAAGACTCTGAAGAAACTAGTTACAATATGGTTAATATTTTTGGGGATAGTCATGTTGCCTATCTTACCATTTATACCGTATTCTAATTGCTGGTATTACTCATTCAAGAGATACATGTTAGAGGGATGTAAAGGTAAAATTATTCCAGTTGCCAGTAGGCGGTGGAGAGGATACCATTGTGTTTATCAAGATGCAGAAGGACAGTTGTGGGAATACACAATGAAGAAAATGCCAAGACAAATGCCTTGGTGGAGAATGTTTATTTACAGGGGAATAGAAAGGAGATATCGTGGGAAGATTTAGTGCGTGGTTATATGAGAAGATGGAACCCTACAGAGAATGGCAAGATACTCTGCCTTTCTGGAAACGATTACTGGTTGAGGTTATTGGAATCATAGTAGTAACATCACCATTTATTTTTATTATATGGTGGTTAACTGGGGAGGTATGGATATTCCTACCTAGTGCTTGATATGATGAGTTATGATGAGTTTTTAACAAATGAGGCATTTCCCATAGTCAAAGACAAAACTGTCTTGGAAATTGGTGCTTTGAATGATAAGATTACAAATTGTATTAAAAATGCTGGTGCGAGTTCTGTGGAAACAATAGACCCAGTTGACAATGGGGGATATAAACCAACTTTCAGAGGTACTGCCAACGATTACTACAACCAAAAGAAAACCGCCTATAGGAAATTTGATGTAGTAACATGTATGGGATTATTATATCACTTGCATAGTCCTTGGCATTTATTGGAACAAATTATCAACCATACGCAACCAGATATATTGATAATTGAGACAGGCCCTTGTAAGATGTATGGAAGGATAGACAAATCCGATGGTGTTCATGAAGAACTATATTCCACAATTGGTAATGCATGGCCAGATGAAGATATTAAACATCCTATAAGGATAAATATCACCAGCAGGATGGAAGACCTTATAAAAGGTATAGAGACAACGCCCATGAAGTTAAAAAGATATTGGCAATATCCAGAGATGGATTTAATGGTTAAAGATTTTGTAGAATCAAACAAAGACAACATGTGGTTAGGAGTATTTAATCGTGAAGAATAAAAAGAAAGTAATAAACTACAACAACAAGAAACCAACAATCAAGACTGTACCCAGAGAAGAAGCATGGGACAGATTATGGGGTTCTGAAAAGACCATAAATAGTAATTCCACAAGTGAGGAATTACCAGATGGTTATGAATGGAACGAAAAGAAAACGAAAATCATCCCGAAAGAAAGTACCGAAGATACATAGAGTTTATTGTACTTACTTTCCAGATGGGAGATATTATATAGGTTACTCATGCAAGCCTGAGAAGTTGTATGAAAAATATTATCGTAGTTCTAAGATAGTCAAAGAGTACGAGGGTGAACTGAGTAAAGAGACTATTGCAGAATTTGACCAAAGGGCGCCTGCCAAGATACAGGAATTTCTGTTACAATGGCAACAACGCAAAGACCCGAATTGTTTGAACGATATGATACATATAAGATTACGAATGAGTTACTTGGAGTCTTTTGAGCCCGTAGAATGGAGGCCCAAATGGGACTGTTAATAGGACTATTATTCTCAGCACTCGCAGTATCGGCAGTTGCCGCTTACTTTTCGATTGTTGGGTTGATGGCAATTTTTAGTGGACTACCGCAGTCTATATTTGCCATGGGTATTGTGCTGGAGATTGCAAAACTGGTGACTGCCTCATGGGTGTACCAGTATTGGAAGAAGACTTCTTTTCTAATGAAAAGTTATATGGTGTCTGCTGTAATTATATTGTCAGTCATTACATCCATAGGTATATTTGGATTCCTATCCAAGGCACACCTAGACCAATCCGCAACCACAGGTGACGCGGTGGCACAAGTAGAAAGAATAGAAGACCTTATAGAACGAGAGACCCTAAGAATCACCACAGCAGAGGAACAGATAACCAGAGTAGAATCTGGTGGTTCTTTAGATGTCACGGAGAGTATCAAACAACAGGAAGAGATACGAGACACAGCGTGGGACAGAATACAGGATGATGTACAATATGCAGAGAGTCAGATTGGAAAGATACGAGAGGGACTAGAGTCAGATTTAAGTAAGAAACAATCTGAGTTAGATGCCCTTGATGCCATAGTGAAGTCATACACAGACCAAGGGACAACCACACAGGACGCAGGCGCATTTCAACGAGACATAGTAGTTGATAATGTAGCGAAGGGTAGAGAAGTACGCGAGGAACAGAAACCAGAGAGAGACAGGATTGCTCTGGAGATGGGTGAACTGAGGGGATACGCGGAGACCCAGATTGCTGGGTATCGTAACCAGATAAAAGATTATAGAAGTTCTGTACAGGACACCATCGATGGTGCGAACAGAGAGATAAACAAATTGCGAGAACAGGGTGCTGATGACCAAGCATCCAGAGATGAACAAATTGACACTATACAAGGAAGAATTGATAGTGCATACGAGAAGATTGATGATTACAATGTTGAGTTGTTTGATAAACAATCTATCGTAAGGGACATAGAAAAAGAAGTTGGCCCGATTAAATATGTTGCCCAGTTGCTCTATGGTAACAGCGGTGCTGGTGCGGTGGATAACGCCGTCACACTTCTTATTTTATTACTAGTGTTTGTATTTGACCCATTGGCGATTGTGTTAGTACTTGCTGCCAACCTTAGTTTTAAGGAAAGGCAAGGAGAACTCATAACACCAATGTCAGTTGATGAAACAATAGTTGAAGAGCAGATAATACCAGATGAAGAACCAGCGGGAATGCCTACCGATGATATACCAGAGATGGATGATTGGGTTAAGGACAAGTATGGTACTAGTTCTGGAATGGAAAACCTTTCCGATACCGATAAAAAGAAATTGGAATGGTTAATTGATAAGAAAAAATCACAGGAGTAAAGTGAAAAATATAGTAATGATTGCATTGGCGATGCTTAGTCTCGGCGCCTACGCAGAAGAAATTGAAGAGACTATCGTAGTCGGTGCCAAAGTATATAATGGATATGGTGACCCAACCTATGACAATAACCTTTTAGAAAGTATTGATTACACTAAAAGATATATTGCTGGTGGTATGGGTGGATTTCATGGTATACAATTAAATGGTACTGATACAAAGCATACCGCAGTATATAAAAATGGTGTGCCTGTCAATGACCCCAGTTCTGGGTGGTACGACTTTGGTAACGATTTACCAGCATTTCAAAACATAAAACTAATATCTGGGCCCAATAGTGTTCAATTTGGTAGTGGTTCTATGGCGGGTGCTGTTCTCATAGAAGATAACTTTGAAAGAAGTGTGTCCGCTAGATTTGGTGAACACGAGTCTTCATTAGTTGCCAGTTACGAGTGGTATCCAGAGGCACAGGAAGTAGGTGTACAGGTTGCTCACTATAATGGCACTACTGGTTCTGCTATGACATATAATAATGAGTTGGATTGGTATGAAAACACCACAGTAAAGTTTGCCTACGCGAATGAGTATGGCAAAATAAATCTGGAGAGTATAAACTATGATTCTGATTATGACCAATGCTGGTGGATGTTGCCACCTAGTGAGTGGGAAGATTGGATGTGCGATGTTAAAGGTAAGAAAGATACTATATCAATAAGAAATCAGTATATAGTGTTAGGACATACCACAAACAAAGCGGAACACAATACTGGATACCAGATGGAATCAGAAAGAACTTATGGTGATTTCATTGTATATAATGACTACGGACATGTGCTAGGAGTAACAGCACAGAATGAGCAATACGAGGAAAGAGAAAGAGATTCATATTCAGCCTACTGGACTTGGCAAAATGATTTCATTGGGATTGGATATAAATTTCTTGAAGGTACTGCCCCATCAGCCGAACAACATATAGTTAGAATTGGTGTGGATTGGAAAGATGCAAGATTCTCAATCGCCAATAGTTACAGACTGCCTAATTTGTATGAACAGTTTGGTGATGGATGGGTGGCACCAAACCCATCACTACAACCAGAAGAGGGTGTAGGCACAGAATTTGGATACAAGGATGTGTCCATTTACTACTATGAATTCGATGAAGGTATCGATTTTGACTATAACAGGTATCAATATGTGAATTCTGGTGAATATTCCACGCATGGAATCCGCTATCAAGACCAAATTTTGCTTGACAATGGGTCTCTTTTCGTGTATACTGAGTACACAGAAACAGATAAAATTAGAGTACCTAGATATAAGACTAAGATAAGTTACTGGACATCTGGACAGGTTGGTGGTATCCAATGGGATACCGCTTTGGAGTATCTAGGAGAATTTGATAAGGGATTAGATTTTGACGCATCACCAATTGATGATATTAGTACTGTCAACTTTAAGTTTGGTGTATACGCTACACCTAATCTCTATATAATGTTAGATATCGATGATATCTTTGATAACCATTTTGAGGTGATACCAAATTATGCTGCTGGTGGAAGAACAGTTAGACTCACATTCGACAGAATCTTATAAGGTGGATTATATGCCAAAACTTTTTACAAATGGATGTTCGATTACTCTTGGCGCTGAGTTAGGAGAAGAAACCAGAACATTTTATCACAAAAGTACTGGCGAAAAAGGCATGGAGTATCAGCATTGCGATACTATCTACAGAAACCGACATAGGTGGCCTACAAAACTTGCTGAAATGTTAGAAATGGAACCAAAGAACCTTGCTAGGGGTGGTGGTTCTAATTGGCGTATATGGAGAACAACCCAAGACTATTTACTAGAGAATACTGTATCTCTCGCGGTCATACAGATGACTGAACCCAGTAGATTCCAGATACCTATTAGTCTAGACTTTATAAAGAAATGGAATCCATCACAAAGTGTCCAATCTTTTTTTGATTGGGCTACTGGTGGGATATATGGGCCAGGCGTAGATATGGGTGGCGGATATGAAGAATACAGTCATTGGAATTGGGGCGAACAACATCAATTAATGAGTTTTATGGGTGGAGATATATCCGCAATTGCAGATGGAAGAGAAAGTCATTATAAGAACATGACAGATGAGATTACAGGATTCTTTTTAATCAATGACCAGATACAAAACTACTTTGACTATATGAGACACATTTTATATTTGCACAACATGTTTGTATATTACAATATACCGCATTTGATTGTTGATATGTTAGAAGGTATGACAGTTTGTTCATTAATAAAAGAAGAGTTGGAAAAAATAACAGAGTTGCCTGAGGATGTGATGTTACTGAAGTTGCAAGGAAACAAATGGGAATTACAAGAAACTACAGGTGCATTTGACAAGAAGATAGGCGAACACTATGTGACATGGTTTAAATATGTAAAGAAATCTCATATGAGTAAGAAGTTTAACAAATTATATAATGCGGTGATAAGTTTGAAAGAATTTGATGGTCACCCATACAGGAATTACTTTTCAAAGGTGACTAGAAATTCACCACAAAGAAGTAACGACATGTACATTGGTTCAATGCCTGGCGGTCATCCCAATGAACAATGTCATACAGTATTCGCAGAGCGGATGTACAATGAAATCATGAATAGGAGAATATTATGAATAATGTGAAATATAATCTAAGTAGGTCAGAACTTAGTGACATATTGGTAGAGCAAGAGGCAACAATTGCTTATACTAAAAAAGATGGTACGGAAAGGGATGTCCACGCGACATTGATACCTAATCGTATCCCCAAGGTGGAAAATCCATCACCAGTTAAAGAAACTCATTTGACTGTTTTCGATACAGAAAAACAGCAATGGAGAACTCTGCTGGTTGACCAGATAAGGAATATTACTTTTGAAATTCCTAATTCTGGTGCAAAAGTCGCCTCTGCCTAAAAAAACGCTTGACACTTGGACTAGACTTGTGTTATCATATATAGCTGATAAACAAGGAGTCCAATAATGGCAAGAATAACGAAGGACGATTTTCGTCCAGACAAACCGAAGCGTAGGAGAAGAAAACCTATGACTGAGGAACAAAAGGCGGCAGCTGCTGAAAGGTTAGCGAAGGCGCGAGAGATAAGGGCAAAAAAGAATCCGCCCCAATTGAAGAGTGTGCATCCAGAAGTTCTGGCAA